>Ga0116210_1001182_pt1 | contig 20632 bp, 14 predicted proteins | sample TshhotsprinmetaG_FD_94483 | JGI IMG/M metagenome (GOLD analysis project Ga0116210, IMG submission 94483) | Hot spring microbial communities from South Africa to study Microbial Dark Matter (Phase II) - Tshipise hot spring metaG | ecosystem: Environmental > Aquatic > Thermal springs > Hot... | reverse complement strand
TGTAGGGAGTACTTTTTTGGCCTGTCAGGGAAGGTCCAACTATCTTCCAGCCCTACCAGCCTGCTGCAAGACCAGATGCATTTATCCGCAATGTCAAGGTACAATACCGTGTTTTTCACCAGCACCGATACCGTAAGGCGTTTGTGCTGCGGCCAGATCTGCGTCATGAGCAGGGCCATAGCCCGCCGACCGATACCCTGACGTCGCCGATGCCGCGTGACGAAGAACTGGCGGAGGTACACCTCGGCTTCCGTCTCTCGAAACAGCGCATAGGCGACCACCTCGCCGAATTCCTCGAAGAGGATCGCCCGATACTCGCCAGACGCCAGCCATCCGCGCATCCGCTCCTCAAGCTGGGCCAGATTCATCGGATTGCGATGTCCCTCATCACGGATGAGCTGGTAGTTCAACTCGGCAAGCAGCGGGCAATCCGCTGCGGTCGCCTCGCGATACGTCATCGTCATGGCGGAGACAGATCCTCCTCATCCAAATCAATTACCTGCCCATCCGCCATCGTCACCCGAATCTCCGTGGCTGCGATGTCGGACGATGCGCCCAGAGCCGCAACCGGACACACCTGCTCGGCCCGCGTCGGATAGAGCAGTGTGACCAGCCGCGCCGGGCCGGCGACCGTCCACTCGTAGATCGCGGTCGGCGTCGGCGCATATTCGCCCTGCTGATGGTTCTTGATCGCCTTCCAGCCCTGGAATTCGGGCGCCTCCTGGCCAGCAACCACGCGCACGGTCATGCCATCCACCTGCGCCGGGATGATCGTCAGGTTCGGCTGATCGGGATCGGCGCTGCGCACGACCAGGCCATCCACGGCAGCCGTGTCCGAGTTGAGATGCCACAGGACCTGGTAGGTGTGCGCCGCATCGTCGGCGGGCGTCAAGCGGTCAATGACGATGACGCAGGAACCTGGCAGAGACACGCGGCTGTGCGCTTTTACAAAAATCACCTTCCGCCGATGCGTCACGGCGGTCTCTGCCAGCGGCCCGTAGCCCTCAGTGTAGACGCCCTCGGCCACGTCGTACTCCGGCGTGCTGCGCAGGCTGCCGTCGGAGGGGACGGTCACGTCGAAGGCAGCCCGGTTGTAGCCGAGCCGGCGGTTTTGATCCTGGCCGTCCACGCGAATCGTGTTGTGTGCGCGCGTCGAGAGCACATAGCGCCGCATCTCCGACGCATCGTAGGCATAGTTGCCGGCCTCGGTCAGCAGCAGGCGGCCCCAGGCGTGGAGCAACAGGTTCAGTTTGTCCTCGTGCTGATGGCCGTAGCCGAAGTGCCCGGCGTCCAACAGGGCCCACATCGCATCCGGCTCCCAGCCGGCGCGCATCACGTAGTAGCCTGCATAGGGGAAGGCGTGGGAGGTGATGGCCGGCAGACAGCCCTGGGCGCCCTTCGTGCGTGCCCACAGAAAGTCGGCGCGAGCCGGATAATCGGCGACCGCGCTTTTCATCAGCCGGGCCACATCGTACCAGCCGCCATCATTCACATCGGGCAACCGGCCGTCGGGCATCATCATCCGCATGTTGACGGTGTGCATCCGCTCCAGCCCCTCGCGAAACGCGGGCGGGATCGGCTCGTCGTAGGCCCGACACACGTCAATCAACCACTGATAGTTGTTGATGTCCACCTGGTGATAGCCGGTCGAAAGTTCCACCTGCCAGCCGTCGGGATAGACCTGGGCGCTCAGCTCCTCGACCAAGCGATCGAACGCATACTGCTTCCAGGCCGGCGCGTCGAGAAATTGCGGGTAGAGGATGCCGATCTGCGCCAGGCCGTTCATCTCCATGATGAGCCAGTTGCCGGTGCGATGAAAGTTGCGCAGCCGCCAGCCATGTTCCCAGACCGATTTGTACCAGTCTATCAGCACATCGTCGGTGAAATGGGGCGACCGGTAGAAGCTGTGTAGCGCCCATTGCCAGACGCCGCCCATGCGGATACCCGCCTCGATGGTGCGCCAGCAGAGGGTCGCACCGCCGTCGGCGTTCTCCGGCACGATCGCCTGGCGCACCCAGCTGCGGAAGAAGCGGACGAACGCCTCGGCGAAGCGTTCGTCGCCGGTCGCGCGATATCGTTCGGCCAGGATGCCCCATTCGGGATGGCGGCTGAGCTGCCACGTCCACTCCCGATACTGGTTGAAGGTCGGATTGATGAACCAATCCACCTCGCCCTCGAACTTGTGCGGGGTACTGCACGAGATCAATTCACCGGAGAGGATGCGCTCGGCCGCCTGTTCGACCGTCTCCCCTTCTTTCATGAAGTGTGCCCCACGAAATTCGCGCTCGATGCGGAAAAAGCGCTCCGGCTGCAACGAGCGGCGCACCTCGGCCGCGAAAAGGCGTCGCGCCGTGGCGAAATCGCCATGCGCCACCGCTTCGGGAATGCCCACCAGGCCGGGGCGGGTTGTGTCAATTTTAGCGAAGAAGTCCGCGTCACTGAGACGCGGCCCCACTGTCGGTTCCATGGCGATCTCCTGCCCGTTTGATATTCGCGACTTCCTGCATCATTTCGGCCACACTCGCGCGGCCCGCTTCGGTGTCCGCGCCCAACATGCGCGCCAGCTCGCTCACCCGTTCCTCGCCGAGCAGCCGCTCAACTCGCGTGATCGTCCGCTCGCCGACCACATGCTTGGTGACGTGGAAATGGACATCGCCGTAGGCCGCCAGCTGCGGCAGATGCGTGATGCACAGCACCTGATGGGCGCAGGAACGTGACACGTCAGACGTGACCTGCTCCTCTTCTGTCGTGCCGCCGCTTTCTTGACTTGCCGCTTTGCCCATTTGCCCATTTGCCCATTTGCCCATTTCCACCGTCAACCCCCACAACTTCCGCCCTACGGTTGCGCCCACCCGACCGCCGATCCCCTGGTCAATCTCATCGAAGATGAGCGTTGGGGTTTCATCCGCGCGACCCAGGACGGTCTTGAGTGCCAGCATGAGCCGCGAGGTCTCGCCGCCAGAGGCCACTTTCGCCAGCGGCCGCAACGGCTCGCCGGGATTCGCAGAGACGAGGAATGTGACCGTGTCCAATCCGGTGGCGTCGAACGCGTAGCGGCCCGGCGGTTCGCTGGCTGCGGCAGCCGCATCCGCCTCCACCACCGCGCCGCGCGCATCGGGCATCCAAACGATCTGTACGCCGAACCGCGCGCGCGCCATCTGGAGATCGGCCAACTCGGCCTCGATGGCGCGCGCCAGCCGCGCGGCCGCCGCACGCCGGGCCGCCGAAAGCTGCGCGGCCTGACGGCCCAACTGCGCCAGCCGCCGCGCCTCCTCCGCCTCCAGCTCGGCGATCCGTTCGCCCGCGTGGGTGATCGTCTCTAGCTCGGCCGCGGCGCGCTCGCCGTACGCCAGCACCTCCCCGATCGTGTCACCGTATTTGCGCTGTAGACTGCGGATCAAGTGCAACCGCTCTTCGACCTGGGCCAGCCGCCTGGGGTTGAACTCGATCTCTTCCCGATAGCGGCTCAGCTCGCGAGCCAGATCGTCGAGGAGCGCGGCCGCCTGCTCCAACTGTTCGGCCAGGGGCGCGATGGCGGGGTCAATGCGCGCCAGCCGGGCCAGCGCCTGCTCGACGCCGCCCAACGCATCGAGGACGGCTGCCCCTTCGCCATCGCTCTCCTGGAGGAGGCGCAACGCCTCGACCGAAAGCTGCGCCAGCTGTTCGGCATTGGTCAGGCGCCGGCGCTCACTCTCCAGCTCCTCCAGCTCGCCTTCCCGTAATCTGGCCGCCCGGATCTCCTGCACCTGATAGGTCAGCAGGTCGATCCGCCGGGCACGTTCGCGCTCATCCTGACGCAGGCCCTCTAGCTCGCGGCGCAGGCCGCGCACCTGACGGACCAGCCCGGCCACCTCGGTCACCTGGGCATGTAGCCCGGCGTACCGGTCGAGCAGGCCGATATGCTCGCGCTCGCGCAGCAGGGCCATGTGCTCGCCCTGGCCATGCACCTCGACCAGCAAGCCGCCAATCTCGCCGAGCAGGGCGCTGCTGACAGCCCGACCGTTGACGCGACCGACCGACCGGCCGCTGGCCCGCACCTCGCGCGCCAGCACCAACAGATCGGGCGCATCGCCCTCCAGGCCATGTTCGGCCAGAAGCGGTGCCAGCCGCGCAGCCGTCCCGGCCGCGAGATGAAATACCCCCTCCACTTCGGTGCGCTCGGCGCCTGCCCGGATCACTTCCTGCGAGGCCCGGTCGCCCAACAACAGGTTGACGGCATCAATGATGATGGATTTGCCTGCGCCCGTCTCGCCGGTCAACACGTTGAAGCCGGGGCCGAACGTCAGGTCGAGCGCCTCGATGATCGCCAGGTCGCGAATACGCAATTCAGTGAGCATCGCAGATCGTCAGGACTCCAAGCGCCGTACTTGCGGCTGAAAGATGAACACATAAACGGCAAACGCCAGCGTCACCAACGCGCCCAGAAGCACTGTCGCCGTCGTGCCCACAGCCTGCGCCACAGAGCCAGCCACCAACGAGCCGATCGGCATGGTGCCCATGAACATCAGCGCGTAGACGCTCATGACCCGGCCGCGCAGATGATCGGGCACCAGCGCCTGCACCAGGGTGTTGCTGGTGGTATTCTGCATGATGAAGCCGAAGCCGACGAAGACCAGGATCACCAGCGAGAGCAGAAATGAGCGCGAAAACGCAAAAGCAAGCAGGGCAATCGGGAACAGAAAACTGCCGAAAGTCAACTGCCAGCCTTTGCGCCGCGAATGCGTCAGGCTGGCGACGGCAAGCGAACCGATGAGCGCGCCGACACCGGCTGCGGCCGAGAGCGCGCCCAGGCCCGCCTCGCCCACGCCCAACACATCCACCGCGTAAGCGGGCATCAAGACGGAATAGGAAAAACCGAAAATGGACAGCACAGAGACCATGGCGACCAGCACCCGGATCACCGACGCATCGCGCACATAGCGCAGCCCGTCGCCGATCTCGGCGAGAAAATGGCGGGTGCGCGGCGGCTGAATCGGCTCGTTCAGGCGCATCTCGGCCAGCGCAATCAGCACGGCCACAAAACTGACGCCATTCAGGAAAAAGCACCACGCGGCGCCAACCGCGGCCAGGATCACGCCGCCGATGGCCGGGCCCACCACGCGCGCCAGGTTGAACATGGTCGAATTGAGCGCGATGGCGTTCTGCAGATCGCGACGATCATCCACCAGCTCGACGGTGAGCGCCAGCCGGGCCGGCGAATCGAACGCATTGGCGACGCCCAGCAAGAACCCCAGAAACGCAATGTGCCAGACAAGCAGCAGCTTCGTGCCGGCCAGAAACGCCATGATGAACGCACAGATCATCATCGCGGTCTGCGTCGCGATCAGCATCTTGCGCCGCGAGACCCGATCGGCGATGGCGCCGGCCGGCAGCATGAAGAAAAGCGTCGGAATGGAACTGACAAAAGAGATAACGCCCAGCGCCAGCCGCGAGCCGGTGAGCTCGTAGACCAGCCAGCCCTGCGCCACGCCCTGCATCCAGGTGCCCATCAGCGACAGCGCCTGGCCAATGAACCAGCGGCGATAATTGGGATAGCGGAACGCGGCGAAAGTCACCGGCAAACGCCCAAACCGGGCAGATCCTATGGCCATGAAAACAGTCCTTATGTGAAGAAAGACACGCATCCGCCTGCCAGGCACCCGAGAGGATGCCTGACACGTCCCGAGAGCCGTTTTCCGGGAGATCCGGCTACCACAAGCGCGCTGTCATGGCGCTGACGGCCAGCGCGGCCGCCAGCAGCACATCCAGGCGCAACAACGCGGCCGGTCCGCGCAGCCCCAACACGACCAGCAGCCCCCAGGCCGCCACCAGGCCGACGATCCAGCTGCCGGCCACGATGTACTTCTGATAGCGGCCGCGACGCCTGCCGACGCTGCGTCGCACCACTTCGGCCACCAGCCCGCCGATGGTCGGCCCGATGAAGAGGGCAATGAACAGGCTGAAAAAGCCGAAGATTCCCAGGAACAGATAAATCGGCACACCGAAGGCCACGCCCAGCGCAGCTGCCACGCCGGCCGCGATGACAGGGTCGGCCGGCCGATCGTTGAAATAAACCGCCTGCTGTTGTCGGACACACTCGCGGCACCGATAGCCCACCGGCGTACGCACCGCACACTGATAGCAGATCGGTTTTTCGCACCGGTTGCAGCGCAACGCGGTCTCACGATCGGGATGGTTCACACAATACAGCGTCGGCACAGAATCATCAGACATGAACGCTCCGGGCAAAATCGAGGCTTCCCACCGCCCAATCTACCACCTCAATCGTTCCATCAGCGTACGGTAGAAATAGGCGCGATCCTGCACATGCACGAACTGGCTGACGTGCTCGCTTGCCCGCACATCCACCTGATCTCCCTCGGCCAGAGTGATCTCGAACTGGCCATCTACGGTCAGAATGGGCGGATGATCAGCCTGCACGCGCAGTGTGACGGTCGCGCCCTGCGACAGGACGATCGGTCGATCGAGGCTCAGATGAGGACAGATTGGGATCAACAGGATGTTGCGCAGCTCCGGGGGCAGAATGGGGCCGCCGGCTGCCAGCGCGTAGCCCGTACAGCCGGTCGGCGTCGCCACAATCACGCCGTCCGCCCGATAACTCGTCAGATAGCTCTGATCCACCCAGGTTTCCACCGTGATCAGGCGCGCCAGGTCGCCGCGGCTGACCACCACCTCATTCAGCGCCAGATAGGAGTGGTCAACCGGCATCGGCGACAGGCCAGAACCAGACCGCGCCGGCGACTGCCCGGCACCGGCTTGATGCGACACGGCCACATCGAGGAGCATACGCTCCTCGAGCCAGAAATCGCCGTCCAGCAGACGCGCCAGCGGCTCCCGCCAGTTGTCCGGCATGATCTCGCCCAGAAAGCTGACCCGGCCCAGCTTGATGCCCAACAGCGGCACCCGGTAGCGGCTGCCCAGGCGCGCGGCACGCAGGATCGTGCCATCGCCGCCAAGCGTGATGAGCAGGTCCAGGCCCGCAACGTGAGCCAGCGCCTCCGGCTCGTCCCAGGCCGACCCCATCCACACGGCGCACCCGCGGTCAGCGAGATAATGGCACATCTCCCCGGCCAGCACCAGCGACTCCGGTTTGCGAGGATGATGCAGGAGCCCCACGGCGTGAAACGAGCCCATCGTCAGTATGGCTTGCCTGCGGCCAGCAGCCGATCGAGCGCTTCGCTGTAGTCCCCTTCGATCCGCTGCACCTGACAGCCGGCCATGCGCAGACCTTGCTCGACCAGGGCGCTGACCGCGCTGAGGCTACCCAGAATCGTGACGTGGCGAGCTTTGCGCGCCTCGGCCTCGTCCGTGCCGATGACCGGCTGGAAACGGCCGACATAGCGCAGCACAGCGACGAAATCGTCTTTGCTGCGCGCACTGCTGCCCACCAGTAAATAATGATCCATCGTCTTGGCCGGGCCGAACGAGGTGAGATCGAGATCCACCTGCACCGAGTTGGTGCCATCCACTGCGATATCGGGCTGGGTCTGCGTCAGGCCGGTCGGCGGGTCGGTGTCCAGAACGGTGAGCGTGTACGTCCCGGCAGGCAGATCGGCAAAACGATAAACCTCATCCGCGGCGACTATCGTCGTCAGGCGGAGCCCGCCGCCCTCCAGCCTCACCGTACGGCCGGCGCCCCCGACGACGCGGCCGCTGATGATGCTATGCCGGGGCGGCGCGGGCGGCGGCGCGATCCTGCGATAACGCACCCACACCAGTCGGTTGGGTTCCAGCTCGAACTCCACGCGCGCCGCGGACGCGCCGCGACCGGAAATCGGACGGGGAGCCGCCGTGGTCTCCAGCCCCACCGCCTCGATGAAATAGCGGCCCGGCCCCAGCGGCGCGAACTCGCACACATCGGGGCCATACTCCGTCTTGCTGCCCGTGCGCTGGGTGATGCCCGACCAGCCCGTTGTCCACAGCCGCACCTGGCGCCCCACATCGCCCTCGACCTGGCAACGCACCACCGAATAGCCCGGCGTGACGGCACCGACCTCGACCTTCACCTCCCAGGTGCGACCCGCCGCTGCCGATGTCAGCGTGAAGTCCACTTGCACCGTCTGTTCGCCGTCCACCGCGATACCGCTGCGTTCTGCCGCAATCCTGTCTGAGGTGTCGGCATCCAATACCTGGATCGTGTAAACGCCGGCGGCCAGCCCTGCGAAGCGGTAACGCCCATCGGCGTCGGCGCGTATCTCTGCCAACGGCGAGGTCGCCGGCGGCAAAAGCAGGCGCACGATACGGTTCGCGCCGGCCGTCACCACGCCGAAGATCGTGCTATTGGCTGTTGCGGGCAGCTCCAGATCCACCGTCGCCGCGCCGCGGCCATCGAGCTCGATCCCCTCGCGGACGACGCCGGCATCCTCGACCCACACCCGATACGTGCCGGCGGGCAAGCCGCTGAAACGATAAACGCCGTCTTCCTGCGTTCTGGTCGTCTGCTCGCCTGCCGGCCCGCTGAGCCTGACGACGCGCTGGGCCACGGCAGCACCCTGCGCGGTGCGCACCCGGCCCGAGAGCACGCTCTCGCGCGGGGCCAGATCGGGAGGCGGCGCCGTCTCGACAAAAGTCACCCAAACGACCTGGGCACCATCCACCGTCACCTCGGCGATGGCGCTCAATCCGGCAGGCTGCACTTTGTAGCGACCCGTGCCGAGGGGCGCAAACTCGCAGACATCTGGGCCATACTCCGGCTTGCTGCCCGTGCGCTGCGTCATGCCCGACCAGCCGGCCGTCCACAAACGCACAGGAAGGTCTGGTCGGCCGGTAACGCGGCAACGCACGATCCCGAAGCCGGGACTGGCGCCACCCGAGCTGACCTGCCATCCCCAACCCGGCACGGCCAGGTCCACAACGATTTCACTCCGTCCATCTTGCATGATTCCCGTCCTGACGACGCTGGTGTCGAGCAGCTTGAGGGTGTAGGCAGCCGGCTCCAACTCGATGAAACGATAGGTGGCATCGGCCGCCACCAGTTGCCGTTCCTCGAACGGCTGCCCGGCCTGCCGCGTCAATTGCACCACCATGCCGGCACCACCGCGCACCGTGCCCCGGATCACACCATGCGCCAGCCGGATCGTCGCGGCGCTCAGGTCGAAATCCGTGGTCGCGGCAGGCTGCGCCTCGGTGAGGACGATCTCCCGGCTCAGCCCGGCTTCCACCAGCGTCAGGGTAAAGCGATCCAGTGGCAGATCGTCGAATGCGAAGCGGCCATCTGCGCCCGCCTGGGCGATCGCCAGCCAGCCATCCGCGCGCACCAGGCGCAGGGTGAGGGGCACCCCTGGCCCGTTGCGGATGGCACCGGCCAGCTTGCCGGGCCGGCCGGCATCCCCGTGCCATACGCGCGCCTGTTTCGGCTCGGCCATCAGGACCTTCACGATGGGCAATTGCCCGTCCGGCCAGTTGCGGCTGAACCAGGCGGCATTTTCCCAAGCCGGCGCCCAACTCCCCAGGCTATAATTGCCCAGCAGCCAGAATGCAGTGCAGAAATAGTAATCGGGTGCCGGATCGAAAAGTTTGCTCGTTCCCATCATGATCCGACAGGCTTCAAGCGTCTGGATAGCGTGCAGCTGCGGCGTGGTCTTGGGATAGCGTTTGTCCTGGCGTTCGCCCACCACATAACCGTTTTCGGTCGCCAGGATCGGCAGCGAGCGACCGATCTGGTTGCGGATGAGATGGTCATACCGCTCGTAGGCACGCCAGCAGGTGGGATCGGAGATCGCGGTGGCGCCGGGATTGGCGCGCTCCTTGCGAAAGCGATTTAGCTGCTCCAGCGTCCAGCCCTCCCAGGCATCGCCGTCCCAGCGTTCGAGGGCCAGTTTGGCGAAAAGTTCCGGCGAACAGGGCGCACCTTCCTGGTTCACCCGATCATAGGGATAGTCGAGGGGGTGATTGGCGCTGTAGTTGTGAATGGCCTGCCAGATGGGCTGGCTCAACAGATCGCGACGGCCCAGGCGACAGATCGCGGCCACCAGGTCCCAGCGGCTGCCGGGCAGAAGCGCCGGGATGCCGGGATAGCCGCCGCGTTCGAGGATCGCCTCCATGTCAATGATCGCGTTGCGAGCGACGATGTCGAGCGCGTCAAGCGGCACCTCGCCGCCACGCCACTCGACGCCCATGTCCGGCTCGTTGTTGAATTCGAAGTAGCGCACACCGGCCGCGACAAATTCACTCACTGCGGCCAGTTCGGCTTTGCTGAGCGTGCCCGGATTGGGCTGGGGCCGGTAGATGCGCACGATCGGCATGATATCGTTTTTCAGGAGCAGATCCACAAACCCGCGCGCGCCGTCGTGATGGGCGATCTTGACCCATTTGATGCCCATCTCAATCAAGCGAGGCAGCCAGATCTGCTCGATCTGTCCCAGGCCGATCGCGGCCGCGAAGCCAGCATTCCAGTGAACACCGATGCCAGTGTCGCCTTTGGGGCGAGGATAATCACGCAGGTCCACAAGCGCCTCCTGCTCGCAAAATCATTGCCCATCGGGCCAGGCCCGCGGGGAGCCAAAGCCTTCCGGCTATGTCATGGGAAGCTTGCTGATGAAAAGACCGTCCGGCGATGACGCATGTTGAGAAAATGACCCGGCCATCGCTTTCGTCACCGCGTTGTCCGTCGGCCGGGGCCGGAGATGAAAACGCCAAGACGCAGAGACGCAAAGACCTGTGGTTTTCCTGGCACCCTGGCGTCTTCGCGTCCTGGCGTTGATTTTCAGGTCAGCCGGCGGCGCAACCACTCCACAATGCCCTCCAGCGCGACGGCCTCCTGCGCATGGCTGACCATATCACGCGCCAGCACCGCGCCGGCGGCCAGCTCCTGCTCACCGAGGATCAACGTGTAGGCGATGCCGGCCCGATCGGCTGCCTTAAGTTGCGCCTTCAGGCTGCGGTTGCCGAATGCCAGCAGTGCGGCAATGCCGGCATTGCGCAGCCGACGCACCAGCTGCAGGGCCGGCACGCGCGCGGCCTCGCCCAGCGGCGAAACCTGAACACGCGGGGCCGGCAGCGGGGGCGGCTGGATGCCCTGCTGCTTCAAGCTCAGGATCACCCGCTCGATGCCCATGCCGAAGCCGATACCCGGCGTAGGCGGCCCGCCCAGCATCTCGATCAGCTTGTCATAGCGGCCGCCACCGCAGACCGCCGCCTGCGCGCCGATCCCCTCGGCCCATACCTCGAAGACGGTTTTGGTGTAATAATCCAGCCCGCGCACCAGCCGGAAATTGATCGTGTGCGGCATCTCCAGCGCATCCAGATAGCTGCGCAGGGTCGCCAGATGCGCGGCGCATTCATCGCACAGATAATCGCTGCTGTGCGGCGCGCCATCGAGCAGCGCCTGCGCTGCTTCCTCCTTCGAGTCGAGCAGCCGCAGCGGATTGATCGCCAGCCGACGCAGATCTACCTCGTTGAGCCGATTCCGATAGGCGCCGAAGTATTCGATCAGCGCCTGGCGATAAGCGGGCCGACATACGGGACAGCCGGTCGAATTCAGTTGAAAGCTCAGCCCCCGGTAGCCCAGCCGCGTCAGCAGCGTCCAGGCGACGCTCATCACCTCCAGGTCCACAGCCGGGTCGAGCTCGCCGAGCATTTCAACATTGAACTGATGATGCTGGCGATAGCGGCCAGCCTGGGGCCGTTCATAGCGAAAGATGGGGCCAATGGAATAGAGCTTGACCGGCTGCGGCAGCACGTGCATGCCATGCTCGATGTACGCGCGCATGACGCCGGCAGTAAACTCTGGGCGCAGCGTGAGCTCGTTGCCGCCTTTGTCTTGAAACGTGTACATCTCCTTGTCCACGATGTCGGTGCCCTCGCCGACGCCGCGCACGAAAAGCGCCGCTTCCTCGAAGATGGGAGTGTCAATCTGCTGCAGGCCAAAGAGCGCTGCCACCGCGTGCATCTGCTCGGTGACGTAGCGCCAGTAGGGCCGATCGGCCGGCAAAATATCCTGAGTGCCGCGCGGAGCGTAGAACACAAACGCCTCCTGGATGAATTTCAGACGGCCGCATTATAACGTATCTTCGCGCGGATGTCTAAGCCGATGACGAGCAACAACGTCGTCAGGCTGAGCGCCAACCCGGCGTAGGCGACCACCGGCTCGAAGCGCCATTCGACGCGCCAGCGGCCGGCCGGCAGCGCGACCGCGCGCAGCAAGCCATATGCGCGCAGCGAGCGGAGCGAACGCAGCGAGGTCGAGCCGCGGTCGTTTGCGCGCACGTTCCAGCCAGGATAGGCTATCTCGCTCAGCACCACGATGCCCGGCGCGGTCAAAGTCACATCCAGCACGACGCGCTGATGCTCGAAGGCAACCAGCTCTACTGTCTCCGGGCCGGTCGGCGGAGCCGGCGGCACATCGGGGGGCTGCTCCAGGATGACGCGGCGGAACGGATCCAGGTCGGGGGAGGCTGTAGCGCGCAGAGCGGCCTCGTCATCGGCCGCCAGCGCGTAGTCGTGCACGATCCAGGCCAGCGTGGCACCTTGAAACACCTGGTAAAGGCGCAGGTCGCTGTCCTGGCGCACCAGCTTGAGCGCGCCGTGCGTCAGATCGCGGCGGGTGATGACGTGCTGCACGTTGAGCATGCGCCACCACCGCTCCTCGGGGACCTGGGCCAGGAACTGGTCGTAGGCGGCCAGATAAAGTGGCCCACTGCCGACGATATCGCGAACCTGAAAAACCAGGCCGGCTTCGCCGTCGCCGGGCAACAGCCCCTCGCTGCTGGTGCGCCAGCCGGCCGCACTCACGCTCTGGATATGCTCGACGATCGGCGTTCTGGCAAAATAGCCGCCCGGCGGCGGCGTCTGCAGGATGACGCCCTGGTTGGCCCACGCCAGATCCACAAAGCTGAACAGCGCCAGGGCCGGGATGAGCAACCTCAGGCCACGGGATCGCCTCTGGGGAACATCTTCTTTCGGTCGGTCGAGAATGGCCGACCAGCGCCCGGCCAGTGCAGCCACGCCATAGCCGGCCAGCACGGCCAGGCTGAAGCTCACCAGCAACGCCACGCGCTCCTGATCCCGGAAGACGGCGAAGCCGGGGACAAAGCGGTAGAACAGCGGATAGAGAAATCCATAGCGACCGAGCGAAAGCAGCACGGCCACCGCGGTCACCGCGGCCCAGAACCAGGTCTCGGCCCGGCGCCGGGCCAGCCCGACCAGCGCCAGCACCAGCGGGATCACGCCGACGTAGAGGGGCGACCACTGGCCGGGATTGGGCCGCAGCAGCCCCCACAGCTCGGCCGGCCGGAAGCCGTGACTGATCTCGTCGAAGGTGAGACCGGCGCGCGGAGACATCCCGTACATCTGCAGGCCGGGCAGCCAATGCGCCGCGCTGACGCCCAGCGTCACACCGCCGAGCAACGCGGCGGCCACAGCAACAAAGCCGAGGGGCAGGCGCAGGCATATGGCCCGAAACAGGAAATACGCTGCCGTCAGATAGGCGATGTATAGGAACGTCTGTGGGTGGCCGGCCAGAATGCCACAGCCGAACACCAGGCCGGCCAGAGCCACCCGATGCAGTGCACGGGCCGTCAGGCCACGCTCGAGCAGCCACAGACCTGCCGGCAGCCAGACGGCCGTCTCCAGGATGATGAGCTGGAGCATCGGATAGGAAGTCAGATAGCCACCCAGGGAAAAGGCCAGGCCGGCGATCAGCCCGGCGCCGGCCTGGCCGGTGAGATGACGAACGAAGAGGAAGGTGAAAAGCCCGGCCAGCCCCAGATGGAAGATCGCCTCCAGTTCCAGCGCCTCGAACGGCAGCTTCTCGAAGATCACCTGCCACAGGCCGAGCGGATAATACGGCGCGAACAGGCTCATCGCCACGGCCGGCTCGCCGCCGAACGTATACGGATCCCAGAGCGGCAGGCGGCCATTCCGGTATTCATCGGCGACGAAAACACGCATCGGATAGTGCTGCTCGACGAAATCGCCGTAACGAAAGACCTGACGCACGGCCGGGTCGGGCCACCAAACGCGCCAGAACAACACGAACGGCAGGAGGAGGAGCAGCCATTGCGGCCAGGATGCGGCCAGGCGACGGCGCAACGCGAAAAACAGTGCGAAAGGAGCAGTCATGCTCAAGCCGTTCTCGCGGTCGGAATGGCGCGGAAGGGCAGCGTAAAATGAAAAACGCTGCCCTGGCCGAGGGTGCTGACGACGCCGACTTCGCCGCCATGGGCCTCGACGAACCGTTTGACGATCGCCAGGCCCAGGCCGCTGCCCGAAAAAGAACGATTTATTCCGGAATCTGCCTGATAGAACCGCTCCCAGATGTGGGGCAGGTCTTTGGCCGCGATGCCGATGCCCTGATCCATCACGCTGACCCGGAGGTAAGTGTCCTCCACGGTCACTTTGACGGTCACCTCGCCGCCGGTCGGGCTGAACTTAATGGCATTACTGAGCAGATTGTCCAGCACCTGGCTGAGCCGACTGGCATCGGCCACGATCAGCGGCAGCTCGTCCGGACATTCGATTTTGATCTTGATGCCGGCGCTGTTCGCCGCTGCGTAGGCCAATGCCACGCTCGCCGCGATCGTCCTGCGGAGATCCAGCAGCTGATAGTGCATCGGCTCGCTTTGATCGCGGGTCAGTATGATGAAATCGTTCACCATCTCGATGATCTGGTTGACGCGGTGCAGGATGATCTGCAGGGCATCCGCCTGTGCAGGCGTCATGGCACCCAGCACGCCCTTGTGCAGCAGCTCAACGTATCCCTTGATCAACATGAGCGGCGTGCGCAGCTCGTGAGAGACGTTCTGGATGAATTCATCCTTCACCTTATCCAGACGCCGCAACTCCACATTGGCCTGCGCCAGCTTGTTCGCTTCGTTGCGCACCTCCTGGTATAGCCAGGCGTTATCAATGGCGATGGCGGTCTGATTCGCCAACGTGCTTAGGGCGCTGATGTCATCGGCGGTAAAAGGCTGGCCGTTACGCTTCTCGCCGAAGACGAAGACCGCCAGCAAGGAATCCTGCGAACGCACGGGCACGAAGAGCTTGCCCTGGAGATCATCCAGTTCCTTCCGTTCCTGCGCCCACAACGCCTTAATCTGCGGCAGGAATTCGATCTCGCTGCTCAGGGCCGGTCGCTTGTACGTGGTGAAGTAAACATAAAGCGGGTGATCGGCGCGCCAGCGCACGGTTGGAGGGGCTTCATACTGGCCCAGGGCCACGATGCTCTCGATCTCCCCGCTGGCCTCATTGTGAACCAGAAACGCCGCGCGACTGAGGCCCAGCGTAGTCATCACGCGCTCCAGAATGAGCTCGGCAAGTTCCGGGAGGGGACGCAAACGGGTGATCGCCTGGCTGAGATCCTCCAGCATGAGATGCAGGCTGTAATACTCGCGCGCGATCACCCGATCAATCAGATTTTGGGCGCGCTGGCGCAGGCCAGGGCTGAGCGCCAGCAGCACTGCGCCGATCAGCAGCCCCAGGCCGATCAGCCCGGCCGAACGATTGGCCAAAACCCAATCCAACAAATAAAGGCTGAAGATGTAGAGCACAGCAACGCCGCCGACGCCCAACAGCCATGCCAGCATCCGACGAACCACCAGCGCCAGGTCTACGAGTTCATACCGGGCAATCGCGTAGGTGAGAAGAAGTGCATTGATGAGATTCGCCGCGATATCCATCGGATACGGCGCCAGCGCGTCGATCGCGTTGGTCGTCGCGCCGACGAACACCAGCGCCGTCCCGATCAAAGGATAGCGGATGCGATTGCGCCAGGCGAGATCTTCGGCGCGACGATAGGCCCGGAGCAGGATGATGAGGCTCCAGGTCAGAAAAGCCAGCCAATACAGGCCGTAGAGCGGTAACGCCGGCCCAAACTCCACCCGTACTGCACCGGTCACTGTATCCACACGGACCGTTTCGATCATATGCCCCAAGGCTGCTGCTGTTGCGATGCCCGCTGCGCTGGCGACGCCGATCATGACATAGAGCCTGCGGGGCTTGATGCCCAAAAAGGCCTGCACGAAGACGAACCAGAGCAACGGCATGATGGCGCCACCCGCCATAGTGAGCAAGGTGCTCCAGAACTCAGCATGGATCGGGTCCAATCGCAACATCAACGAGGCGCCGGTCCAGGCTGCCATAGAGATCAGATAGAAGGCAAACAGGCGGGTAACGCGCGAGACCAGCTGCTGGCGCAGCACCAACAGCACCAAAATGCTGTAGATGATCACGGCGCTGAGGGGCACGATGATGGAGATGGACTGGAGGACAGCCGACATCTACTTGCGCTCCTCGGCAATGGCCAGGACCGCGCGCACGGTCGCGTCGGAAGCGTTCATGTGTCGAGGTTTCCAATGCGAAAGGTCAGCCCCGGCCTCGCGTTGGCGCAGGGTATATTCTTTGAATGTGCCGGCCGGCAGCTGGGTGACGAACACGGGGATATGGCCGAGCATCGTCCTCAGGTCGTCATAGAAACGGTTTTGGCGAGCCAGTTGCGCGTCCACGCGTTCGGCAATCACCTCGTCGGCCACCGGTTCGCGCATCTCGATGTACAGGCGCAGGCCGGCGTGACCGTCCGTCATCACTTCTTTGCGCACGAACCACTCTTCATACGGCAGGCCGGTGTCCTCGATGGCCCGCCACATCAGCCCTTCATCAATCATTCCCGTGAAACCGGCCAGGTCAATGATATCGCTATCGCGGCTGTCGAACACCATCGCCGGCAATTTCATGTCGTTCTTTTCATCGGTGACCGAGACAAAGCGAATCAGGTCGCGCGTACGATAGCGCAAGAAGGCGCCGCCGTAGAAATTGGTCAGCACCACTTCGTAGCGCTGGCCGGGCTTGACCTGGTCAAGCAGCACGGTCACCGGCAGGTAGTTGGGATCGCGCCGCGTTGCGGCCCATTCCTCTTCGGGGATGAATTCGTAGAAACAGACATGGGGCAGGAAATACATCTCCCGATGCGTCCAGATGCCGACCGCCATGATGTTGGGGGCCTCGGTGCAGGCGTACAGCTCGTGCGGTGGGCACCCCCAGTACTGCTGAAGCCGCTCCCGATAGATATCGGTGTCGGTTCCCCCCACCAGCATCCCTTTGACGTGCCAGAGGTCGCGCGGCAGCAACGGCCGTTGCGCCAGCCGGCTGCGCACCAGTCCGCGGCCCAGGCGCGCCAGTACATTGGGGTGAAGCAAGTCCTTGCTGAAGCCGGTGGAACCTGCACCGCCGGCAAAGCTTTGCGCCACCCGCATCAGCACCGAGGAAATGGAGCCGACCTGGTCTATGCCATAGCGCAGTGCCATTTTGAAGCTGACCGAGATCCGCTCCTCGAAGCTCATCGTTTCGGTCTTGTCGGCCGGAGGCAGAAAGCGAAAATCGAACAGCTCGGCCAGGCTGACGAGCGCATGGCCGCTGGTGTAGGGGCGTGCGGGGGCATTGTAGACCAATGTGTCGCCGGGTCGGATGCGCACTTCACCACGACGACGTGCATTGCTCAAAATGAATGCCGTGAGCACCCCCTCGCCGAGCAACTTGAATTGCCGCGCCGTGTACGGCGCCCATTTGTACTCGCCCGAACGGCCAGAAGTATGTGCCCAGGCCACCGGCTTTTCGGCCAGCATATCCTCGCGCTGGTTCTGGAAATACGGCGCATAGTCCTCGTAGGTGGTCAGCCGCACCCGGCGGCGGAATTCTTCGACCGATTCCGGCACGCGCTCGCCCATCAGCAAACGGCCCAGCTGCGATTTGCCCATGATCTGGATCTGTTCGTGAAGCAAACGTTCCTGGATTGCCATGAACTCCTCGATCGTGAGCGCAAGAAAACCACAGAAACGCCGCCACACCTCCTCGAAACGGCCTTGATCAATGAGTGTTCCGACCTCTGTAGTCATTTTTGTTCTCCAATTTCAGCGCGCATCAACGATTGATCTGGCGCGGCGGGGGAGGACGCGCTACAGCGGAACGTTCGCCAGCAGCGACGTATGCTGCGAGCAGTCGGGATCAACATCGGCGTCTGTTGGCGATAATGCTCGTAGTCGGGGAATTGCCTGGGGAAGAGAAAGCGATCTTGAATCCAGACGTAGAACAGATCCAGTCCCAACCAGACCGGCGCGGCGACAAGTATGACGGCCGAACGATTGGCGATCACCAGGCCGAGGAGGAGCAGGGCAAACCACAACACGCCCGGATGTCGCGTCAGCGCATAGGTGCCGGTCGTGATGAGCTGATCGGCCGCGTCGGCGGCCAGATAGGTGCGACGGGCAGGGATTTCGATTGCCAGCGAGTAGACGGAGAGGACGAGCCCCAGCAGGCTCAGGAGAATGCCGGTAGCGACTATCCAAGAAGGGACCGAAAATAACGGTGGCTGCTGCAGGATCTGATAAAATGCTATAAAGAATAGCAGGGCGGCCACGGCCAGCATGGTCCGCTTCAGGGTTGATCGGCCGCCCAGGCTGGCCAGATCAAACCCCAGTGCCATCAAAAACGCCAACGCGCCCAGCCAGACGGCAGACATGCGAGCAGTCCTCCCCGTGCTGTCCCAAAACGCGCGCCAACCATCGCAGGATAGACGCCGTCCACCCCTACAGGATGGACGACCGTGGGCAGATGGACGACCATAAAGGCAGAGGAAACCTCGCTCTCCTCGGCACAATCCACTTGGACCCACCACGATGCTGGCCGCACCGCGGACAACCCCCCTGACGTCGTCTCGACTACTGCTTCGGCAAAATCACCAGGGGCACCCCCTGGGGGCGCCAGGCAGTGAACCAGACCGCATCTGCGGGCGAAAGCCGAATACAGCCATGCGAAGCTGGATAGTTGCCCAGCGCATCCAGCCCCTCGTAATGCTTTTCGCCGTTGATCAGACGATAGGGGGCACCGTGGATGAGAATGCTGCCGGTCGGATCGTTGTACAGATACCATCCTTCATCGGCATAGGTGCCGAACGCGTGGAAAGTACCCCAGTAGTTGCCGACCAAACCGTACCAGGCCGGTGTCCGGTAACCGCGCGTCTCATCGCCGGTGCTGATGAGGAGCTCACGAATCGGCTGACCCGGCTCCCAAATGGTCATGCGCTGGCGATTCGGATCCACCACGATGAACCGTCGCGCCGGATCCATCCCGTATTGAGCAACTACTCGCGCTAGATAGGGGGTTAGCGTGGCGACCGGCCGGCCCGAAGAGGCTTCGGCTGCGGCCAGAGAGGTTGGCGTCGGGGTCGGGGTGAACGCGATGATCGCCGGCTCAACCAAGCCGCGCGTGGGAGTGGCGGTCAGAGGACGGGGCGTGCGCGTCGGCGTGGCCGTCGCACTCGCTTGCAATGCGGCACCCCACCTCGCGCCCCACGCAGCCCACACAGTCACCGTCAACCCGACGAGAAGGAACGGAATGAGCAAAAGGATCAGGCCAGCACGGCCTGTTTTGCGCGTGATATGATATTGAACAGACATCGGATCACACCCGACCCGGCCACGGCACACGCGCCTCAAACGCGCGCAGGGCTGCCTCAAGTTCTTCCTGGCGCACCGCCACGGTGAGATCGCCGCGCGTGCGTTCCAGGACGCCACGCAACGCATCGGTCGTGCGACGCAAACCACCGGTCAACGCGTCAGGGAAGTCCATGGTCACGAGATGACTGTACACCTCGTCCATTTGATCGAGGTACGGCTCGGCTTCCCTCGTCCGGCCGAGACGGATGAGGTCGAGCACGAAACGTCGGAGCTCGCTGGCAGCTTCGGCCAGGCCATTCAGATAGGCGGCCGATGGGATCCCCAGGTCGGCGGGACCGGGCAACGGCTCCCCGCGCACGAACGCGTAGAGCAGGTGGGCCTCCGCCAGCTCCTTCAGCGCATCCTGGGTATAGCCAGCCTCATACATATCGGCATATGCCGACAGGTCGGCCGCCATGACGGCTGCGGCCTGACGGGCCGTCTCCAGGCCCGCAGCAGCTTCTGCCCACTCGTGCCGGTGAATGGCGCGGATGCTCAGCGCGCAAAAACGGATCAGTTCGCGGCTGCGATTCAGCGTCAGGTCGCGCACCTGGTTTTTGGCGGTCAATTCGTCGCGAATCGCCTCGATGATCGGCGCTAACTCGGACATGGAGGCGATTATACCTGTAAACAGGCAAGCGGCCAAATTTTGTCGCGCCGAGATGGGGGCGTCCGCATCAACGGCTGGGCTGCCGGGTTGGGAACTGGCTGCCCGGCCGGCATTCGCCGCGGAAAAAGGCCCACTCTTCGCATTCGCTGCCATCGGGGAAGACGCAGACGCCGTACTCCCCGCCGGTGGCATCTCACCGGATCTCCAGCTTGCCGCCGTTCTGCTCACAGTAGGCCGAGGCCGGGTTGGGCATCCCGACGGCCGGCCTGGCCGCGAGCGTGACCACAGCGGCGGTCGGTTGCGCCGGCTGAACGGGCGCAGCCGGCTCACTGATCGGCGTGCAACTCGCCGCCAGCAGCGCGCCGGCCAGCAACAAAAACGCCGATATGACGAACAGAAGCCGGTTGTTCATCGAGCACTCCTTTTCGAGCACAACAACCGATACAATTGGTTTTCCTACCCCGACCTTTTTGGGTATTGTACCTTGACATTGCGGATAAATGCATCTGGTCTTGCAGCAGGCTGGTAGGGCTGGAAGATAGTTGGACCTTCCCTGACAGGCCAAAAAAGTACTCCCTACAGCGGGTTTCTGAGC
>Ga0116210_1001177_pt1 | contig 20673 bp, 20 predicted proteins | sample TshhotsprinmetaG_FD_94483 | JGI IMG/M metagenome (GOLD analysis project Ga0116210, IMG submission 94483) | Hot spring microbial communities from South Africa to study Microbial Dark Matter (Phase II) - Tshipise hot spring metaG | ecosystem: Environmental > Aquatic > Thermal springs > Hot... | reverse complement strand
CTTTCAATCATAAGGGAGGTAATGAAAATTGGAAATCGGGTGGCTCATTTTTTATGTGATCGAACCGTTGAAAAGTGGCTCAATTTTAGATTATCAAATACAATATATCGTCTGTTTTCAAAGTTTCAATTACTGAAAGGAAGAAAACTAAATAAAAAGGACTTTGAGAAAACAAATAAAGATGTAATTCCAATTTTAATAGGATATGGTTATCACAATGTATTTCACATTGGCGATCGATTTCAAGCTTTAGCTGGTTTAGGAGAGAATGCGTTTTTTGTTACATACGAAGTCGTTGGGATATTGGAAAAAGGGGCGAAATGGTTATCCGCGAATGATTATCTTATTGATTATGCTAATGAGCTGGATCGTTTTTTTGTCGCTCCATATTTTCCTGAGGAAAGAGACGGAAGAGCAATGGATGTTGCGGTACGGCTAAACAATCTATTTTTGCAGCTATCCGATAAGAAGGATTTCCCATACGTTAAAAAAATAATTAAACAGAAAGGGCAAGAGCTTGGTATTTATCCGACAGTAAAAACAATTTCTAATGAGATGAAAGATTACCAAAATAATACAAAACAAAGCGTACGATTTACTCTTACGGTAGGATTGTTTTTCGTTGCTGTTACGCTTATTGGGGTAATTTCTGTGACGATATCTTCTATCCAAGCGCGTAAATACGACATTGGGGTTATGATGGTGACGGGGGCAAGTAAGCACGATATCGGGCGAATGGTTGTGATGGAATTATCTTTAATTGTGGTCACTTCAGCCATTATTGGTGTTATGCTAAGCTATTGGACAGAATGGAACAATACATTTTTTGAACATAATATTCGATTACAAGCGTTCACCTGGTCGTTGTACGTGAAAATTATGGTTGTTTCATGTTTTATCATTTTAATATCTTCGTTGATTCCACTTTGGAGTGTAAATAAATTAGCATTGCGCAATTTGGTGGAAGGGGGATAGATAGATGTTCATTGAATTACAAAATGTAACAAAAATATATGGTAAGGATGAATATGCAACGAAGGCGTTGAATCAGGTGAGCCTACAAATTGAACAAGGGGAGTTTATTGCAATTATGGGTCCTTCTGGTTCAGGGAAATCGACTTTATTAAATATTATCGGATGTATGGATGTTCCAACAGAAGGGGTATATCGGCTTGAAGGGAAAGATGTAACGAATTTAAATGACAAACAGCTAAGCGATATTCGTAACAAAAAGCTTAGTTTCATTTTTCAACATTTCGCATTAATGACGAACTTTACTGTATTTGAAAATGTTGAACTTCCATTACTAAAACGAAACATGCAAAAAAAATTAAGGAGAGAAAAAGTTGAATATTACTTAAACAAGCTTGGTATTTTTCATTTGCGACAAAAAAATATCTCTAAATTGTCGGGAGGACAAAAACAACGAGTTGCTATTGCAAGGGCAATGGTAGCAGAAACGGACATCGTTTTAGCTGATGAACCGACAGGATCGCTTGACCGTCAAAATGGACAGCAAGTAATGGAGCTTCTTCAACAAATGAATGAAGAGGGGAAATGTATTATTGTCATTACACATGATGAAAAAATAGCTTCTTATGCTAATCGTATGATCTATCTTAGTGATGGGTGCATTCAGCTAGATAAGAGGAAGGGGGTAGTGTAGATGGGCAAGAAGTTGTTGTTTTTGTTCGGCAGTCTTACATTTGTTGTTTTGTTAAGTATGCTGTATTACACATTCATATACAAAGAGACATTTGAATCATCTGCAGAAGGGTTATTTTTACCTGAACAGTATGAGGAAAAATATCGTGTTTTCGAAGCAACTATTGAGGTAAATAAAATAAAGTATGAAAAGTTGCATATTGATCATCGCATCCAGCTCAAAGGCGGCAGTTTAATATATGAACTGTATGATCCAAAAGGAAATGTTGTCGATCGGGGGGAAGTAACGATTGCACAACCGTTAAGCAAGCAGTTGAATGTAGCACCACAAAAAGGGGTATGGAAGGCGAAATATTATACAAACAAAGATACAAATGGAAAGTATATATTGGTGTTTCAAGGTGGTCGGAGATAAGATGTTTTTGGATATATAATTTTGATATGAAACAAGTTTATATCGTATACAAGCTGATGTAGTGGGCGTCCCGTAAAGGATGTCCCTTCTTTTTGTTTATGGTACACTAATAGGGGAAAGCGAGGGACGGATGGTGAAACAAACGAAGACGAATGCTGTGCGCATGCTCGATCGCGCACGTGTGCCATATGAATTGCTCACTTATGACTATGCCGATGGGCAAATTGATGGGAGATCGGTTGCGAAAAAAATTGGACAACGTGAAGAGATTGTATATAAAACGCTTGTGACAAAAGGGACGAGCGGACAACTTTACGTGTTCGTCATCCCTGTCGCAGCGGAGTTGCATGTAAAAAAAGCGGCGGCTGTTGTTGGAGAAAAAAGCGTGCATATGTTGCCTGTGGCAGACATTGAAAAAATGACAGGGTATGTGCGCGGCGGTTGTTCACCAATTGGGATGAAAAAAATGTACGATACGTATGTTGACGAATCAGCTCTTGCGCACGAGCAAATCATTGTGAGCGCAGGAAAAATTGGCATGCAAATGAAGCTTTCTGTTCAAGACTTATTAAAGTTGACAAATGGGAAAACCGCACATGTCATTAAAGCGTAGGAGGGTTGTCGCATGCGAATGGCAAAAGAGGAAGAACAGCAATGGCTAGTACAACGTATAGAAGAAGGATTGTTAACTGACGACAATCGCTTGCTTTGGGAAATGATTTTGCCAAGTCGCTTAAAGCGAATGTACGATGTGTTAAGCGAACGGACGAGGTATATTACCATTTTGACGGAAGCGGTAGACGACCCACACAATCAAGCAGCCGTGTTGCGTTCAGCGGAAGCGTTCGGTATTCAAGACGTTCATGTCGTCATCGGAGCGGCTCCATTTGAACCGAATAAATGGGTGACGCGACATGCGGACAAATGGTTAACCGTGCATAAACATTCATCGATTGAGCGGGCAATTCGCCATCTCCAACAAAACGGCTATCAAGTATATGCGAGCTATTTAGGAGAAGGAACAATTCCGCTTGAACAAATTGACGTAGCGAAACCGACAGTGCTTTTGTTCGGAAATGAGCATCGTGGCGTATCAGAAGAGGCGCTTGCTTTGGCAGATGGAAAGTTCGTCATTCCGATGAATGGATTTGTGCAAAGTTTCAATATTTCCGTTGCAGCAGCTATTTCTCTTTACGATGTGACGAAGCGGGCGAAACAAGTGGTGAACGAGCGCTATCATCTGTCGTTAGCGGAAAAGAAAGAAATATACGAACATTGGATGAAGCTTTCACTTAGCCCACGACTAAGAAAAATGGTGGAAAGTAAAATGGGGGGACGCAATGATTAAAGCTGTTATTTTTGATTTAGATGGCGTCATTGCTGATACGGTTGAGCTGTACTATATCGCGACAAAACGCGTCGCCGATGAAATCGGAGTGCCCTTTGATCGACAGCTCAATCAAAAGCTGCAAGGTATGAGCAGACAGGCGATGGTTGAGGCGCTTCTTGGGGAAAAGGCGCGTGAATGGTCGGAAGAAGAAAAGCGAGCCCTTGGCGACCGGCGCGGTCAATATTATCGTGAGTTGATCGAGCAATTGTCGCCAAGTGACGTGTTGCCGGGAATGATAGATCTCCTTCGCGACATTCAGCGCGACGGTGTCCCGATGGCGCTCGCATCGTCAAGTTCAAATGCAAGTGTAGTTGTTGAGCGGCTCGGTGTGTGTTCATTTTTTGACGTCATCGTCGACGTAAAAACAATTACGCGCATGAAGCCCGATCCAGAAATCTTTTTAACGGCCGCTAAACATCTTTATGTCGATCCGCGCTTTTGTGTTGCCGTTGAAGACGGTGAGGCAGGGATGAAGGCGATTAAGCAAACAAATATGTTTTCCGTCGGTATCGGGGATCATTTGGCATCCTTATCTTCGGACTGGCTCGTACAACGGACGGAGCAATTGGCATGGGATGAGTTGAAAGTAAAATTTATGCAAAAAGCTGGTCCATGACGACCAGCTTATTTTGCTCCTAATATTTGTTTTGCTTTTTCAACAAGTTGTTCTGATGGCGTTGGAATGCCTTCAAGCGGATACGTAAGTCCAAGTGCTTTCCATTTGTATACGCCGAGTTGATGATATGGAAGCACTTCAATCTTTTCGACGTTGTCTAACGTGCGAATGAATGCAGCTAAGCGACGTAAATCTTCCTCATCGTCTGTGACGGTTGGAACGAGCACATGACGAATCCAAACGGGTACGTTTCGCTCTGATAATAGGCGCGCAAACGCTAAAATATGTTCATTCGTTTTTCCTGTTAGTTTACGATGTTTTTTTTCATCGATATGTTTCAAATCAAGCAAAATTAAATCTGTATATTGAAGCAATTCATTCAGTTTTTGCTGGAACGATGCTTCTGTCGAGTAACATCCTCCAGACGAATCGATCGTTGTATGAATACCAAGCTGTTTACAGCGACGAAATAACTCAATTAAAAAGTCGATTTGTAAAAGCGGTTCCCCACCGCTTACTGTAATCCCACCACCGGATGCTTGCATAAACGGCAAATACGTTTCAGCGTCAGCAATAATTTCCTCGACCGACATTTGTTTTCCTTTGCCGATGTCCCACGTATCTGCGTTATGGCAATATTGGCAGCGCAATAAACAGCCTTGTGTAAAAATGACGTAGCGAATACCGGGACCATCCACTGTTCCGCATGACTCGATCGAATGAATAAATCCGTTCATGTTGTTTTCCTCCTAGGTAGAAAGCTCCCACATCGTGTGGGAGCTTTCATTACATTGTTTCATGGAACGTCCGATTAATGACATCAATTTGTTGTTCGCGTGTTAATTTAATAAAGTTCACCGCATAGCCTGATACGCGGATGGTGAGCTGCGGATATTTTTCTGGGTGCTCCATCGCATCGAGCAACGTTTCGCGGTTAAAGACGTTGACGTTCAAATGGTGACCGCGTTTTTTAGCATATCCGTCTAAAATGGCCACAAGGTTTTGAACGCGTGTTGCATCATCTTTACCAAGCGCTTTTGGCACGATTGAGAACGTGTTTGAAATGCCATCTAATGCATATTCATACGGTAATTTTGCAACAGAGCTTAACGATGCAAGCGCACCTTTTGTGTCGCGGCCGTGCAATGGGTTAGCGCCAGGTGCAAACGGTTCGCCCGCGCGACGGCCGTCAGGTGTATTTCCTGTCTTTTTCCCATAGACGACGTTTGACGTGATTGTTAAGATCGATGTTGTATGTTTTGAATCGCGATACGTTTTATGTTTGCGCAATTTTGTCATAAAGCGCTCAACAATATCGACAGCAATCGAATCTACACGATCATCGTTGTTACCGTATTTCGGGAAGTCGCCTTCAATTTCAAAGTCGACAGCTAAGCCGTTTTCGTCGCGAATCGTTTTTACTTTTGCATATTTCATTGCGCTTAATGAGTCGGCGACAACAGAAAGGCCGGCGATTCCCGTTGCCATTGTGCGCATGACATGTGTGTCGTGGAGCGCCATTTCAATGCGCTCATAACAATATTTATCGTGCATGTAATGGATGACATTTAATGTATTAATATACAATTCAGCAAGCCATTCCATGACGTTATCAAACTTGCGCATCACTTCATCGTAATCTAAGTATTCAGATGTGACTGGCGCAAATTCTGGACCGATTTGCACTTTTAATTTTTCATCTACGCCGCCATTAATCGCATATAATAATGCTTTCGCAAGGTTTGCGCGCGCGCCGAAAAATTGCATTTGTTTGCCGATGCGCATGGCGGATACGCAGCACGCAATGCCGTAGTCATCGCCGAACTCAGGGCGCATTAAATCGTCATTTTCATATTGGATAGAACTTGTTTGAATCGACATTTTCGCGCAATATTTTTTGAACGCTTCTGGCAATTGTGTGGACCAAAGCACCGTTAAGTTTGGTTCCGGTGCAGGCCCTAAGTTGTCGAGCGTATGCAAGAAGCGGAACGAGTTTTTCGTCACAAGCGGACGGCCGTCAATCGCGACACCGCCGATCGACTCGGTTACCCACGTTGGGTCGCCGCTAAATAGCTCATTATATTCTGGTGTTCGCGCGAATTTGACGAGGCGCAACTTCATAACGAAATGGTCAACGAGCTCTTGTGCTTCTTTTTCTGTTAATGTCCCTTCTTGCAAGTCGCGTTCGATATAAATATCTAAAAACGTAGAAACGCGACCTAAACTCATTGCTGCACCGTTTTGTTCTTTAATCGCAGCGAGGTAAGCAAAGTATAGCCATTGAAACGCCTCATGTGCGTTACGCGCCGGCTTTGAAATATCGTAGCCGTAGCTTGCAGCCATTTCTTTTAGTTCTTGGAGGGCGCGAATTTGCTCTGCTAGTTCTTCGCGGAGACGAATAATGTCTTCGCTCATTGTACGCGCACCTGTGTTTCGTAAGTCTTTTTTCTTTTCTTCAATTAAACGATCAACGCCGTATAAAGCAACGCGGCGATAGTCTCCGATAATGCGGCCGCGTCCGTATGCATCAGGGAGTCCTGTAATAATTCCGGCTTTACGTGCCGCTTTCATTTCGTCCGTATACACGTCAAATACGCCTTGGTTATGCGTTTTACGATATTGAGTAAAAATTTTCTTTACGTCATCGCTCACTTCATATCCGTAAGCTTCGCACGCCTGCTCCGCCATGCGAATGCCCCCAAATGGCATGAGCGCTCGCTTAAATGGCTGATCTGTTTGAAAACCGACAACTTTTTCAAGTTCCCTGTTTAAATAGCCTGGTCCGTGCGACGTGATGGTCGATACAATTTCTGTATCCATGTCGAGAACGCCGCCTTTTTCGCGTTCAAGTTTTGAAAGTTCCATCACTTGTTCCCAAAGTGTTTTTGTCGCTTCAGTTGGACCTTGTAAAAACGATTCATCCCCTGTGTAAACGGTTACGTTATTTAAAATAAAGTCGCGAACGTCAATTTCTTTTTTCCACTTATCACCTTTAAACGTTCTCCATGCGTCCGTTAACGCTTCATTCACAGTAAGTAGCGCCATCATAATCTCCTCCCAATCATTAAGGAATAGTACCCCCTATATAAAGAATACTACTTTATTACACGCGCGGGAGAATAAAGTGTTGAAAAATTTGTGAAAGATTGAACGAAAACATTTTTTAAAATAAAGATTTTTCCAAAAATTATTTTTATAAAATTTGTTGCATAAAAACAAAAAAGCTGATAATATGTGAAACATGAGGAGCATAACATGTTTATACACAAGTATTTATTATTTTACAGCAAATAGTAAGGGGGAATAACAATGATAAAAAAAGGAATGATTGCAACACTTGTTTTTACACTTATGTTTGCGCTTGTCGGATGCGGCGGTTCGACAGAAAAAACGGCAACAACAGAAAAGAAAATTACCGTTGTAACAGATGCAGCGTTTGCCCCGTTTGAATATATGGATAAAGGGGAAATTGTCGGATTTGATGTCGACTTATTAAAAGCAGTCATGGAAGAAGCAGGGTTAGAATATGAATTAAAAAATATCGGCTGGGATCCATTGTTTGCGGCTATTCAAGGGAAAACAGCAGATATGGCTGTTTCGGGCATTACGATTAACGACGATCGGAAAAAAACATACGACTTCTCTATTCCTTACTTTGAATCAACACATATGATTCTTGTGAAAGAAGGAAGTTCAATTCAAAGCGCAAAAGATTTACAAGGAAAAGTAGTCGGGGTCCAAAATGGTACAACTGGACAAGAAGCAGTTGAAAAAATTTTAGGAAAAGAGAATAAAAACATTAAAAAGTTTGAGAATACGGTCGTTGCGATTATGGATTTATTAAATGGCGGTGTGGAAGCAGTTGTGACGGACAATGCGGTAGCGAACGAATACGTAAAAAATAATCCGGATGCTAAAATTGTAGCGTTTGAAGATCCAGATCATTTTGAATCCGAATTTTACGGTTTTATGTTCCCGAAAGGTAGCGAGCTCAAACAAAAAGTAGACGAAGCGTTGAAAAAAGTCATTGAAAATGGCACGTATGCAGAAATTTATAAAAAGTGGTTTGGCACAGAACCGAATATTGAATCATTACAACAACAGCAATAACATGGACGTAAAAGTTGCGTAACTGTCTCCAGTTACGCAATTTTTTCAAAGGGAAAGGTGAGACATATGGATTTTCGTTTTGATATTGTAGTTGAATATGCGCCGTTCTTTCTTAAAGGGGTATTGTGGACGATCGGCCTATCATTAGTCGGTATCGTCTTTGGGACGATGCTCGGGTTAGTAATTGGGCTTGGAAAAATGGTTCAAAACCGCTTCATTCGTCTTCCGTTTGATTGGTACGTTCATTTTTTCCGTGGAACACCGCTATTTGTACAAATTTTACTTATTCATTTCGGTGTCATGCCGATGTTTACAGCACAGCCGAATCCGCTCGTATCAGGGGCGATTTCTTTATCGTTAAACGCAGCTGCGTATATCGCAGAAATTTTCCGGGCCGGCATTCAATCGATCGATCGTGGTCAAATGGAAGCAGCTCGCTCGCTCGGTATGACACATGTACAAGCGATGCGCTACATCATTTTACCGCAAGCGATTAAGCGAATGATCCCACCGCTTGGCAATGAATTTATCGTCCTTATTAAAGACTCGTCACTTGCGGCTATCATTGCAGCACCTGAACTAATGTATTGGGGACGGGCGATGCAAGGTCAATATTATCGCGTTTGGGAGCCTTACTTAACTGTTGCCCTTATTTATTTAATTCTCACTCTTTCGCTAAGCAAGCTGTTACACCGGTTAGAAAGAAGGTATGATGCATGATTCAAGTGACCAACTTAAAAAAATCGTACGGATCGCTACATGTGTTAAAAGGAATTGACGTGCATATTCGTGAAAAAGAAGTTGTCGTTGTCATTGGTCCTTCCGGTTCAGGAAAATCGACATTTTTACGTTGTTTAAACATGCTTGAAGATTTCGATGAAGGCGATATTATCGTCGATGGATTCCATTTAAAAGATCCGAAAACGGATTTAAATAAAGTGCGCGAAGAAGTAGGAATGGTATTTCAACGATTCAATTTATTTCCACATATGACGGTGCTTGATAACATTACACTTGCTCCGATGAAAGTGCGCAAATGGCCAAAGGAAAAAGCGACAGAAAAAGCGCTACAATTGCTTGCCAAAGTCGGTTTGCAAGATAAGGCGAACGTATATTCGGACTCTTTATCGGGCGGACAGGCGCAGCGGGTCGCGATCGCTCGTGCGCTTGCGATGGAACCGAAAGTGATGTTGTTTGATGAACCGACATCTGCCCTTGATCCAGAAATGGTCGGTGAGGTGCTTGCGGTTATGAAGCAGTTGGCGAAAGAAGGAATGACGATGGTCGTCGTGACGCATGAGATGGGATTTGCGCGTGAAGTTGGGGATCGTGTTCTCTTTATGGACGGTGGAGTGATCGTAGAGGAAGGAACGCCACAACAAATTTTTGATGCACCACAACATGAGCGAACGAAGTCGTTTTTATCCAAAGTGTTATAGGAAAAAGGTGTCCCGTTTGTCAGGACACCTTTTGTTTTTTTATGCTAATAGTTGTTTTTCCAAAGCTACTTCAACCGGAACGTAGTCGTAACCGAGGTCGCGTGCGACAGCTTCGTATGTGATTTCTCCGTTTGCGACGTTTACACCGAGGCGTAATGCAGGGTTGTCGGCAACCGCTTTGTGTACCCCTTTATTTGCGATTTGCAATGCGTACGGCATTGTCACGTTTGTAAGCGCAAGTGTTGATGTGCGCGGAACAGCTCCTGGCATGTTTGCTACCGCGTAGTGAACGACGCCGTGTTTCACATATGTTGGGTTGTCGTGTGTCGTCACATGGTCGCTCGTTTCAACGATGCCGCCTTGGTCAATTGCTACGTCAACGATGACAGAGCCTGGTTGCATCTCTTTTACCATTTCTTCTGTCACAAGTTTTGGCGCTTTCGCTCCAGGAATTAATACGGCACCGATCACAAGGTCGGACTCGGCGACAGCTTGCGCGATGTTCATCGGGTTAGACATAAGCGTATTAATTTGGCTTCCGAAAATATCGTCAAGTTCACGCAAACGTTCGGCGCTTAAGTCGATAATTGTTACGTTTGCGCCTAAGCCGATTGCCACTTTGGCAGCGTTTGTTCCAACGACTCCACCGCCGATAATCGTTACTTTTCCGCGGCTAACGCCTGGAACGCCGGAAAGAAGAATACCTTTTCCGCCTTTTGTTTTTTCAAGGAATTGGGCACCGATTTGCGCTGCCATACGTCCCGCCACTTCGCTCATCGGAGTTAAGAGCGGTAGCGTGCGACCAACTTGTACCGTTTCATAAGCGATCGCAATGACACCTTTTTCTTTAAGTGCACGCGCTAACTCAGGCTCAGCAGCAAGGTGTAAATATGTGAATAGTATTAATCCTGGACGGAAGTATTCGTATTCGCTTGGTAGCGGCTCTTTCACTTTCATAACCATATCCGCTTGCGCCCATACATCTGCGGCACGCTCAACAATTTGTGCCCCTGCGCTCACGTACGCTTCATTTGTGAAACCGCTTCCAATCCCTGCATCTTTCTCAATTAATACAGTATGTCCATTGCTGACGAACGACATGACGCCAGCAGGTGTAATGGCTACGCGATTTTCGTTATTTTTAATTTCCTTTGGAACACCAATAATCATGTGCTGTTTCCCCTTTCAAGTTGTCTTTTCGTATTATCTACAGTATAAATGTTTTTTATCACTTGTTGTTTGTTAAGAAAGGAGAAAGAAAAAACGAGCTTTTGTGGATTTCCACAAAAGCTATGTTGCTCGATATTTGTCTAATTTCATATCAACGTACAGTTTTACTTTTTCACTCATATTGCTTAAATCGATATGTCCGATTTCGCTAATTCGCTTTAGCCGATAAGCAAGCGTATTTGGATGAATATTGAGCGCTTTTGCCGTTTCGTTCACATTGCTGTCGTGATCGAGATACGTTTCGATCGTTTCGACTAAGTTTGTATGATGTTGAGCATCGTATTGTTTCAGTTTGTTGAGCGCAGCGTTGTGGAAATCCCCATGTCGCTTTTTCTCAAAAAGTAAATCGAAAAACTGATACATGCCGAGATGTTGGTAACTTTGAACATCGGCAAGTTGATGAGGAAATGCGCGCTTCATTTTTAATACGGTTTGTGCTTCTTCGTAGCTTTTAGCGATGTTCGTATAACATTCGTATACGTTCCCGAAAGCCCCCATTACAATGTCGACGCGAAAACGTTCTTTCATTTGCGTCATAAACGAACGGAAAAACCGTTCAATATGCGCTTCACCGTAGACGTTCGAACTTGGGGCGACAAGCACGATGAGCCGTTGATGATCGATCGTATAGAGCGGCACGGCAAGCTGTTGTGTCGTCTTTAATAAGTAATCAATTTGTCTTTCCACTTGCGTTTGAATATGTTGTTGAAATTGAAAAATGCCAACAGCAAAAAACGGATATACGTGTACGTTTAATTCGTTGCATTGTTCAACAATATCGTGCGGAGACGAAAAGTGTCCGGTTAATAGCTTCCAAAAAAATTCTTGAATGCGCTCTTCTTTTTTATGCTTCCGAATTTGCACTTGCAACAATAAATTTTTTGCCGCTTTTGCCGCCTGTTTTAATACATCGAATTGTTGTTCCGTCCAAGGTTCATCCATTTCAATTGCCCAAATAAATCCGAGAACCTCTTTATTTTTCCAAATTGAAATGGCGATGCGGTTGCCAAGTCCTACTTCTGAAATTTGTGTCACACGGACAGGTTGTTCGCTTTGCAAAAGCTTTGGAATCACTCCTTCACGCCATAAACTGTTAATGACCCGCTCTGGTACGCGTCGGTGAATGATGGTCGCTGTGCGGGCGGGATCAGTGTAATGTTCATGTCCGCTATAAGCCATTAAGCGATGGTTTGCATCTTCAATTGTAATCGGACATTGTAATAGTTCGCTCACACGATCGGCAAACTCCTCTAAGCTGTCAAAATGAGTGGCAAAAGGGTTCACAAACATCCACTCCGTTTCGTATGTTGTCTTATGATTATTGTAGCATATTGACAAATGAAAGAGCTTACTTTAACTTATAAGAAGAAGCTAAATACCGTAGGATTGTGACTGCATAAGCAGGCAAGACCTAAAACGGATGGGAGGGTCGTGTCTTCCTTGCGTTTTAGGTCTTTTGTTTTTATCCAAATAATTCTTTGTAAGGGGGATATTTCAAATGTTTAAATGGCTTCGTAAACGTGAGGAAACGATTGTCGCCCCGTTAACAGGAAATGTACGACCGCTCGATGATGTTCCAGACCCTGTATTTGCCCAAAAGATGATGGGAGAGGGTTTGGCGATCGAGGCAATAGACGGTGTTGTTGTTTCACCAGTCAATGGAGAAGTCGTACAAGTATTCCCGACGAAACATGCAGTAGGTTTGCGTTCAGAGGGAGGATTAGAAATTCTTATACATGTTGGAATCGATACTGTTCATATGCAAGGGGAAGGGTTTGAAGCGTATGTGAAAGCGGGAGAGCGTGTGAAGGCTGGTGACTTGCTTTTGTCGTTTGATGTATCGCTTGTGCAACAAAAGGCGAAAAGCGATCTTACTCCTGTAGTCATAACGAACGGGGATGCGGTGAAAGAGTATGGTTGGGAACATGTGGAACAAGTGGAAAGAGGAAAGACCGTTTTAATGAAAGTACATTTGAAGTAATATAAGTGATATAACGAAATAGATCGCTAAGGGGACGAAGATGACGTTGCGAATTCATAAAATTTTAAATAATAACGCCGTCGTTGTATTGGATGAGGGTCAAGAAAAAATTGTAATGGGACCAGGTATTGCATTTCAAAAAAAGAAAAACGACATCGTACCTCGTGCGAAAATCGAGAAAATTTTTGTGATGGAAGAAGAAAACGAAAAATTCCAAGAGTTGTTGCGTACTCTTCCTGAAGAACATATCGATATTGCCGAAGAAATTATTAGCTATGCAGAAGGACAGCTGCAGGCACCGTTGAATAACCACATTCACATTGCATTAACGGATCATTTGTCGTTTGCGATTGAACGCATTCAGCAAGGGTATCAAATTCAAAATAAATTGTTAAATGAAATTAAAGTGCTGTATAAGAAAGAGTACCAAATTGGTCTTTGGGCAAAGCAGCTTATTCGCGAGCGTCTCGGTATTGACATTCCGGATGATGAAGTTGCCCATATTGCGCTTCACATTCATACCGCGAAAATGGACGCAGCCAGTATGAATAAAACGTTACAGCAAACGACTTTAATTCGTGAAATGATTGATTTCATGAAGCAAACGTTACGCATTCATATTGATGAAGAAAGCATATCTTATCAGCGGCTTGTTACCCATTTACGTTTTGCGCTTAATCGAATAGAAAATGGTGAGCTGTTTCATACTATGGACCCAGACATGTTAGCGCTTATTCAAAAAAAGTACGAAAAAGAATTTGCATGTGCGATGGCGATGGCTGAATATGCGAAAAAAGAATACGGCATCGAATTTCCTGTGACGGAACTCGCTTATATTACGTTGCATATCCAACGTCTAACTACAAAATAATATATTTGTTGTATATTGACTTAAATTGAATAACAAGTTAAAATGAAAGCGGATAAAAATTGAATGATGTAGGATTGTGACTGCTTTGCAGGCAAGACCTAAAATGTACGACGAAGCTTAACGGCATTCGTATGTACGTTTTAGGTCTTTTTGTTTTCCATATAATAACAGGAGGGGTGAATATGAATTACGAACAAATTAGTGAGCAACTCGTTTCGTTGCTAGGCGGGAAGGAAAACGTCATTAGCGCTGTTCATTGTGCAACTCGTCTTCGTCTTGTTTTAAAAGACGAAACAAAAGTGAACCACGAAGCTATTGAACAATTAGATGGGGTGAAAGGTGCTTTTTCTAGCTCCGGTCAGTATCAAATTATTTTTGGTACAGGTGTTGTCAACAAAGTATACGAACAGTTTGTCAAAGAAGCAGGTTTACAAAACGTAAGTGCTGATGTGCACCAAGAAGCAGTCAAGCAAAAAATGAATCCGCTTGCTCGGCTCGCGAAAACATTGTCTAATATTTTTGTTCCGATTATCCCTGCCATTGTAGCTAGCGGTTTATTGATGGGATTACTTGGTATGATGAAAGCGTTTAATTGGGTAGCACCTGATAGCGCCTGGATTGTATTGTTGGACATGTTTTCAAGCGCTGCTTTCATCATTTTGCCAATTTTAATTGGCTATAGTGCTGCCAAAGAATTTGGTGGAAATCCGTTTTTAGGAGCAGTTATTGGTGGAATTATGACCCATCCAACTTTATTAAATCCATGGGGATTAGGAAGTGCTGAACCAGAGTATTTGCATTTCCTCGGCTTTGATATCGCCATGATCGGGTATCAAGGAACTGTTATTCCGATCTTACTTGCGACATATGTCATGAGCAAAATTGAAAGAAGTTTACGAAAAGTTGTTCCGCATGCAGTAGATTTACTTGTCACGCCATTTGTGACTGTCATTTTAACAGGCTTTACTGCTATTTTAGTAATCGGCCCACTTGGAAACATCGTAGGGAAAGGTATTACAACAACGTTAAATTTTGTATATGATACAGGCGGGGCGTTGGCAGGTCTTATTTTCGGTGGTTTGTATTCGATGATCGTCATCACAGGAGTGCATCATAGCTTCCATGCTATCGAAGCTGGTTTGCTTGCCGATATTGGTAAAAACTATTTATTGCCTATTTGGTCAATGGCAAACGTTGCCCAAGGTGGAGCAGGTTTGGCTGTATTTTTAAAATCAAAACGGACGAAAACGAAGGAAATCGCTTTGCCAGCTGCATTTTCCGCTTTTCTCGGCATTACTGAGCCTGTTATTTTTGGGATTAACTTAAAATATCGAAAGCCGTTTATTGCAGCAGCAATTGGTGGAGCGGCTGGTGGAGCGTATGTTGTATTTACAAACGTTGTCGCCAATGCATATGGATTAACGGGCATCCCAATGATTGCGATCGTCGCACCAATGGGGATGACGAACTTAATAAATTATTTAATCGGTTTTGCGATTGCTGTCGGTACAGCGTTTGTGGCAACATGGATATTAGGATTTAAAGAAGAATAAGAGGCGAGCGAATACTCGCCTTTTTTTGTAGGAGGGAATAACGGTCAACTACCCCCACTTAGCTAACGCTTGAAGCGGGGGCTTGCAACTCCCCAGAAGTGCGAACGGACTTCGTCCTCCTTCCTTGACTTGGGGTTGCATCGGGGCAGGTTGACGACTACCCAACGACATAGGTCATGCCTATATCGCTACCGAGTGGCTCGGCATGTCTGTAGGCAGTACTTGACTTCCACGCACAACAGACGGATGTACGTTCGATGTTTTACGGTTGCAACGTTTCCTGCAACCAACTCCTTACATCGAGTAACGGGAATTGGAGTGCCTTGATTCAACGGTTTTCTCCATATTCTTATTCTATCATATACAAAAGAAAGGAGGAAGGGCGATTCCTCCCCGACTTTCGCTCTCGCTTAGAAGTCGGGGTCTCCTCGCCAAAGATGATGAAGAAAGGAATTATTAGTCTTGGTGAAGCGTTAATTGATTTTATTCCGCTCGATGCAACAAATCGGGTTTACCAAAAAAGTCCTGGTGGGGCGCCAGCGAATGTCGCGGTCGGTGTCGCACGGCTTGGCATACCATCGACATTTGTTGGAAAAGTCGGACGTGACGTACTCGGTGTCTTTTTGAAAGAAACGCTCGATGAATACGGTGTCAACACAACTTCGCTTCAATTTAGTGACGATGTTCGCACAGGTGTCGTTTTTGTAACGTTAGCTGAAAACGGAGAACGAAGCTTTGATTTTTACATTAATCCGAGTGCCGATCGCTTTTTAAGCGAAAAGGAAGTGGATGAGTCGTTATTTTTGACGCATCGCATTTTCCATTTTGGTTCTATTTCACTTATTAGCGAACCAGCACGAAGCGCGACAAAGCGGGCTGTTATGTTAGCTAAAGAAAATGGAATGATCGTCTCGTATGACCCGAATTTACGTCTCGGTCTGTGGGAAAACGAACAACAAGCTCGCGAAATGATTATATCTATGTTAACTGAAGCGGACGTATTGAAAATTTCCGAAGAGGAATTGACATTTATTACAGGGGAAGAAGATATTCAAAAAGGTGTAGATGCCCTTGCTTCTTACAACATTCCACTTATTGTCGTCACGCTAGGAGAAAACGGAAGTTATGCGTTCACGAGGGAAGGATCGGTATTTACCCCAGCGCTTAAAGTAGAGGCGGTGGATACGACAGGGGCAGGAGATGCGTTTGTTTCCGGTATGCTTTATTGCTTACATGAGCAAGAAGGGGCGATCGACGACTTGTCGCTTGCGGAAGTTGAACAAATGGCGCGTTTTGCGAGTGTTTCAGGGGCGCTAGCTGCATCAACAAAAGGGGCGATGACAGCTTTACCGACGCGTGATGAAGTCGAACGAATTTTACGAGAAGGTTGGTCGAGATGAAATCGCTCATACAATTAGCTGAGGAAGAAATAAAAAAGTATGCCTCGATTGTTGAAAGTGATCCGAATCGCTTGCGCTATCATTTAATGCCTCCTGTCGGACTAATGAACGATCCAAATGGACTCATTTACTGGCGCGGCGAATACCATGTATTTTATCAATGGATGCCGTTTCAAACGACACATGGGGCGAAATTTTGGGGGCATTATACGTCGCGCGACCTTATTCATTGGCAAACACAAGTGCCAGCGCTAGCTCCGGACGAATGGTTTGACCGAAACGGTTGCTATTCAGGGAGTGCTGTAGACAATGACGGTGTATTGACGCTTTTTTATACAGGAAATGTAAAAGATGATCAAGGAATGCGACATACGTATCAATGCATGGCGATATCAAATGACGGCCTTCACTTTGAAAAAAAGGGGGTTGTTATTCACCTCCCGGACGGTTATACTGCTCATTTTCGAGATCCAAAAGTTTGGAAGCATGAAAATACATGGTACATGGTTATCGGTGCTCAAAGCGCTCAACTAGACGGAAAGGCAGTATTATTCCGTTCCCGCGATCTTGTGCATTGGGAACATGTAGGGGCTATTGCAGGCGGTGAGAACGGAAATTTCGGTTACATGTGGGAGTGTCCAGATGTATTCCGTTTGGGTGGAAAAGATGTTCTCATCGTCTGTCCACAAGGATTACAACCAGAAGGTATGCATTACCAAAACGTATATCAAGCAGGATATTTCGTCGGACAGATGAACTATGAGACGGGGCAATATGCACATGGCACATTCACTGAATTAGATCGAGGATTTGAATTTTATGCTCCGCAAACGATGGTTGATGAATACGGTCGCCGTATTATGATCGCCTGGATGGGCGTTCCCGACCAAGATGAAGATAAACATCCAACGATTGCTTACCGATGGGTACATGCATTAACGTTGCCTCGCGAACTCGTTTTAGTTGGCGATAAATTATATCAACGACCGATTGAGCAGTTGCAGTTGCTCCGAAGCGACGAAGTTCACTATCCAAATGTATCGTTGCATAAAGAAACGATGCAATTTGATGGAGTGGAAGGAAAAACGGTTGAGCTGTTACTTAAGCATATTGAAGGTCAAGGTGTTTTATCCATTGACATACAAAACGATGTTTCGTTTTCATATGATTTTGAGAAAAGGGTGGCCACGCTACAACGTGAAAGCTTTGCACGGCGAGGTGAAAAAGAAAAAAGACAGTGCGTTTTATCGAATTTGCGAACACTCCATATATTCATCGATACATCGTCCATCGAAATTTTCTTAAATGAAGGTGAAGAAGTGTTTACAGCACGGTTTTTCCCACATGAGAAAAACGAACATATTGTATTTAAAACAAATGGACGAGCCGCGTTTCGCTTATACAAATGGAAATTATGTTAAAACTTTTGCTTGTCAAATGTTCAACTGCTTTCGTATGATAAAAGAAAAGGGAGTATTCCTTCAAATTATGGAAGGTTGCTCCTTTTTCATTCAATGACAAAAGGTGATGAAGCGATGGAGCAAGATAAGTTAAAAAAAGTAGTGGAAGCTGCGAAGTTGTATTATTTGCTAGATTACAACCAAAATGATATTGCCAAAAAGCTCGGCGTGTCGCGACCGACCGTGTCCCGTTTATTGCAGCAAGCAAAAGAAGAAGGAATTGTAGAAATTAAAATTAACGATCCGGCTGAAGATATTCAACAGTTAGCAAAACAGCTTGAACAAAAGTTCAATCTCAAGAAAGCAATTGTTGTGTCCGTTCCTGAACATCAAGATGGCATTATTAAAAAATATGTTGGAAAAGAGGCAGCTGAATATTTACGTTCAATCGTAAAAGACGGTGATGTCATTGGCGTGACATGGGGGACGACGCTGTATCATGTTGCGTTACAGCTTAAACATAAGCATGTGAAGGATGTCAAAGTCGTTCAATTAAAAGGTGGCGTCAGTTTGTCGGAAACGAATACGTTCGCTTCTGATATTTTACATTTGTTTGGAAGCGCATTCAATGCAACGGTACATCACTTGCCTCTCCCGGCCATCGTCGATCATGTCGTTGTTAAGCAAGCGATGGAAGCCGACCGCCACATTCGTAAAATTCTCGATCTCGGTCGCCAGGCAAACATTGCAGTATTTACGATTGGGTCCATTAAATCGGAGTCGCTACTTTTCCAGCTCGGCTATTTTACAGATGCCGACTTGCAAATGATTTATTCAAAAGCGGCTGGCGACATTTGTTCACGCTTTTTTGACCAAAATGGAGAGTTATGTAGCGAAGAGCTAAATGAGCGTACGCTTGGCATCGAATTAGAAGAGTTAAGAAAAAAAGAATATTCGATTGTCATCGCTGGTGGGATTCATAAAGTAGCAGGCATATATGGCGCGTTAAAAGGCAAGTATGCCAACGTGTTAGTGACAGATCAATTTACTGCGGAATGTTTGTTAGAAAAAGAATAAAAAAACGACAAACGGGGGAAAAGAAAAAAGCCCCCTTTTATTTATGTATTTATGCAAAAAGGAAGAAACATTTAGCGAAACCATGAATTTTCTTTGACATTTGTTCATGTTAACGTTTACATATGTTCTTTTTCCTGTTATATTGATTACGTAATCAAAATTCAGCTTATAGGAGTGTTCAACATGAATATCGTTTGGGGACTTGTTGGTATTGTCGTTGTCCTTGGGATCGCTTTTCTTTCTTCAAACAACCGCAAAGCGATTAATCCGCGAACGATTTTAGGTGGTCTCGCGATTCAAGTCGCTTTTGCGTTTATCGTTTTAAAATGGGAAGCAGGGAAAGCAGCATTGCAGTGGTTAACAAATGGTGTCACAAACATTATTAACTATGCGAACGAAGGAATTAACTTTTTGTTCGGTGGTGTGTTTGCGGCAAAAGGAATTGGATTTGTGTTTGCGTTCCAAGTGTTGCCGGTCGTCATTTTCTTCTCCGCATTAATTTCTGTTCTTTACTACATTGGTGTGATGCAATGGATTATCAAAATGATCGGTGGTCCGCTTGCGAAATTGCTCGGAACGAGCAAAGCGGAGTCTATGTCAGCAGCGGCAAACATTTTCGTCGGTCAAACGGAAGCGCCTCTTGTTATTCGTCCGTATTTATCTAAAATGACACAATCGGAATTGTTTGCAGTTATGACAGGAGGATTGGCATCTGTTGCTGGTTCTGTGCTCGTTGGTTACTCGCTTTTAGGTGTTCCGCTTGAATATTTACTTGCGGCAAGTTTCATGGCAGCGCCAGCAGGATTAGTTATGGCGAAAATGATTGTGCCAGAAACAGAGCCGATTAAAGAAGATGAGCATTTTGAGATGGAAAAAGACGAAGAATCAACAAACGTCATCGACGCAGCTGCGCGCGGAGCAAGCGATGGTTTGAAGTTAGCGTTAAATATCGGTGCGATGTTGTTAGCGTTTATCGCTCTTATTGCGTTAATTAATGGGTTGCTTAGCGGCATCGGTAATTTGTTTAATTACGAAGGTTTGACGCTTCAGAACATTTTAGGATTCCTCTTTGCGCCTATTGCATTTGCGATTGGTGTACCGTGGTCTGAAGCGGTGACAGCTGGTGGATTTATCGGACAAAAATTAATTTTAAACGAATTTGTTGCGTATTCATCATTCGCACCACAAATTCCAGATTTATCTGCAAAAACGGTAGCGATCGTTAGCTTTGCGCTATGTGGATTTGCTAATATTTCTTCGATGGGTATTTTACTTGGTGGATTAGGAAGCTTAGCGCCAAATCGTCGTAGCGACATTGCGCGCATGGGCTTAAAAGCTGTCCTTGCTGGTATGCTTGCTTCATTGTTAAGCGCATCCATTGCGGGTATGTTTATTTAAAAAACAAGTCCTGCGGTAATATGTCAAGGTGAAAAATCATCGAAATTGGAAATTCGATTGTCCGATGACCCGAAAAAAGGCAATACTTAAGAAGCCCAGTCTTGTATGATGTCATTAACTGGGTTTTG
>Ga0116210_1001170_pt1 | contig 20724 bp, 20 predicted proteins | sample TshhotsprinmetaG_FD_94483 | JGI IMG/M metagenome (GOLD analysis project Ga0116210, IMG submission 94483) | Hot spring microbial communities from South Africa to study Microbial Dark Matter (Phase II) - Tshipise hot spring metaG | ecosystem: Environmental > Aquatic > Thermal springs > Hot... | reverse complement strand
TGGTAGCAGACTCTGTGCACAAAGTCAATCAATATCTCAATAAAATTTAATATCTGAATTGATTTTCTTAAGTGATATCGCATGACGCCGTGAAAAAAGTGAATTTTTCCTTTCAGATTCTATTTCTATATATCTCGCTCTACGGGCCAGGTTTTGTACTATAATGAAAGACACAATCCAGGAAAGGAGGTTGGCCATGATCCGTTGGTGTTGGGTTCTGGCGCGCTCACCAGCCCTACGTCGCTACTGGGGGCAGGGGCTGGTCGAGTACGCGCTGCTGCTCATCTTCGTCGCCGTGGTGCTGATCGCGCTGTTGGTGGTGCTTGGCCCTGGCGTCCGCAACACTTACAGCGACATCATCGAGGCGCTCTAGTCCAATCGTCCCGTCGGCTTGATTACCAGTCTGTTATCATTTTTCCTCATCGAACCCCGCCCGTGGCGGGGTTTTTTCATCCTCAGCCTGTGGACAAAAGGGGTGCGAGCAAAGGTTGACAGCGCCTTGCCCCGCCCGATGGCCCTCATCCCCCAGCCCCTGGGCGAGAGAAAGTGAGTCCCCTCGCCCCGCGACGCAGTCGCGAGGGAGAAGGGATGCAGGGGTGAGGGGCAGCAGACCGCTGCAAATTGCCGGTCACCTCTTGCACACACCAGACAAAAGCGACTATAGACGCCCGCCGCCCTGCTGCGCTACAATGCGCGCGGCCTGGTAGCGTGGTCGCGCACCCCCTAGGAGTTCCCATCGTGTCCTCTTTCGTCGGCGAATTAGCCGGTCTGCTCACTTCGGTTTGTTGGAGCTTCACCTCAATTTTCTTCACGCTATCCGGACGACAGGTCGGCTCGCCCATCGTCAACCGCACCCGCCTGGCACTGGCCCTGGTGATGGTCAGCGGGGTACACTGGATCGCGCAGGGGCAACCGTGGCCCTTCGACGCGGCCCCTGCGCGCTGGGGCTGGATGGCGCTCTCTGGCCTGGTGGGCTTTGTGCTGGGCGACGCAGCGCTGTTCCAGGCATTCGTGCTGATCGGGCCGCGCCTGTCCATGCTGCTGATGGCGCTCAGCCCGGTGATCGGCGCGGTGCTGGCGTGGTTTTTGCTAGATGAGACGATCAGCGGCTGGGAAGGGCTGGGCATCGCCCTGGCACTGAGCGGCGTCGCCTGGGTGGTCACCGACCGGCGCAACGGCAACAATACGCCCGATCGCGCGCCGCGCACCTATGCGCTGGGCGTGCTCTTTGGGCTGGGCGGGGCGCTTGGTCAGGCGCTGGGGCTGATTCTCTCCAAGCAAGGGTTGGCGGGGGACTTCTCCGCGCTCTCTGGTAACGTCATCCGCCTGATCGCTGCAGCGGCGAGCATCTGGGCGTTCACCGCGCTCAACGGGCAGGCCGCACACACAGTGCACGTGTTACGCGCTCATCCAGGAGCATTGCGCTTCATTATGGGCGGGGCCATCGCCGGGCCGTTCCTGGGGGTGTGGCTGTCGCTGATCGCCGTGCAGCACACATCGGTCGGCGTCGCCTCGACGCTGATGAGCCTGCCGCCGATCCTGCTGATCCCCCTGTCCTGGCTGATCTTCAAGGAACGCATCACGCAACGGGCCATCGTCGGCACCGCGCTGGCGCTGGCAGGAGTGGCGGTGCTGTTTCTGCATCCGTAGCCGGTCAGCGCCCGGCGGGAGTGAATTCTCCCCACAGGCGGCGCGCGGCAGCCGTCCGCGTGTCCGATGAGAGGGCGACGCCCACGCGCAACCCCCGCGTCAGCGTCAGGGTGAATAGTAACAACAGGCTTTCGAGGGCGAACACCGCCCCATAGGCCAGCAGCGCATTGCCCCCGCTGAGGTAGCGCACTCCGTCTACCACCATCCCGCCCAGCACGCCGCCGCTTGCCTGCCCCAGTTCGGCGGCGGTGCCCCAGACGCCCATCAGCAGGCCGGCTCGCTCGAAGGTGGTGAACTCGATCACCGCGGTCAGCAGTCCGGCCATGGATAGCCCTGTCCCAAGCCCCAGCGCGAATACCAGAGCGCGGAATCCATCAGCGCTGCCCAGCACGCCTATCGCCAGCATCCCCGCAAAGACGGTCACGTTCAGCCCCAGCCCCACCCGCAACACGGGTAGATAGCCCCAGCGGGCGATCAGCCACACGCCCGCCAGCGCCATGGCCAGGATCGTGCCCGTGCCCCACAGCGCAGTCAGGCGCGTCGTCTGCGCCACGCTCATGCCCAACACCAGCGCGCCGTAGGGTTCGAGCAACACATCCTGCGCCAGCGTGCCCAGCACGCTGAAGACGACGATCGCGAAGAAGCGCCGCGCCTGTGGATCGTCCCACAGCAGTGTGCGTACTACTCGCAGAAACGGTTCGCTGGCGGCCCGCCGCGCGACTGCCTCCAGGTGTGGCACGGGCGGTTCCTGCCCTGTCACGGCCAGAGTCGCCAGCATCGCGTAGGCAAGCGCCACCCCGCCGACGACGGCCAGCAGCCGCCCCTGGCTGAAGGGATCGAGCAACGCGCCCAGGCCCAGAGCACCGCCCAGAATGCCAGCGAACATGGCGATCTTAAACAGCGTCACCGCGCGCGGGCGCTGCACGCCGGTGAACCTGTCCGCCAGCAGCGCCTCGAAGGTGTTGCTGGCCAGGGTGTGCCCCAGGCCAAAGCTCAGGAAGGCCAGCGCCCCGCCGCCAATCAGCACCGGCCCGACGGCGGCGTGGTTGAGCGCGATTAGCGTCGCCCCGCTGAGGCCCAGCCCGGCGATCAGCGTCCCCAGCACGATATATGGCTCGCGGCGTTTGCCGCGCCAGGGGTGGCCGTCCGACAGATAGCCCAACCAGACGCGAGCGGGCGCAATGATCACCGGGATGGCCAGGAAGAAGCCCACCAGGGCGGCGGGCAACGCCAGCTCGACGATCATCACCCGATTGAGCGTGCCGCTGACCAGCACCGAAGTCAGGCCCAGGCCCAGCGGAAACGCAGCGAGACGCAGCGAATGCAGCACGGCAGTCATGCAGGCTCCAGGATCGAGAATCTACAAGATTCGCACGATCTTATACACGATTTTGCAGATTATAGCAGCGTGCGCAGCCGCGCCTCCAACACTTCGTAGGAGAAGTGCTGCAGCCCCACCTGATAGTTATGCTCCACCATCGCGGCGACCGCTGCCGGATCGTCCAGCAGGGCCAGCACCTGACCGACAGCCTCCGCCGTCACGTCCTCGCGAATCTCGACGGCGCGCACGCCCGCTGGTTTGATGTCGGAGCGATAGGGGATATAGGCATTGACAATGAGCGGTTTGCGGAAGTAGAGCGTCTCGATCAGGGCATTGCCGAAGCCTTCATACGAACTGAGGTAGGTCACGAAATCGGCGTGCGGGTAGATGTCCCACAGGGTGTAGGTGCGCCGCCCGTCCTGCACCCCCCGCTTTTCAGTGATGCGGTCGCCGATGAACAGGGCGCGGATGCCCGCCCGCTGCACCTGCTCCAGCAGCCACTCGTAGTAGCTGTCGGTTTCGTCGCCCGCGTAGCCGGTGATCACCAGGACGTAGCGATGGCGCGGGTCGCGTTCGCCCAGTTGCCGCACCAACTCGACTGCCCGCTCGATGTTCTTGCGGCGAATGATGCGCGTCGGCTGCAGGATCAGCCGTTCGTCGGGGGCAATGCCCAGTTCTTCGCGGACGGTCAGGGCGTAGTCATCCGGCGGCGGGGGCGGATTGCGGAAGTCGAACACATTCGGGAGGTATGTCGCCAGCAGGCGACGACGCAGATATAGCTCGCGCTGTATGGCCGTGCTGATCACCACATGGCGCAGCGAGGTGGCCTCGGCGGGGAAAGCGGTCGCCAGGATATCCGGGATGCGGTTGACCAGAAAGCGTTCGCGCTCCCAGTAGAAGTCGTGATGATGGCCGATGGTCGGGATGTGCGTCTCGCCGATGAAATCGCGCAGGGCCACGCCCAGCGGAATCTGCATGGGGATCGCCTGCGCGTTCTGGGTGATCAGCAAGTCGAGCCGGAAGCGCTCGACGAATTCATACAGGCTGTCTTTGAGCGGGGTGGCGGCTCTGGCAATGCGCTGATATAGCTCGCGCGATTCCTCGACTCCGCTGAAGGCTTCGTCGTGAATGGCGATCGCTTCAGGGTCGCGGAAGTGAAAAGCGGGCACTTCCAGGCCCGGCTGAGCGTACTCACCCAGTTCGCCAGCGCAATAGAAGGTCTCGTGGCCCATCCGCTCCAGGACAGCGGCTATCTTGGCGATCTCCAGCGAGACGCCGTCTACACCGGCGATACGTGTGGCGACAAATCCAATGCGCATGGGGATACTCTCCTGCCAGAGGGCCATCCGCGCCCGGCCATCAGCCATCAGCAAGAACGATCACCGCGAGGCCTCCGCCCTACCGTTCTGCTTTGAGCCACAGCACTTCGTACGGCTCCAGGCGCAGAGCGTCGCCCGCGCTGACCCGCCGCTCGCTGAGAACGTCGCAGAACGCGCGCGCGCCGTCCAGGGCAACGCCGCCCAGGTCAACGGTGATAGGCCCGCCGGAAACGTTGGTCAACGTCAGTACGTGCTCATCCCCCTGCGGCGACGTGCGCAGCAACGCGAAGACCGCCGGATGCAGCGTCAACACCTGCTGTGGACCGTTGGGATGGAAAGCGCGTTCGGCGGCGCGCCGGGTGAGCAGCCTGCAGTAGGGATAGAAAACCTGGCTGCGCAGCGAGGCCGGGTCGGACAGCGCCGCCTCTACCTCATCATAGGCCAGCTTCTCGCGGTTGACCGCCCGCAGGATGCCGGTGCGGGTCACTCCCTCGTACCAGTTGCGCGACCCCAGCAGGCTGTGAATGTAAATGCCCGGCACACCCACAAAGGCCAGTTGGATGGCCTGCGCGGCCAGGAAACGCCGCGCCTGCAATGAGAGCGGCTCGTCGCTCTGCGGGTTGGAAAGCATGTCGAAGTAGTTGATGTTCAGTTCGTAAGGGCTGCGCGAGCCGTCGCTATTGGTCTTGTACGACACGTCGCCGCCATGCGCCCGCGCCCGCGACACCAGCGCGGCGATCTCTTCGGGAGCCAGGATGCCCTCTACCGGACGCACGCCGATCCCATCGTGCGAGGCGGTGAAGTTGAAATACGAGGTCTGATCGGACACCTTCTCCAGGCCCGCTGCCCAGCGGCTGAGGGCGCTGGCGTCGCCGGTGGCGAAGGTATGCGCCAGCAGCGGCGGCAGGGCAAACTGATAGACCAGTTGCGCTTCGTCCGTCCCGTTGCCGAAGTAGGAGACGTTCTCCTTGTGCGGGACGTTCGTCTCGGTGATCAGCGCTACGGCGGGCGCGACATAATCCAGCACATCGCGGAACAGGCGCACGACGGTATGCGTCTCTGGCAGATGAATGCAGGAAGTGCCCACGCGCTTCCACAGGTAGGCGATGGCATCCAGGCGAATCAGGCTGGTCCCCTGCGCCACGTAGAACAGCAACACGTCCAGGATATGCAGCAGCACGGCAGGATTGGCGTAGTTGAGATCGATCTGATCGGCGCTGAACGTCGTCCAGACGTGACGCACGCCCTCTGCTGTCTGCACTGGCGTCAACAGCGGCAGCGTGCGCGGGCGCACCACGCTCGACAGATCGGTAGACGAGTCTACGGTGATGAAGAAATCGCGGTAGGTTGGGTCGCCGCTGACGAAACCCTGGAACCAGGCACTGTGCGCCGAAATGTGGTTGATGACCGCATCGAACATCAGCTTGAAGTCGCCCCGCAAGCGGGCGATGTCGTCCCAGGTGCCCAGGTCGGGGTTGACGGCCAGATAGTCAATCACCGAGAAGCCGTCGTCGGACGAGTAGGGGAAGAAGGGCAGGATATGCACCGTGGAAATCACCCCCGCCAGCCGTGCCTTCAGGAAACGGTGCAACGTCTGCAGGGGAGCTTCGCCCTCCGCGCGCAGCGAGTCGCCATAGGTGATCAGCACGGCGTCGCGCTCGGTGAAGCGTTCGTGCGCGGCAACCGGTTGAGCAGAGAGTTCGGGATGATGGGCGCGGAAGTCGTCGAGACGGGGCATCAACTGCTGAAAACAGGACTGGCCGCGGTCGGGGCCGTAGAGAAAAACGAGTTTGTTCAGAATACGCTCAGCAAGAGACATGGGCCGATACCGTTGGAAAATATGGGCCGCCAGGATTGCTGGGGCCTAGCATACGGGCTTGCGCGGGAGAAGTCAAGAGCCGCCGGACCAGCACAAGATCGGGCGATTCCGCCCTGGTCTGGGGACCATCAGTACGCATAGCGCCCTGGGTCGAACAGGTGCAAGTGATCGCGCATCCAGGCGATGGTGCGCTGCAATCCCTCCTCCAGGGAAACCTGCGGCTCCCAGCCGATCAATTCGCGGGCCAGCCGGTTGTCGGAGCGCAAACGCAACACCTCGCTTGTCTCCGGGCGCACGCGCGCTGCCTCGCTGACCAGCGGCACCTCGCGCCCGATCAGCCGGATGACCAGGCGGGCCAGGTCGCCGATGGTGATCGAGCGCCCCGTGCCCAGATTCACCGGGCGACCGATGGCCTCGCTGGAAGCCATCGCCAGCAGGAAACCGCGCACCGTGTCGGTGACGTAGGTCAGGTCGCGCGTGGGGTGCAGCGCGCCCAACCGTACCTCGTCGCGCGCCAGCGCCTGGCTGATGATGGTGGGGATGACGGCGCGGGCGCTCTGGCGCGGGCCAAAGGTGTTGAACGGACGCACAATACGCACCGGCAACCCATAGGCCGCGTGAAAGCTGATCGCTAGCGCGTCAGCGGCTGCCTTCGACGCGGCATAGGGCGACTGCGGGTGCAGGGGGTGTTGTTCGCTGATCGGCTCGGTCTGCGCCGTGCCGTAGACTTCGCTGGTCGAAGCGATGGCGATGCCCTCTACTCCCAGGTCGCGGGCAGCGATCAGCACGTTGAGCGTGCCGCCCACGTTCACGTCGAGCACCTCGCGCGGATGCTGATAGGAATAGGGGATGGTGATCACCGCGCCCAGGTGATAGACCCGCTCCACCCCGCGCATGGCGCGCACGACGGCGTCGGCGTCGCGCAGATCGCCCAAATATACTTCGACCTCAGCGCGCACGTCCGGCGGCAACAGTTCCAGGTTGCCGGTGCGATGAGCGGAGTTGTAGCGCACGAAGGCGCGCACACGCGCGCCCTGGCGGACGAGCGCTTCGACAAGATGGCTACCGATGAAACCGGCAGCGCCGGTGACGAGAACCTGGGTACTCATAGGCGGTTTTCCTGAGTCATTGAGTCGAGAGTTGAGAGTCATCAGTTGTCAGTCGGCGGCTGTGCGCTGTGGGCGCTCGCTCCTGGTGGCGTACAGGCCGCGCCTGGCCGCCATCGCTGCGCGGGTCGGCAGCAGCAACAGCGCCAGCGTCCAGGCTGCCACCCGCCCGTGATAAATGCGCGTATAGGTCAGCAGGTCCTGCCAGTAGATGCGCTGCGTCAGGCGCGGCACCTGGCTGAGGCTGGCGTGCTCATCGTGAATCAACACCGCTTCGGCCACATAGTGGATCGCCGCGCCCGTGCCCACGATCCGGCGACACAGGTCGTCGTCGGTGAAGAACAGCTTGAGCCGCTCGTCAAAATAACCGATCTGCGCCAGGATCGTCCGGCGCGCCATCAGGCACGAGCCGGGGGCGACTTCGACCGCCCGCGTGCTCAGGCGATCCCAGTCTTCATACCACATGGCCCGCCGCCGACGGGCGCGCCAGCGCGGGAACAGGACGCCTAGGAACGTGTAGGAGAGCAGCGCATCGGCGAAAGTCGGAAAGCGCGAGCCGTTGCGCTGCAACGTCCCATCGGCGAAAGTCATGCGCGCCGTCACCGCGCCGACCGTCGGATGTCCGTCCAGATAGTCAACCAGGGTCGCCAGGGTGTCGGGTTGCAGGATCGTATCTGGATTGAGGATCAGCGCGTATTCCCCCTGCGCGGCGCGCAATCCCAGGTTGTTGCCCCCACTGAACCAGCGGTTGGCTCCCGCTTCGATCACCGTCACAGAGGGGAAGCGGGCGCGTACCATGGCCGCACTGCCATCGCGCGAGGCGTTGTCCACGACGATGATCTCCTGGTCGAGGTCGCCCTGTGTCGCCAGCAGCGACTCCAGGGCGCGGGCCAGCTCATCGCGCGTGTTGTAGTTGCACAGGACAGTAGACAGCTTCATGAACACAGCCCGCAGTCGGGTAACCGGCAACATGGCGCAAGGGGTGCATTTCAGTTTGGTTCACGAGTGCAAGCGAACGGAGGCGGATTTCTGAAGCCGCTCTGGTGTGAGCTTTTGTGAAATGCACCCCTCAAACTGAGTGCGAGCAAAGATTCTCGGCGATTTGCTCGGTGCGGAGGTGTTGACCTCACCCCCGCTCGGCACTCACGCGCCTCGCTGCCCCCTCCCGCGTCGGGGAGGGGGCAAGCTGAGCGAAGCGAGGCTGGGGGGGAGGTACCCCACAGCGCTGCAAACGGCCTGTCACAGTTTGCGCGCACCTCTCAAATTGGGCGCATTTCAGTTGAGTTCACAAGACCCGACAAGTCCGAACGGGCCTGATGCATGATCAGCCGACCGTGAACTTTCGTGAAATGCAACATGGCGCAAGTATAGCGTAGAGCAGCAGCGCCGTGAAGCTTATAATATGTCACCAGGTCAGTCCTGACGCACGGCAAATCGTTCGCATTGGGAAGTCGGTCTTTCACCTGTATTCGCTGATCGCGACAGTCTGCTCATGAAAAGGCTTCTCTGGGCATTGACGCTGCTCGGCTGCCTGGCGCTCTATGCAAAAGGGATCAGCGCGGGAGCACCTCGCCCCGCCTTCAGCCCTTCCACCGTCCACCATGCCTGGCTGAACCCTTCGACGATCTTTCACCCAGACGAATTCGCCTACGTAGGGATTCCTTACCATATGCTGCTGCTGGATCAATGGAATCCGCACTATTTCCACAACCCCTCGCTGACCCTCTACACCAACCTGGCCATGTTCTGGCTCTCCGGTGCGACCCGCCTGCCCCATGACGCCGGGCACGAGGTGCGCGCGGTGGCACCGTTCCAGTTGTATTTTCTGGCGCGGGCGCTCTCTGGGCTGTGGACGCTGCTGGCCGTGACGCTGACCTACGCCGCCGGACAACTGGCTTTTGGGCGCACGGCGGGCATGGTTGCCGCGGCATTGGTGGCGCTCTCCCCCCTGACTGTTGAGCACGCCCATTTCGCCACGCCCAACGCTCAGACCACCATGCTGGGCACAGCCGCGCTGTTGCTGGCCATGGTGCTGTTCACTGGCAGGCGTGTGCCGCGCCTGCCTCTATGGGCCGTCTACGGGTTGGCCGGTCTGGCAGTCGGCCTGACCACAGTCGCGCGCTACAACTTCGGAGCTATTGGCCTGGTGACGGGAATGGCGCTGTGGGTCGCCTGGCGGCGCGATCGTCGCTGGAAGCTGGTTCTGATCAGCCTGGGGGCGATCCCCCTTGGCTTTGTGCTGGGTATGCCGGGCCTCATACTGAGCACAGAGGAAGTGATCGCGCAGATACGCGACATCCTCGACTGGTACTGGCTGCGCGGCGGCGGGTCGGGCATGACGGCGGAGCGCGGGTGGCTGCCGCTGGCCTATCACTGGCGCTACACCGCGCTGATCATCACCGGGCCGTTGACCATGCTGGGCGCGCTGTTCGGCGCGGGCCGGGCGCTGCGCGGCGGGAACTGCCCGCAGTCCCGCGCTCGCCGCTGGATCGCGCTGGCCCTGCTCGCCCATCTGCTCGTCTATTCGGCGCTGGCCTTGCTGGGACGGCGCTTGCAGGCCAACCTGCTTTTCCCCTTGCTGGCACCGCTGGCGCTGCTGACCGGCTATGCGGTGGCGGGAGTCCGGCGCAGATGAGGGCTGCTGAGCAGTGCGGGCCTGGCTGCTGCTCTGCTGATCTGGCCTGCTGTGCTCACGGCGTTGCTGATCTATCGCCTGGCGACGCCCGACACGCGATTACGCGCCCAGGAATGGATCTATGCACACGTGCCGCGCGGGACGCCTATCTATCTGCTTGGCCCCTACAACGTCCCTCTTGACCCGCTCGACTACCCTGTGACGCAGACCTATGCCGCTGAGACCGGGCCGGAGGCAGTGCGCACAGTAGACGCGCCGATCCTGGTCTATTCCGACGCCTATCCTTTTGTGGCGCTGCGCGACCGGCGACTGGCCAGCGACCGCGCCATCGCCAGGGAAGAGGGGATTCGCCAGGTGCTGGAGACGGAATGGGTGCCCGTGCGACACTTCGCGCGGATGCCCTGGCCGGGCGAACGCCTGCCGCCCGACGACATCAGCTACTGGTTTCAGGTAGGGATCACGATCTATTGCCGGCCGGTGAATTGCCCGATAGAACTTCCGCCGGCCACACCTTAAAGACTTCACTCAGTCAGGTTGCGGGCCTTGCGGGCAATGAGCAGGGTAGTGAAGTTGAACGGCCAGGGCGCAATCCGGCGTAATATGGCTCCCAGCGCGTCCGCCAGCCAGGTCGTGCGGTAATACCCTTTGGCGCGGAAAGGCCAGCCCAGCCCCCACAGGGTGAAGCTGTGACTGGTAGGCCGCACCAGCACGACCTCGAAGCCCGCCCGCTGCACTTCGGCGATGAGCTGATGCTGGGTGTAGGTGCTCTCGTAGAAGTCCTCGCTGGCCAGCGTTCCCTGGCCGAGCAAACGGCGTTTCCAGTGTACCAGGCGGTGCACCACGTTGGGATAGGGGATAGTCAGCACCAGCGTCCCGCCGGACACCAACACGCGGTTGGCTTCGCGCAGGGCTGGCCCCATGCCGTGCTCAAAGTGTTCCAGTACCCCGAACGATAGATAGCCGTGCAGCGAAGCGCTGCGGTAGGGTAGCGCGTGCACATCGCCCACCTGCAACGGCAGGGTCGGGTCGTAGGCGCGGGCGGTGCGCAGGGCGCGTTCGGCATAGTCCAGGCCGATGACGCGCAGTCCCATCTCGCGCAGTTTGATGATCACTGTGCCCAGGCCACAGCCCGCCTCCAGGATGATGCCCTCCCTGGAGAGATACTGCGGATAGACGCCCAGCGTCTCCCAGGTGCGCCGCTGATCCATCACCTCCAGCTCGGCCTCAACGCTGGCCTGTGACCAGATATCTTCCCAGGACTGCCGGGTGCGTTCGTAGAGATCGTCGCTCATCGTCCCTCATTTCTGCGCGGAGCGGATGTCCTGCACCAGCGCCATCAGGCGTTCCATGCGGTGATCGTAGGTGTGATGGGCGTGCACGTGCGCCCGACCTGCTTCGGCGATGCGCGCGCGCTCGTCGTTGTGCGCCAGATAGTACGCAACCAGTTCGCGCAGGTGTTGCGGGTCGCGATAGGTGATCAGGTGCTCGCCCACCGTGAACCATTCGCGCACGCCGGGCCGGTCGTCGGCGATCTGCAACGTCCCCACGCCGCACGCCTCGAACAGGCGCATGTTGCCCCCCCAGCGCATAAAATCGCCGTGCGGGTTGACCGTGATCTTCGCCGCGCGGGTAATGCGCAACATCTGCTCACCCAGCGCCGCGCCCCGATAATGCGGGCGCAGCGACGGCGGGACTTCGTGCACGCTCCAGATGCCCAGGTCGAACTCGCGCAGCGCTTCCAGGGCGGCCACGCGCTCGCTGTACAGGCGTTGCGGGACAAGCGTCCCCACGACAGCCACATCGCAGCCGTAGCGCGCCCGTTCGTCGTCGCTCAGGGCATAAGGATAGTGGAAGTCCAGATCAATGGCCGACATGGGCAACACTTCAGCGCGCGGCGCGCCCAGTTCCCGCCACTGCACAGCATGATAGAAATCGTTGGCGATCACCAGGTCGTAGAGCGGCGCAGCGGCGCGCTCGATGGGCCGCGAGAAGACGACTGGCGATGTGCCGCAGCCATAGACCAGCGTTGCGCCGTGCTCGCGTTTGAGGCGGGCCAGCGTCTCCGGCAGGATCACGCCGTTGTCGCCAGGGAGGATGATCACGTCTGGCTGGAACCGGGCCGCAAAGTGGATCAGGCGATGATTGCGCAGGCGGAAGTCGGGGTTAGCGTAGGGGAAGCGCGCCGCCAACGCGCTGAGCGCCCGCCCCAGGGTCAGCCGCTGCGTCATGCGCAGTTGGCTGTGTCGTGCCCAGGGTAACGCGCTCTGCGAACGCCAGAAGACAGCGCATTCGTGCCCCTGGCGACGCAGCGCGCGCACCCAGAAGTACTGCGCCTGCGACGGCGGGAAGAGCGGATCAGAGTCGGGCGCGGCCCGACGCGCTCGCTCCAGTTCCGCCGGATGATGCAAAGAAGCAACGAACAGGATGCGCATGGGCACTCACAGACGACACAGGTCGGTGCCAGTGACGGTCAACTCGCCAGCCGGGCATGTCAGGCACGGCCTGGAGGCTGGCTTACCTTTCGCCCCAGCGCGGGCGGGAGCGAAAAAGTACATGGCATGCCCTAGCTTACCGCAGGTTCCGCAGAGAGCGGTAATTCGGCCTCGGCCCGATGCGTCCACGTTGGCAGCGAGGTCAATCGCCGAGACCCAGAGATCGCGGAGAGGAAGACAAAGACAACAAGGCTTTGTGTTTTTCTATGTCCTCTACGACCGCTACGGTCTCAGCCATTGTTCCCTGCTTTGCCGGGCAGAGGCCCGGACGCACCATCCCTACGCCTGCTCGATAATCTTACGCAAGTTTTCCTCGAAGGGTGGGTAGACGACGCCGCGCTCGGTAATAATGGCCGTGATGTAACGGGCGGGCGTCACGTCGAAAGCGGGATTGCCTACCTGCACCCCATCCGGCGTGACCTGGCACTCGCCTACATGCGTGACCTCGCGGGCGGGACGTTCTTCGATCTCGATGTGATCGCCGGTGGGCGTCGCCAGGTCAATGGTCGTGGTTGGGCCGACGACGTAGAAGGGGACGCCGTTCTCATGCGCGACGACAGCCAGATTGTAGGTGCCGATCTTGTTGGCGGTGTCACCGTTGGCGGCCACACGATCGCACCCCACCAGACACAGATCAACACCCATCGTTCGCATGTAGTGCCCCGAAGCGCCGTCGGCGATGACCATGTGCGGGATGCCCAGCATCTTCAGTTCCCACGACGTGAGCCGCGCGCCCTGCAGACGGGGCCGCGTCTCGTCCACCAGCACGAAGACTTTTTTGCCGTGCTCGTGCGCCGTGCGGATGATGCCCAGCGCCGTGCCATAGTCCACCGTCGCCAGGCTGCCAGTGTTGCAGTGATGGATGATCGTACACTCGTCTGGCACCAGCGGCAGCGCGTTGAGGCCGATCTGCCGGTTGGTGCGCACGTCGGCTGCGGCGATGGCGTGCGCTTCGGCCAGGACTGCCGCGCGGATGCTCTCCGCATCCGTCAGAGCGGGATCGCTGGCCCGCGCCAACACCTGCTTGATGGCCCCGAACAGATTGACCGCTGTCGGGCGCGAGGCCCGCAGCACGTCCGCCGCCTCGGCGAGTTCGGCGCGTAGCGCTTCGGCTGTGCTGGCCCGGCTATGCCAGGCGGCAAGCGCCAGACCGTAGGCGGCGGTGGCCCCGATCGCCGGTGCGCCGCGCACCACCATCTCGCGGATGGCCGTCGCCACGTCGCGGTAGTCTGTGTAATCCAGATAAACCATAGCAAAGGGAATCTGACGCTGATCAAGCAGGCGCAAGACGCCGTTGTCCCATTCGAGAGTCTTAAAGCCGGTCATGAGCATTCCTTTCCGGTGTCGCACATCTCCGAGTGCAGGCACCGGCTTTTGTAACGACAGAGTGCCCTGCCTGTCAAGACGGGAATCAGCAAGGAGGGCATGCAAAGATTGTCAGCGACTTTGCCCCGCCCAATGACCCTCATCCCCCAGCGCTGCGGGCAAAGGGGAGCACTCGCACAAGAGACAGTAAATCCCCTCGCCCCGCGACGCAGTCGCGAGGGAGAGGGGATGTAGGGGTGAGGGGCAGCAGACCCCTGCAAATGGCCTGTCACATCTTGCACGCATCCATCAGCAAAAGAGGGCAAGGGGACTGGCGGAGAAGGGGTGCTCAGCAGCGCAACGGCTCACCCGCGCTCCAGGCCGTGCTGTTCCAGCAACGCGCTGTCCTCGATCAACGTTTCTGTCGGGCCATCAGCCACGATCGCGCCACCATCCAGAATGACCATGCGCGGACACAGCTCGCGCACCAGGCGCATATCGTGCGACGCGATCAGCAGCGTCTGTCCATCCAGCCCTTGCAGCAGCCGGATCAGGCTCCGACGGGCGCGTGGATCGAGACCGCTGCTTGGCTCATCCAGCGCCAGCACGCGCGGATTCATGCTCAGCACGGTGGCCAGGGCAATGCGTTTCTTCTCGCCCAGGCTCAGGTGATAGCTCATCCGGTCGGCGTAGGTGCTCATCCCCACTGCTGTCAGCGCGCGCTCCACTCGCGCCCGTACTTCGTCTTCCGGCAACCCCATGTGCAGTGGGCCAAAGGCTACGTCCTCGAACACGCGCGGCGAGAACAACTGATCGTCTGGGTTCTGGAAGACCAGCCCGACCATTGCCCGAATCTGCCCCAACGTGCGGTCGGTCAGCGCCACCCCAGCCACCCGGATCGCCCCGTCTGCGGCCCGCAAGATGCCGTTGAGGTGGAGCAGCAGGGTAGACTTGCCCGCCCCGTTCGGGCCGACCAGCGCCACCCGTTCGCCCGCTTCGACGCGCAGCGATATATCGGACAGGGCGCGTTGCCCGTCTGGATAGCTGAAAGACAGCCCTTCGATCTCGATCATGGCCGGGCACATATCGCTGCCTCACTGCCACCAGAGCATGGCTGCCAGCTCCACAATGCCCAGCCATAATAGGGGCACCGCGCCCGCCAGCGCCGCTCGCCAGGATAACGGGGGCGGAGTCAGGCGGCGCATCTCTCCGGCATAGCCGCGGGCGAGCATGGCCGCATAGACTCGCTCGCTGCGTTCGTAGCTGCGCAGAAACAGGTTGCCCACCATGCCTCCGGCGACCCGCGCCCGCCAGAACAATGTCCCGCCCGCGGGGCGTCCCTCGGCATGGGCGCTGCGAGCAGCGCGGGCGCGCAACAGGCGCTCTGCTTCTTCGCCCAGCGTTGTGCTATAGCGCACCATGAAGGCAATCAGCGCCACCAGCGTCCCCGGCACGCGCAGACTGCCCAAGGCCCACACCAGGTCGGCGAAAGAGGTGGTCATGGTCAGCAACAAGGCGACCTGCACCGACAACCAGCTTTTGAGCAGGATGGCAACGAAACGCGCCAGCCCGGCCTGACTGATGGCAATGCCCCCGCCGAGCGTCCAGGCTGGCCCTGGCACCGTGATCAGCAGCGGCAGCGCGGCCAGCATGAACGGCAGCGCTACCGCCCCCAGGCGCGCCATGCGCCACGCGCTGAAGCGGGCCAGGGCAGCCAGCCCAGCCACCAGCGTCCACAGCGCCGGATAGGCGGGCCAGGCGTGCGTCGGCGTGAGGGCGATCCCGCCGATCAGGGCAAACGTCACCACCACTTTCACGCGCGGATCGGCCCTGTGCAGCGGACTCTGGCCGGGCTGATAGCGCTCAAAAGAACGATACATGCTGCCTCATTGTTGCTGCCGAACTTTTTCCGGCGCGTTCAGGCGCACCAGGCGGGGCACGGCAAACCCGATACCCGCCACGATCAGCACACCGATCACCCCCGCAATGATAGTGGTTAATGCCTCGTCGTCAATACCGGGCACCGTGTAGTCGGGCAGGACTTCATAGACGGGGTCTTCCGCCTTGTCAATGAACGCCTTGTCCTCGGCCACGCGCTCCAGGCCGTCAGGGTCGGAATCGGCCAGCGGCGAGGCGAAGGCAATCGCCAGCGCGATCACCAGCCCGGCAGCGATCAACGCCGATTGCCGGGCCACACCAGCCGACGGCGCGCCCAACAGGTCGGGGCGGGTCTGACGGACGAAAGCCAGCGCGCCCACGGTGATCAGCGCCTCGCCAATACCAATCAGCGCGTGAATGCCAGCCATGGCCGGCAGCGCCACATCCAGCGGCGACGTGCCGGAGATGGCCAGTTCCAGCGCGGTCGCCATGGCTGCCAGTTCTACCGATACCCACGCCCCCAGCGCTGCCGCGATCAGCATGGCCTGAGGCTGCGCGCCGAGTGCTCGACGTGCCCATACATAGACTGCGTAGCCGACGAAGACGGCCAGAATGCCCATATTGAACACGTTGAAGCCCAGCGCCAGCAGGCCGCCGTCTTGAAACAGCAACGCCTGTACAGCCACGACCGTGGTCATCACCAGCACCGCGGCCCACGGCCCCAGCAACACGGCTACCAGCGTCCCGCCGATCAGGTGACCCGATGTGCCTCCCGCGACGGGGAAGTTGATCATCTGCGCCGCGAAGACGAACGCCGCCAGCACGCCCATCAGTGGAATCTGCCGGTCGCCGAGCCGATCGCGCACTTCGCGCAGCGCTAACCCCACCAGCACCGCTGTCACCAGCCAGCCCACGATGGCTACCGGCGCGCTCAGAAAGCCGTCGGGGATATGCATGGCCAGGATAGGTTTTAAGAACATGGCGCCATCTCTCCTCACTTGAAGGCTCGCAATGACCTTACAGGTATCCTTCTCGCAAAATTGTAATTTTTTACAGGTGAATTCTATCGCATTAGCGCTCTCGCGAGCAATTATTTCTGGCACTTCTCCAGCAACCAGATAGCATTTTGTGTGTGTCACAGGCTGCCGTACAATGGGCGGACGAACACGGCGGCACTCAGAGGAGGCATGATATGCGTGTGGTGTTGCAGCGCGTTCGGCGCGGCGCAGTGCATGTGAACGGGCAGACGGTCGGCGAGATCGGGCACGGCTTTGTGATCCTGGTGGGAGTCGGGCCGCGCGACGGCGAAGCGCAGGCGCAATGGCTGGCCCGCAAGATCGCCGGGCTGCGCGTTTTCGAGGATGCCGAGGGCAAGTTCAACCTGTCGCTGCTCGATGTGGGCGGGGGATGCCTGGTGGTGTCACAGTTCACGCTCTACGCGGACGCGCGCCGAGGTCGTCGTCCCAGCTTCACCGACGCCGCACCGCCGCAGGTCGCCGAGCCGTTGATCGCCCGCTTCGCCGACATGCTGCGACAGGCAGGAGTGTCCCCTGTGGAAACAGGGGTCTTCGGCGCGCGCATGGAAGTTGAGATTCTCAACGATGGGCCGGTGACCATCTGGCTGGACACCGACGAACTGATGGGCGAGGCAGACAGGTAGAGTCGTCTATTGCGTCAGGCATCGCGGCCAGGCTGGGCGCGGTCGGCGCGGATTTCGCCCTTGTGCCCCAGCAACAGCGCCTCCAGCTCGTACACTTCGTCATCATTCAGGTCGGCCAGCAAACGCTCTATCCTCGAGTGCTGAGGACGTTTGCGCTTGCTGCTGGCGCTTTCGGCTTCGGCCCGCGCCTGCTCGCTTCCGCTCACCCAGATGATCAGGGTCATCAGCGCAGCGACACCGCCCAGGACGAGCGTCACGTCCAGCACGGTGGCGCTGTTGGCCTGGGCGATCGCACCCGTCGGCGAAGTCAGCAGGCTGCCGATCAAGATCAACAGGCCGAGCCAGATCGAGAAAGTCAAGAGCAACCGCCCTGTGTCCCGCATGATAGTCTCCCGTTCTGGTGTCCGTCTCAGTAATCTACCAGGATCATCTGCCCGGCCTGGCCGATGAGGTGACCGGTGACGATGTGGTAGTAGAAGCCCAGCAGGGGCGCTCCCACGATGAGGACCGAGGCAAAGGGGGCGATGATCGCCCCCAGCAATGCCAGCAGAAACGTATAGAGCCATAGCGTCGCCAGCAGACCGGCATTTTGCCGCACGTCGTGCACCAGCGCCCCCAGCCGGAAATATTCGCCGTAGTTGCCCGTCTCGGCGTAGCGGATAATGCCCATGAAAACCAGCATCATGGCGGGGATGGCATAGGCCAGGGCCAGGAAGAACAGGCAACAGGTGGCGCTGCATGTCAGCAGAAAGCCCAGGTCGCTTTCACCGGCCAGGATGGCTGGCACCACGATGATACACCCCAGCACCAGCAGCGGCAGAAAGTACACCACCCCCGCCGTGACGACCACCACGCCGTCCGCAAAGACCTGACCCAACCGGTTGTGCGCTGGCAGGGGGCGCTTGCTGCCGCGTACCACATTGCGGGCGACCTGCACCTGATAGCCCTGGGCGAAAAACGGCACGAGCGAGAGCAGCATGCCGATGATAAACTTCAGCGGCCACTCCTCGTCGTCGAATGGAAAACTGAGCGCGCGTCCAAAGTCCACTGTGCCGCCTCCCCCTGGAAAACAAGCCGACGCCTTCACCTAATAAGTACGCAGCGCTCTGCGCTACGTTGCGGGCCGATGCGTTGCCTCTCATTATGCCATGGTTTGCCGCCGCGCGTTAGCCAACAAAAGGCAATCGGGCGTGTGCAAGGGTTGTCGGCGATGCGGCGTTGGCACACGCCTGGGGCCTTCTGTATAATCGCGCCGAAATCACATGCGCAGCGAGGATGTCCGCTTGACCGAGCAACGGCCCGCTCCTATTTCGCCCGATCGCTATACCGAGGAATACTTCCTCACCGCCTGCGAGGGCTACGAAGACTTTCTGGCCAGCGACGGGGAGAACCTGTCGCGCCGCCTGCGCGCTGCCTTCGCCCTGGCCGCTGTCGAGCCGGGGATGCGCGTGCTCGACGTGGCCTGCGGGCGCGGCGAGATCGTGCGGCATTGCGCGCAGTTGGGAGCGGATGCCTACGGGTTCGACTACGCGCGCGCGGCGATTGCCCTGGCACGCAACGTCATCACGCGCGATGCCGAGCGCACGACTGGCCGGATGGGACTGGCGCAGGCCGACGCCAAGTATTACCCATTCCCCGCCCGCACCTTCGACCGTGTGCTGATGTTCGACATCGTCGAGCATTTGCATCCCTGGGAACTGCACACGGCTCTGTGCGAGGCGCATCGCGTGCTCAAAGACGACGGCATGTTGATCATCCATACCGCGCCCAACCGCTGGTACGACCGCTACGCCTATCCGGTGGTGCGCCTGTTCCGCCGGATGATGGGCCAGGGCGCGGCCTACCCGGCCAACCCGCGCTGCTTTCTGGTCGAACACAATCTGGACGTGCACGTCAACGAGCAGTCTATGCTCAGCCTGTGGCTGGCATTGCGCCGGGCGGGGTTCCGCGCGCGGGTGTGGCTGGACTCGCCCCCTCAGCAGCGCAACGAGCCGCTGGTGTTGGCCGCTGCCCGCTATGTGTTGTTCCACTGGCCGCCGTTTCGCTGGTTCTTCGAGCGAGAAGTGTTCGCCGTCGCCACCAAACGGCGCTGAGGCTGCCCGCCCCAAAAGGGACGGGGAGCCAGCCAACGCTCGCTCCCCGTTTGTTGTTGCGTACCGCTCCCTGCCTATATGCTGGCCAGCACTTCCTCTTCGCGTTCGCGGAAATAAGTGGCTGTCTGCATCACCATATCGTCGAGTTGTTTCTTATCGGGCTTGCCATACATGGCCGGATAGGGATCGCCGCCGGGGCCGAGCGGTTCGGGCGTCACAAAGCACCCCTCGCGGTTGAAGCCGATCACGTACAGCGCCATGATGATCGTGTCCAGGTCCATCGCGCCCAGGCCCAGCGCACAGCGGTTGCTATCGGCCATGTGCAGGTTGATCAGCCGTTCGCCCGCCTGCAGAATCGCCTCGCCGATGTGCGCTTCTTCTGACTGCATGTGATACACATCGCCGTTGATGTGCTGCACACCGGGGTGATTGACCGCCTCGATATAGCGAAGGGCGTCGGATACGGTGTGCACGAAGCTCACCTCTGCCGAGCGAATCGGCTCGATGGCAGCGCGCACGCCATGCTGCACGAAGAGATCGGCCACCAACCGCAATGTCTCTACGCTGCGCTCGAATTCCACGTCGTCGTAAGCTTTGGGACGGCCTACCGCGCCCGGCACCACCAACAGATATGACCCGCCCACCGCCGCCGTGAAAGGAATCTCGCGCTTGAGGTAGTCAATGGCGGCCTGACGCTGCATGGCGCGGTTGCTGGAAAGATCGTTGTCCGCCGAGAACATCCCACACACGCCGGCGACCTTAACCCCATGATCGCCCAGAATCTTGAGCGTCTCGTCTACTTTGTAGCCCAGGTCGGGACCGTAGTGATTGCCGTGCAGTTCGATGAAGCGAATGCCCGCGCGTTCCAGCCGCGCCGCCGAGTCGGCCAGCGGCTCGATGCCAAAGCCCCAGTTGCTCCACGACAGGTTCAAGCGCCGCTGCAGGCGTTCGGGGTGATCGCGCTTCAGAGCCACAAAAGCCGCCCGAATCCGTTCATTCTTTAGCTCAAAGTTTTGTGGTTTCACCGTCATACTCTCCATCAGAAAGCCGGGCCTGACCGGCCCACACACGCCAGCCAGCAACATCATACTGCCAGGGACCACTGAGACGCAACCTGTTCTCTCGTTCTGGGTGCATTTCACGAAAGTTCACGGTCAGCTGATCATGCATCAGACCTGATTTGAGGGGTGCGCGCGCAAACATGACAGGCCGTGCGCTGCGCCGTGCTTTACCTCACCCTCAGCCGCGCTACGCTCAGCTTGCCCCCTCTCCGCGTCGGCTATGCATTACCCACAAATATGGAGGGGGAGAAACAGGCGATAAAATGAAGCGGATGAAGGGGATAAAGAAGCAGGAAGGCACGATGAACATCGAGGATTTGGACTATATCCAACTGGCAGACAAACGGCTGAAAAAGCGCCTGGTGCGGAGTGGGGAGCAAGTCAG
>Ga0116210_1001162_pt1 | contig 20925 bp, 17 predicted proteins | sample TshhotsprinmetaG_FD_94483 | JGI IMG/M metagenome (GOLD analysis project Ga0116210, IMG submission 94483) | Hot spring microbial communities from South Africa to study Microbial Dark Matter (Phase II) - Tshipise hot spring metaG | ecosystem: Environmental > Aquatic > Thermal springs > Hot... | reverse complement strand
CTTTTCATTTCCATCCGGGAGTGAATTTAATACTTCATAATATTGCTCTTCAGAAATGAGATCGAGTCTTTTAAGACCAGTCGGACCTGGATTGAGAACAAGATAAGATTCGTAATAAACAACTTTCTCTAATTCTTTTAAACTGATTCCAATTATATTACCAATTTTAGAAGGTTGTGTCTTGAAAAACCAAATGTGTACGATTGGAACTGCAAGTGCTATATGCCCCATTCTTTCTCTTCTAACACTTTTTTGTGTTACTTCAACACCGCAACGATCGCAAATAATTCCTTTGTATCTAATTCTTTTATACTTTCCGCAATAACATTCCCAATCTCGTGTAGGACCGAAAATCTTTTCACAAAACAAACCGTCTTTTTCTGGTCTGAATGTTCTATAATTTATAGTTTCTGGTTTTGTTACCTCTCCGTGTGATCTGTTCAAAATATCATCAGGACTTGCCAAACTGAGAGTAATATAGTTTATATCTTTTATTAAATTTTCTTGAACTTTGAATGCCATTGTTAAATTTCTCCTAAATTCTTATACGTTTAAAACGCATTTAGTTTATTTTCAATTCTAATCCGAGACCCTGCAATTCTTTAATCATAACGTTGAATGCTTCAGGAATGTTTGGTTCTGGTAGATTTTCACCTTTAACCAATGCTTCATAAACTTTTGCCCTACCATTAACATCATCACTTTTTACTGTTAGAATTTCCTGAAGAATATGTGAAGCACCATAACCTTCTAAAGCCCAAACCTCCATTTCACCAAATCTTTGACCACCAAATTGAGCTTTTCCGCCTAATGGTTGCTGAGTAATCAGAGAGTAAGGACCAATAGACCTTGCGTGAATTTTATCTTCCACGAGGTGGCTAAGTTTAAGCATATAAATATATCCGCAAGTAACTTTTTGATGGAATTTTTCACCGGTTCTTCCATCATATAAATCTGTTTTGCCACCTGGATCAATTCCGGCTTTTTCTAAATATTTCTCAACGTCCTCAAGTGTTGCCCCATCAAAAATTGGAGTAGCAAATCTTACTCCAAGTTTCTTTCCAACCCAGCCTAAGACTGTTTCATACAATTGACCCAAATTCATTCTTGATGGGACTCCAAGTGGATTGAGAATAATATCAACTGGAGTTCCATCGGCTAAGAATGGCATATCTTCTACGGGAACGATTTTAGCGACGACACCTTTATTACCGTGACGACCCGCCATTTTATCGCCAACAGTTAATTTACGTTTTTTAGCGACATAAACTTTTGCGAGTTGAACAATTCCCGGTGGAAGTTCATCGCCGCTTTGTAGTTTTATTTTTTCTTTCTTGTATTCTTCTTCGATATCTGACTTTAAATCAAAGTAATTTTTGAATAAAGTAGATATCATGTTATTAATTTTCTTTGATTCAAACCAATCTGAAGTGTAATCAAGTTTAGTTACATCTTCCATATCGGAGAAAGTATTGGCTTTAATGACGGTTCCGCTCCTGAGAACAAGACTACCGTCGAGATCGCGAATACTTGTTGTAGTATGTCCTTCGGTAATTCTGGTAAGTTTTTCTACAAGTTTATTATAATGTTGATTTAACTTGTAGTTATATTCTTTTTCAAGTTGTTCGAAAATGACTTTTTCTTGTTTTTTGGATTCACCGTCTCTTTTCTTTCTACTGAACAATCTGGTTTTTATAACTGTGCCTCTAAGACCTGGTGAAGCCCGCAGAGATGCATCCTTAACATCACCTGCTTTATCTCCGAAAATTGCTCGCAATAGTTTTTCTTCCGGTGTTGGATCCGTTTCACCTTTAGGAGTGATTTTACCAATGAGAATATCTCCTTCTTTAACTACAGCACCTTCTCTTATTACACCATTCTCATCAAGATTTTTTACTGCTTCTTCACTAACATTAGGGATTTCTCTGGTAAGCTCTTCTTCACCTCTCTTAGTTTCGCGCACAGTTAATTCAAATTCTTCAATATGTATCGAAGTGTAAACATCTTCCCTAACTAATCTTTCACTGATGATAATAGCATCTTCAAAATTATAACCTCTCCAAGGCATAAACGCAACAAGGACATTTCTTCCTAAAGCTAATTCACCACCTTCAGTTGCTGCGCCATCGGCTATTACATCACCTTTATTTATTCTTTGACCTTCTTTTACTACTGGTTTTTGATTGATACAAGTTTCCTGATTTGTACCCTGAAATTTCAGTAAATTATATGTAACCTCTCTTGTTTCATTAAAACTAGTTAGAGCCTCAAAGCTGTTTGGATTTATATCATATTTAACTACAACTTTCGTTGAATCAACATAACTCACTACACCATTATCTTCGGCAATAATTAAAGATCTGGAATCTCTTGCAATTTTGGATTCCATTCCGGTTCCGACAATTGGAGCTTCAGGTTTAAGCAAGGGTACTGCCTGACGCTGCATATTTGAACCCATAAGAGCTCTGTTTGCATCATCGTGTTCTAAGAATGGAATTAGAGCTGCTGCAGCACTAACAATCTGAGATGGAGCAACATCCATATAATTAATTTCTTCAGGATGAACAATTGGAAATTCTCCTTTGAATCTCGATTTAACTCTTTCATTCATAAAACGACCTTGATCATCTATCGGTTCATTAGCTTGTGCAATAATGAAATTGTCTTCTTTTTCAGCAGAGAGATATTCAACTTCTTTCGTTACCTTTCCTTTGACTACTCTTCGGTAAGGAGTTTCCAAAAATCCATATCTATTTACACGAGCGTAGATAGTTAAAGATGAAATAAGACCGATATTTGGACCTTCTGGTGTTTCAATCGGACACAATCTACCATAATGAGTATAATGAACATCACGAACTTCAAAGCCCGCTCTTTCGCGGGTTAATCCTCCAGGTCCTAATGCTGACATTCTTCGTTTGTGCGTAAGTTCAGCTAATGGATTAGTCTGATCCATAAACTGAGATAGCTGATTAGTTCCAAAGAAAGCATTTATCACGCTTGAAATAGTACGGGCATTGACCAAATCCTGAGGTGTAAATTTTTCAGTGTCTCTCATATTCATGCGTTCTTTAATTGTCCTTGCCATACGAGCCATACCAACATTTAGCTGTTGAGAGAGTTGCTCACTTACTGTTCTAATTCTTCGATTACCAAGATGGTCTATGTCATCAACCGGGGCATCACCATTCTTTAAATCTATAAGATATTTCATAATTGCAATGATATCTTGATTTGTAAGAACGGTTGTAGTCTCTGGAATATTCAGTTTCAATTTATTGTTCATTCTGTTACGACCGACTTCTCCGAGATCGTAACGTTTATCATTAAAGAATAATTTATCAATTAACTGAGCAGCAGTTTCTAAGTCAGGTGCTTCGCCAGTTCTCAATTGTCTGTAGATTGAATAAAGCGCTTCTTCTTTAGAGGTTGAAGTATCTTTTTGAAGAGTATTTACAATAAGATTTTGTTCCGGTGTTTTTTCTTTCTTTACAAATTTTAGTACTTCTACTTCAGCTTCTTTAACTCTTTCAATATCTTCTTCAGTGAAAATAGCTCCACGAGTTAAGAAAATTTCACCAGTTGATAAATCAAAAATATCACTGCCAATCATTCTACCAACATAATTTTCAAGCTTTGCTTTCTTAACAACAACTTCATCGATCAAATCAAAGAGCTTTAGAATCTGTTCATCAGACTCATAACCTAAAGCTCGAAGCAATGTAGTAGCTGGAAATTTCTTGCGTCTATCAATATAGACATACATAACGTAGTTAATGTCTGTTGCAAATTCCACCCAAGAACCTTTAAAAGGAATAATTCTGGCTGTATAAATCGGAGTACCATTCGGATGTATCGTTTGAGAAAATGCAACACCAGGTGATCTGTGAAGCTGGGAAACAATTACTCTTTCAGCGCCATTGATAATAAATGTACCTCTAGAAGTCATAAATGGCAAATTACCCAAATAAACTTCCTGTTCAATAGCATTTACAAATTCGCCAGTATCAATATCTTTTTGTGTTAATCTCAACTTAGCTTTGAGAGGAGCAGCATAAGTCAAACCTCTTTCAAGACATTCCTGTACGGTGAATCTTGGTTTCTCAATATAATATTCAATAAAATCTAATCTAAAAAGTTCTTTGTTGTCTAAAATTGGGAAATTAGAAGTAAATACTTGCTGCAACCCCTTACTTTCTCTTTTAGAGGGATGCTGATTCATTTGTAAAAACTCTTCGAAAACTTCAGTCTGAATACCCAGTAAATCGGGCATGTCAATAACGGCATTTATTTTACCAAAATTTATTCGATTACTATCCAATTGGATTCCTCCTAAACAATTTCTATTTACAATACTCACTAATAAATACAACAAAGCGATAAAATGCTATTGCACTTTATCACTTTGTTAAAAAAAGCAAGAAAACCGATTATTTTATAGAAACAGTTGCGCCTGCTTCTTCTAATTCTTTTTTAATTTTCTCAGCTTCATCTTTTGATATACCTTCTTTAACAGTTTTGGGTGCTCCGTCAACCAAGTCTTTAGCTTCTTTCAATCCTAAACCTGTATGAGCTCTAACAACTTTAATAACATTGATTTTCTTATCACCCGCTGCCTGAAGAATAACATCAAATTCCGTTTTTTCTTCAGCTGCCGGAGCTTCAGCACCTGCAACCGGACCGCCAGCCATAACTACTGGAGCCGCTGCAGTAACACCGAATTCATTTTCTAAAGCCTTTTTCAATTCTGAGGCTTCCATCAAAGATAAAGATTTAATTTTTTCTACTATTTCTGCAATTTTTTCTGACATTTTTCTATTCTCCTATAATAATTTTAATTCTTAAGCTGCTTTTTTAGATATTTGATCTATAACGCTGATTAAATCACGAATTACAGCGTTGATTGAACCAACAATTCCCGAAGCTGGTGCATTAATGCTAGATAGAATTCCAGCTACAATTTCGCTCTTGGTCGGTAAGTTTGCCAAAGCTTCCAGCTGATTACCACTAAAGAATTCTGTTTCGATATAACAAGCTTTTAATGAAAACTTTTTGTTATTATCTGTAAATTTCTTGATAATTTTAGCAGGAGCTGTCGGATCTTTTGTAGCGAAAGCAAATCCAGACATTCCAACCAAATTATCAGCCAATTTAGGATACTTTCCCGTTTCGACAAGAGCTCTTTTGAATAAAGTATTTTTAAAAACTTTATACTTTACTCCTTCTTTCCTAAACTGATTTCTTAAATCTGTAATATCTGCTACATTGATTCCGGAATAATCAGCAATATAGACAGCATTAGATTCTTCAATCAGTTTTTTCGCTTCGTTAATTATTTCAGTTTTTTCGTTCTTTTTCATAAATCTCCTGATTCAGAATTTGTTTAAATCGAGACATTTGTTTGAAGCATTTATTTTTTGAGTGCGTAATTTCTTTATTTAGCTTGCTGAGTTTGTATTTCTTCTCTGGAAATTTTTATCCCAGGACCCATCGTTGATGAGAGATACAAACTTCTAACGTATTGACCTTTTGCAGTTGTAGGTTTCAATTTCAAAATGGTGTTGATAAATGCTCTAGTATTATCCGCAAGTTGATTTACTTCGAAGTTTAATTTACCAAGCATAGCGTGAACTATTCCACTCTTATCAACTCTAAATTCAATTTTCCCGGCTTTAACTTCTTTAACTGCTTTAGCGACGTCCACTGTAACTGTACCACTTTTGGGATTTGGCATTAAACCTTTCGGACCTAATATTTTACCAAGTTTTCCTAACTCAACCATTGAATCAGGGGTAGCTATAACTACATCTACATCAGCCCAACCAGATTTAATTTTTTCAAGATATTCTTCAAAGCCAGCGTAATCTGCACCAGCATCCAGCGCTTCCTGAACCTTAGCTCCTTTACAAATAACCAATACCTTTACTTGTTTCCCTATGCCGTGAGGAAGAGAAACTGTTCCTCTTACCATTTGATCTGCGTGGCGAGGATCAACACCAAGTTTTATGGCACAATCGAGAGATTCAACAAATTTAACTGAAGAATTTTCTTTTAGTGTCTTTATCGCTTCTTCAATGGTATATTCTTTATTTAGTTCGATTTTCTCTCTGATTTTTTTAACTCTTTTTGAAACTTTCATAATTCACCTAAATTTCTATTAGATTAATCTTCAACAGTAATTCCCATGCTTCTTGCAGTACCAGCAATCATACTGGCTGCGTGCTCTAAATCGAATGCATTAAGATCCGGCATTTTAAGTTTTGCAATTTCTTCAATTTGTGCTCTGCTTACTTTACCAACTTTTGTTTTATTTGGTTCAGCCGAACCTTTTTCAATTTTTGCTGCTTTGGTTAATAAAACTGCAGCCGGAGGTGTCTTGGTTATAAATGTAAATGATTTATCACTGTAAACTGTTATTACAACTGGAATTATTAGCCCTTCTTTATCCTGAGTTCTTGCGTTAAATTGTTTACAGAACTCCATTATGTTGACGCCTTTTTGACCAAGGGCTGGACCAATCGGGGGGGAAGGATTAGCTTTTCCAGCCGGAATTTGTAATTTAATATAACCTTCTATTTTCTTTGCCATAATAAATTTCCTAAAAATTATTTTTCTAATTCAGCTTGTATAAAATCAATTTCAACAGGAGCTTTTCTACCAAAAATTGAAACCATTACTTTAATTTTCATTTTCTCTTCGTTGACTTCTTCGACAGTACCAACAAAATTGTTAAATGGTCCGTCAATTATTTTAATCACATCACCAATTCTAAATATCGTTTCGATTCTTTCGCCGCTACCATCCTGCATTATTCTTCCAACAATTCTCTTTACTTCATCGGGTTGAAGTGGATTTGGTATTTTACCTGTACCTAAAAATCCCATAACTGAGGGAGTATTAAGAATAAAGTCTTTGACTTTGTTATCTAAATCTGCATTGATAATCAGGTAGCCGGGGAAAAAATTCTTTGTTTTGCTCCTTTTTTTACCATCTTTTACTTCAATGACCTTTTCAGTTGGGACTAAAATATCGTGGATTTTAGCTTTTAATTCTTCATCATCTTTAATCTCAGCTTCAAGCAAAGCCTTGACTTTATTCTCGTGCCCTGAAAAAACTCTAATAACGTACCATTTATAATCCATAAGAATTAAAATATCCCTTTCAAAACCTGATTGATTAACATATCAATTACATAAGTAAATGCAGATAAAATTAAACAGGCAACAATTACAATTTTGGTTGATTCAAAAAGTTCATCCTTGGTTGGCCAAGTAACTTTTTTCATTTCTTTTACTACATCCTGAAAAAAATTGATTATTTTTTCTTTCATTTCTAAATCTTCATTTAATTTTAAATGCACGTCAGGAGGGAGTCGAACCCCCAGCCTGCGGTTTTGGAGACCGCTGCTCTGCCAATTGAGCTACTGACGTATTATTTAGTCTCCTTAAAAATCACATGTTTTCTAGCAACTGGATCGTACTTCTTATATTCAACTCTGGCAGGATGAGTTCTTTTATTCTTAGTCGTTGTATATCTATAACCAGTACCAGCTGTACTTTCTAAAACAATGATTTGTCTTGTATTTCCTTTTGCCATAAATTAAATCTCCATTTACTTGAGCTGATGACCGGGATTGAACCGGTGACCTCATCCTTACCAAGGATGTGCTCTACCAACTGAGCTACATCAGCGATAATATTACTGAGCGGGAGACGGGACTCGAACCCGCGACCAACAGCTTGGAAGGCTGTGACTCTACCATCTGAGTTACTCCCGCATTTTCGTTTTTCAATAATTTAAGAACATTTAGGGACCCGCACCTTTGCTACCAATCCCCCTTGATGGGATGACTCTACCATCTGATTTATTCCCGCATTTTCGTTTTTCAATAATTTAAAAACTTTCAAGGACTCGAACCTTTGCGACCAATCCCCTTTGATGGGATGACTCTACTATCTGAGTTACTCCCAAAACTGAATTTTCAAAATCTTAAGAACATAACAATTAAAAACAATTCATTAAACTATTTCAAAAATTAAGCTTATAAAACGATAACTCGAAACAAAAATAAACTCCCTTAAATGGGAGTAATTATCATTTTCAAGTGGGCGGCGAGGGATTCGAACCCCCAAAGGCTCACGCCAACGGATTTACAGTCCGCCCCGGCTCTCCAACTCCGGCGTCCGCCCAAAATAAGAGCAACAAAATTAATTGACAGTAAGTGAAAAAACAAATTTTTTCGGACTTAAAAAATAATAATTATTTTATCTTATGCCAAATTTTTCTTGAAGTCATTTCTAATTTTTTTGAGGATAAATTATTAAACGGTTAAAAGTTGCAGCTCGAAGATGTTTCTAATGTTTCCAAAGTTCTCTGTCGAGACTTCTATATTGTATCGCTTCACTTAAATGTTGAGGTAGAATTCTTTCACTTTTATCCAAATCAGCAATTGTACGGCTTACCTTTAGTATTCGATCATAAGCTCTCGCAGAAAGACCAAGTTTTGTCATAGCCATTTTAAGTAATTCTTCACCTGTAGAATCAATTTGGCAAAATTCTTTAATTTCTTTCGAACCCATATCTGCGTTTGAGTAAATATTTTTTCGTCCATAAAATCTTATTTGCTGAATTTTACGAGCAGCAATAACACGATTTCTTATTGATTCCGATTTTTCACCGGATACTTTGGATGATAACTCTTTATACTTGACTGCTGGAACTTCTATATGAATATCAATTCTATCTAATAAAGGTCCAGAAATTTTAGCCATATACTTTTGAATCTGAACCGTGGTACAAGTACATTCTTTTGTAGGATCGGTAAAATAGCCACAAGGACAGGGATTCATCGCAGCAGCTAACATAAAATTAGCTGGAAATTCAAGAGACATTTTAGATCGAGAGACGGTTACTTTGTAGTCTTCTAGTGGTTGACGTAGCACTTCGAGAACATTTTTTTTGAATTCGGGTAATTCATCTAAAAACAATACACCGTGATGAGCAAAAGAGACTTCACCGGGTTTAGGGAAAGAGCCGCCTCCAACTAAAGCAGCATCTGAAACTGTATGATGAGGACTACGAAAAGGCCTTTCGGTTATAATTGCTTTTTCTTTATGTAAAATTCCTGCAACAGAGTGAATTTTTGTAGTTTCTAATGCTTCTTCAAAAGTCATTGGAGGAAGAATAGTGGGAATCCTTTTTGCAAGCATCGTCTTTCCAGAACCGGGTGGTCCTATCATTAAAATATTATGAGCTCCTGCTGCAGAAACCTCTAATGCTCTTTTAACATTTTCTTGACCTTTTACATCTGCAAAATCAATATTGTATTTATTGATAACGGAGAATAACTCTGATTTATCGACAATAGTTTTATCTCTTTGTAAGTCGTCATTTAAAAATGAAATTACTTCTGCTAAACTTTCGAATCCGAAAACATCTATCCCATCAACTATTGCAGCTTCGTTTGCTGATTCGCTTGGCAGAATTATTCTTTTAATACCTTTATTTTTAGCTTCAACAGAAATTGGAAGTGCTCCTTTAATATGACGTAAAGTTCCATCCAATGAAAGCTCGCCGAGGAAAATTGTCTTCTCTAAAGATTCTTGAGGTATGAGTTCTATTGCTGAGAGAATACCTATTGCGATAGGTAAATCAAAAGAACTGCCTTCTTTTTTAATATCAGCTGGAGCAAGGTTTATGGTAATTTTTTTAACAGGAAAATCTATCCCAGAATTTTTGATTGCAGCAATTACTCTCTCACGACTTTCTTTTACAGCATTATCTGGTAAGCCAACAATTATAAAGCCAGGTATTTGTTTTTCAACATGAGCTTCTACTTCAACAAGATAAGCTTCGATTCCGTAAGTTGAACTGCTTAGAACTTTTGATAACATTATTTCACCCACTCTTGAGAGAGTGATTTTTAGTGGATGTTTTTATTTATATTTTCTTAAAAATTCAATTCTATCCTGAAGTTGATTTACCGGAATTAAAAGTTTATCCTTTCCATAAATTGCGTCATCTCTGTTTGTAAATGCCAACTCATAATCTTTACTCATTACAATTGCTTCTTCAGGACAAACTTCTTCACACAATCCGCAGAAAATACAACGCAACATATTAATTTCGAATTTTTCAGGATATCTTTCTTTTTCTCTTTCAGTTTCTGCAGCCTGAACCTCAATAGCTAATGCCGGACAAACACGTGAACAAAGACCGCAAGCTACACATCTCTCATCTCCATTTTGCTCCATAACTAAAACAGGTCTTCCTCTGTATGATGCAGGTGGAATAAACTTCTCTTCCGGATACTCCATTGTAAATTTAGGTCTGAGCATATTTTTCATAGTTATTGACAGACCTTTGATTATTTCAGGTATGTATATCTTTTGCCAGAATGTTAAATCTTTTTTACGTTTCTTAAGAGAATTATTTACTTGTGTCATTTGCACTCCAAAACTATTCTGATTATATCTTAAAAATCATTATTAAGGCTGCAACCCAAACTATGTTAATTAATGAAAGCGGGAACATTACTTTCCAACCTAAGTTCATGAGTTGATCATATCTGAATCGTGGAATACTCCAGCGAACCCAGATAAAGAAAAACAATAAAGCACCCATCTTAACAAAGAAAGAACCTATTTGAATTAAAATTGTTAACCATGAGGGTAGATTCAAAGTTTCAATGTAAGGAACGTGCCAACCACCAAGATATAATGTAACAATCAAAGCAGAAGCAATTATCATATTTGCATATTCAGCTAAAAAGAAAGCTGCAAATTTCATAGAACTGTATTCGGTATGAAATCCTCCAACCAATTCCGGTTCAGCTTCGGGTAAATCAAATGGTAATCTGTTTGTTTCTGCAAAAGCTGAGACAACAAAAGTGATAAATCCTATCGGTTGAACAATTGCATTCCACATCCAACCAGTTTGAGAATTAACAATATCAATAGGTCTCAATGATTCGGCAAGAAGTAAAACGCCGCCAATGGAAAAGCCCATTGAAATTTCATAAGAAATCATTTGAGCGGAAGACCGAATTCCACCAAGTAGTGAATACTTACTTCCGGATGACCATCCTGCAAATGTAATTGCATATACTCCAAGTGACGTCAATGCTAAAACGTAAAGAATGCCCATATTAATATCAGCAACTACTAATTGAATTTCGTAACCAAAAACATTTATGTTTGGACCTATTGGAATGACAGCATAAGTAGTAAAAGCAACAAAAAGCGCAATCATTGGAGCGATTGCATGAACATACTTATTTGCTTTTTCAGGAACAATATCCTCTTTCAGAAGAAGTTTAAAAACATCTGCAAATGGTTGAAGAATTCCTTGCCAACCAACTCGATTCGGACCGAGACGATTTTGTGCCCAAGCGCTGATTTTCCTTTCAAAATATACTGAATACGAAACAGTCAGCAACATAGCCGTCAAAATAAAAAGTATTTTAATAAATGTTATAATTATAATTTCAAGAATGCTCATAAATTCTCCAGTTTCAGAATAACATTAAATTTTAACTTTTTCTAAAGATAATTCTTTACCCAGAAGACCAATGCTTTCATAGTCTAATCCATTAAACTCAGAGATATTTTTAGTGATATCAATGAACACATCTTCAGAAGTCTGATATTTATATTTTTGTCCGAAATAAGCTGAAAGATTTGTCAAAATTTTCCATGTTGATTTTGCATCATATTTTTTACCTTGAGCCCAGCGGTCGAATTCTGTTCCGAATTTATCAAGACGACTCAAAGACATTCCATCCAGAGAGCGGTCAAGCTCCGTGGTTGCGACTGCTGGTCTAATTCGTTGAACTCTTCCCTGAATGTTTACAAAAGTACCATTTTTCTCTGCATAAGTCGCAGCAGGAAATACCACATTAGCAAATTTACAACTTGCATTAAAATTCGTTGTATGAATAACAAATAAATCCAGCTTCTCCAAGGATTCTTCTAAAGACGGATCATAGGAAAGCAAATCATCTTCAACTAAATATATTGCTTTAATTTTTCCTTCTTTAATTGCTTTGATAATTTCCGACAAAGCTAAACCATTTTTAGTTGGAGTAACTCCGACTAACTCAGCTCCACGACTATTTGGAGAGATTTCTTCAGTTCGTAAAATATCATCAGCAAAAGAAGGATCTAAATGTCTGATGAAATCTACGTTATTTGTTCCTAAAACAGTTTTAGCAAATTTGCTGACTAAATAGTTATCTTCACAAGTTGCATAAGGTGAACCTATAACTGCAATTTCATTTTTTGAAAATTGTTTTAATTTATTTGATACAAAAGAAAATGCTTCATCCCAATTTACAGTTTGGAGTGAACCATCAACTCTTAGTTGCGGAGAATCTATTCTATCGGAAGCGTTAACAAATTTAAATGTATTCAATCTTCCGTGATCACACATCCAGTAGCTATTAACTTCCTCATTGTGTCTTGGTGTTAATCTTAAAATTTCATTGTTTCTAACCCAGATTTCTATATTACAACCACGTGAACAACCGTAACAAATTGAATTAGTACGCGACATGTCCCATACTCTTGCCTTAAATCTAAAATCAGAATTTGTCAGCGCACCTACAGGACAGATATCAACAACATTTAGTGAATATGGATTATCTAATTGTTCTCCGGGGAAAGTTGTAATCGTAACTCTGTCACCTCGTTTAACGAAAGTTAATTCAGAATCTTTTGCAACTTCATCACAGAACCTGATACAACGAGAGCAAGAAATACATCGCTCTCCATCAAACATAACGTGAGGACCGAGTTGAACTCTTTTATCTTTATGAACTTTTTCTTCTACAAATCTACTTTCGCCAATACTGTGCTGATAAGCATAATCCTGAAGTTTACATTCTCCAGCTTCATCACAAATTGGGCAATCTAATGGATGATTTATTAAAATAAATTCCATTACTGCATTTCTTGCAGCGATTGTTTTTTCAGAATTTGTGTGAACAACCATTCCTTCGGATGCTATAGTGGCACAAGCAATTACTAATTTTGGCATTCGCTCTACTTCAACCAAACATATTCTGCAATTGCCAGAGATCGAAAGTTTTGGATGATAACAAAAATGTGGAATTTCAATTCCATTATCTTCTGCCGCCTGAATGATTGTTTGTCCTTGCTTAAATTCTATTTCTTTACCATCAATTGTAATTTTGGGCATAATACTCTCTTAAGCTGCTTTTGTATTTAATAAATTTTTATTTGCTATGATTACCTGAATTAGTTTTCCATCAGCGAAAACATTATTTGCGGAATCAATTATTTCTTTTGATGTAATTGATTCTAAATTGCTGAGAATCTCTTCGACTTCCATTACTCTTCCATAATGGAATAATGAATGCGCCAATCCCATCATTCTGTTCGTAGTATTTTCAAGTCCTAAAATCATACTTCCTTTAATGTAGCGTTTGACTTGTTTCAAATGGTTTTCAGTAATTTTTCCGTTTTTAATATCATTTAATTGTTTCAATACTATCTTATTGGCTTTTTCCCAATTAGTTTCGTTTGTTGAGAAAAATATTCCGAATGATGAAACATCAATGTATGAATTAAGGAATGTATTTATTTGATAAGCCATTCCATATTTTTCTCTTACTGCCTGAAATAATTTTGAGCCGGAATTTTCACCAAGTAATGTTGAAAGAACTTTTATTTGCAATCTTCTTTTATCGTTAAAGCCAAAAGTGTCGGTTCCTAAAATTGTGTAAATCTGATTTGTCTCTTTATGTATGAAAACATCCCGAGAAAATATTTTGTTCAATGATTTTCTTTTAATTGGTTCGCCAATTTCAAGCCCAATGATTTTCGATTCAACAAGTTTTAATATTTTCTCGTGTTTAATTGAACCAGAAACAGATATTACGAGGTTATTCGTTGTAAAATATTTCTTAATAAATTTGATTAGAGATTCTGAATTAAAGGATTTTATATTTTCTATTGTGCCGATAATTGGATTTGCCAGAGAATTTCCTTTGAATAATTCAGTTTCAAATTTATCAAATATCAGCTCTTCAGGATTATCTTCTATGTCATTCAATTCTTCAATTACAACACCAGCTTCTTTTTTAATGTGAGATTCTTTAAAAAGTGGGTTTTGAATCATATCAGACAAAACATCAAAATACTTTTCGAAATATTCTTCCAAACCTCTAACATAAATGCAGATTTGTTCCTTTGATGTGAAAGCATTTATATAACCGCCTGATGATTCTATTGCATCTGTAATTTGTTTTGAAGTTCTTTTTGTAGTTCCTTTGAACAGCATATGCTCAATGAAATGAGAAATACCATTTTCATTAGTACTTTCATCTCGTGAACCGACATCAAACCAAAATCCCATTGAGAAGGATTTATAATGCGGAGTAAATTCCGAAACTACCCTTATTCCGTTAGATAATGTTGTAAAATCGTAATTAATCACATAATACCAAAACTGACTTAAAATTGGGTTCAAATATAGAGAAACAGTTTCCGTCTGACAAGGGAAGGGGAAAAGTTCAAGTTTAAGTTCAAGTTCAGGTTCAAGTATTATTTGGATAAATTTTTTAACATGAACATGAACATGAACCTGAACATGAACCTGAACTTAAACCTGAACTTTATTCAACCAACTCCCCAAACTTCTCAAGATACTTATGATAGAATTCCGAAATTTGCCTGTAAGCTTTTTCAAGAATTTGTTCATTTGGAAGGAACACAACTCTGAAATGTTTCGTCCCCGGTACCTGACCAAATCCACTTCCAGGAACAACTACAACACCAGTTTCCCGAATCAATTCAGAGACAAAATGTGCATCAGGTTGTTTCATATGCAACTGAGGGAAAGCATAAAAAGCACCTTCTGGTTTTACGCAAGTTATTCCCTCTATTGAATTCAGCATTTCAACTGTTAAATCTCTTCTCTTAGTTAATTTATTCATAGCTTCAATCAAATGTTCATCATTGCCATCGAGACAAGATTTTATTCCATACTGCTCAGGATGATTTGCAGATAATCTTGCACGCAAAATTTTGTTTATTGCTTCAATGTAATCTGAGAGGACTTCTTTTCTTCCACTTACAATTCCCCAACCAATTCTGAATCCGGGCACCATATAATTTTTAGAAAGTCCACCGAATGTAATACAAGAAACATCTTTATTCAGCGAAGCGATTGAAATATGTTTTTTGCCATCGAAAAGAAGTTTATCATAAATCTCATCAGCAAAAATTACGAGATTATGCTCCAATGCTAAATCAATTATCTGTTTGAGATTTTCTTCTGTATATAATGAACCTGTTGGATTATTCGGATTGATTAAAATTATTGCTTTTGTTTTTTCGTTTATTTTTGATTTAATATCATCAATATCAGGAAGCCAACCATTACTTTCATTCAGATAATATGGATTTTCCATCATTTGAAGTTTACTTGCAATCGCAGTGTAAAGTGGATAACCAGGAGTAGGTGTAAGAACATTTTCTCCATCATTAACTAAAGCTGTGAGGCAAATATCTATTGCTTCAGATGCTCCTGTAGTTATAAAAATATCGTGGACATTATTTATTCCCTTTCGTTCTGCTTCGCGCTCAATTGATTCAATTGCTTCTTTAATCCCAGAAGAAGGAGCATAACCGTTTTTATTTTTTAACATTGCTTGATAAGTATCTTCAACCAAATGTTTAGGTGGTTCAAAGTCAAAAAGATTTGGATCACCAATATTCAGATAAAGCATTTCTTTACCCGTTTTCGCAACTTCATTTGCAAGTACAACAATATCTCTGACTGCATAAGTGATGTTATCTGTTCTAACTGCTGGAATAATTTTCGAAATCATTTTTTCTCCGATAAAATTAAAATGTCTGTTGTAAAAATAAGAAAGAGTAAGATTAAGATTAGGAGTGAGAGTAAGAAAATATTTAAACCCTAAAAATGTTGAAGCAAATTCTGTTTAATTTTCAAATAATCAAATAAAAATTTCCACAATATTAGAGAGAACAATATGAGCAACGAACCAAATAAAATTATTTACTCTATGATTGGAGTCAGTAAGTATTACAACAACAAACCTGTTTTGAAAGATATTTACCTTTCATACTTTTACGGAGCAAAAATCGGAGTAATCGGATTGAACGGATCAGGGAAATCAACATTACTAAAAATTCTTGCTGGAGTTGACAAAGATTTCAACGGAGAAACAGTACTCTCGCCCGGATATACAATCGGTTATCTTGAACAAGAACCTCTGATTGATTCTACAAAAACCGTTAAAGAAGTTGTTGAAGAAGGAGTAAAAGAAATAATTGACTTGATGAAGGAGTTTAATTCCATTACAGAAAAATTCTCTGAGCCGATGGATGAACAAGAGATGAATTCTTTAATTGAGAAACAAGGAATTGTTCAGGAAAAACTCGAGGCATTAAATGCATGGGACATTGATTCAAAACTTGAAATGGCAATGGATGCATTAAGATGTCCGCCACCAGATATGCCTGTAAACTTGATCTCAGGTGGAGAAAGAAGACGAGTTGCTCTGTGCAGATTATTACTTCAGAAACCTGATATTTTACTTCTTGATGAACCCACAAATCATCTTGATGCTGAAAGCGTTGCATGGCTTGAACAACATCTTCAAAAATATGAAGGAACTGTAATTGCAGTAACTCACGACAGATACTTTCTGGATAATGTTGCTGGTTGGATTCTAGAATTAGATCGTGGAGAAGGTATTCCATGGAAAGGAAATTATTCTTCGTGGTTGGAACAAAAACAAGAACGACTACGAGTTGAAGAAAAACACGAAAGCCATCGCCAAAGAACTTTACAGCGAGAATTAGAATGGATCAGGATGGCACCAAAAGCACGTCACGCTAAATCAAAATCCAGAATAACTGCTTATGAAAATTTACTTAAAGAAGAAAAAGAAAAAACTCAGAAAGAACTTGAGATTTATATTCCTGTAGCTGAGCGGCTCGGTGATGTTGTAATTGAAATTGAAAATTTAAGTAAATCATTTGGAGAAAATGTTCTCATCGAAGATTTAAGTTTTTCAATACCACCAGGAGCAGTTGTTGGAATAATCGGTCCTAACGGAGCTGGTAAAACAACTTTATTTAAAATGATCACCGGTCAGGAAAAACCTGACAAAGGAAAAATTACAATTGGTTCGACTGTAAAGATGGCTTATGTAGATCAGTCAAGAGACGCTTTAAATACTGATAAGACCATTTGGGAATTAATATCAGGAGGCAATGATACAATTACACTTGGTAATAGAACAATTAATTCACGGGCTTATGTGGCTCAATTTAATTTTTCAGGTGCAGACCAGCAAAAGAAAGTGAACACTTTATCTGGTGGAGAAAGAAATCGTGTTCATCTTGCGTTAATGCTAAAACAAGGAGCTAATGTTTTACTTCTCGATGAGCCTACAAACGATCTTGACGTTAATACTTTAAGAGCTCTTGAAGAAGGTATTGAAAACTATGCTGGATGTGTTTTAGTAATCAGTCACGACAGATGGTTTTTAGACAGAATTTCAACTCACATTCTCGCATTTGAAGGAGAAAGTAAAGTAGTATGGTTTGAAGGTAATTACACTGAATACGAAGCAAAACGACGTGAACGATTAGGAATAGAAGCCGACCAACCGCATAGGATAAGATATAAAAAGCTTACTAGAGAGTAATAAAAAATATTTTTGAAAGGATAATCAGTATGAATAATCAATTCATAGCTCACATTAAAAAAAATCCTGATAATTCTTGGGCAGAACCACATTTGTTAAGTGAACATCTCAAATCTACTGCTGAATTAGCGGGAAAATTTGCGTCTGATTTCAACAACACTGATTGGGCTGAGCTTGTTGGCTATTTACACGATTTGGGAAAGTATCATCCGAATTGGCAAAAGTACTTGAGGAAAGAAACTGGTTACTTCGTTGAAGACGCACATATTGAAGGTTATTCTGGAAGACCAAATCATAGTAGCGCCGGCGCACTTCATATTTTTGAGAAGTTTAAAAATTCTCCAATGGCTAAAGCTTTAGCTTATGTTATCGCTGGACATCATTCAGGACTGCCAGATTGGGTTGGACATCTTAAGGAACGACTTGATAAAGAAAAAGATACTTTAAATAAAACTCTAGAAGTCGAAGAAGCAAAACAATTTTTCGAATTACCAATTCCTAAGTCAATCCCACCAACTTTTAAAGATTCTTGTTTAGACAAAGAACAAATTCATCTCTGGATAAGAATGCTTTTCTCCTGTTTAGTTGACGCTGATTTTCTCGATACGGAAAGTTATATGGTTGGTAAACGTGAAGTAAAATATAAATCGCTTGAAGAATTGAAGATACATTTTGATAACTATATGCTTAGCAAAAGTTCAGAAGGTGAGTTAAACAAAAGAAGAAATGAAATACTGAGAAAATGCAAAGAAAAAGCTGAACTTAATCCGGGATTTTTCTCTTTAACTGTACCGACAGGAGGTGGGAAAACTTTATCATCAATGGCTTTTGCATTAGAGCACGCCATTAAATACAAAAAGAAAAGAATCATCGTTGCGATTCCCTACACGAGTATCATTGAACAAACCGCTGAAATATTTAAGTCAGTCTTTGGTGATGATCAGGTAGTAGAACACCATAGCAATCTTGACCCAGAAAAAGAAAATTCAAAAAACAGACTCGCTTGTGAAAACTGGGATGCGCCAATTATAGTAACTACAAATGTTCAGTTGTTTGAATCATTGTTTGGAAACAAAACTTCTAGATGCAGAAAACTACATAACATTGTAAACAGTGTTATAATCCTTGATGAAGCACAGATGATTCCAACACATTATTTGAAACCAATTCTCAGCATAATGAAAGGACTTGTAAATTACTTTAAAACAACAATTTTACTGATGAGTGCAACTCAGCCCGCATTAAAAGGTAAAATTGGAAGCCCACCAAATCTAATTGAAGGATTAGAAAATGTAGTAGAAATAATTGATGACCCGGATACACTTTCCAAAGACTTTCGAAGAGTTCAATATTTTGTTCCAATGAATTTTGATAAATCTGAAAGCTGGGAAGTGATTGCCGAAAAACTTCAGCAGCACAGTCAGGTTCTTTGTATAGTGAATAAGAGAGACGATTGCAGAAAATTACATAGACTAATGCCGGATGGTACCATCCATCTTTCGGGCTATATGTGCGGCGAAGAAAGAAGTGAAATAATTGCTGATATAAAAAGTAAATTAAGCAACAATGAACCAATAAGAGTAATAAGCACTCAACTTGTTGAAGCCGGTGTTGACATTGACTTTCCGGTTGTTTACAGAGCTTTGACAGGTATTGATTCAATTGTTCAGGCAGCCGGAAGATGCAACAGAGAGAATAAAATAAAAGAGGGCGGTAAAGTATTTGTATTTGTACCACCAGAACAATCACCCTTAGGATATTTAAGAAAATGTGAAGATGCCGGTAAAGCAATTTTAAGAAATCATTTCGATTCTGACTTTAGTCCTACTCTTTATACTAAATACTATGAATATCTTTACTCAAACTTGAAATCATTTGATGAGGTTGATTTTTATTCCCACATTGTGCGTGATTCAAGAGATTTTGAATTTCAGTTCAAAACATTTGCTGAAAAATTTAATATGATAGATGATAAACAGCAGATGAGCATAATTGTTCAATATAAAGACAGCATAAAATTAATTGAACAATTAAGATTTGGCGGATCCTCAAAAGAGTTGTTAAGAAAACTACAGAGATATACAGTAAACATTCCAATCTATGTCTTTAATAAAATAAACGAAACCGGATACATTGAAAATATAAATGGTTACTGGGTACAGAAAGATTCTAACTTATACAAAACGGGTATTGGTTTGATTGTGGATGAGTCAGATTTAATTTCCGGTGATTTTGTAGTGTAATAAAATATCATTGGATGATACTGTTTTTTGCAATTAATTTGAAATATTTTCATTGTGTGATAGAAGATAGAAATATATCATCCCTAAAGGGATTTGCTTTCTCTTTTACTTGTATTGCTTCTACTAAACATATAATCCCTAATGGGATAAAAATAAAATTGCAATGTATTTAGCCCCGTAAGAGGCGAAATATTTATAATAGAATTAGCAAGAAATAATCTAAGTTCTTTTATGGGACGAAATGTTTTTAGAAAAATTTAAGAAGATCAATTTGGAGTCCCGTTAAGAATGGCATAATCATAGATTTTTGGAAAAAATTAAGAAGGTCTTATATGGCTAACACATATACTCAAATCTATCTTCATATTGTTTTTGCTGTACAAAACAGAACTTCGTTAATCCAGCCGGAATGGAAAGAGGAATTATATAAATACATTACTGGCATCATCCAAAATAACAGACACAAGTTAATTGCTATAAATGGCGTCTCAAATCATCTGCATATAGCTATTGGTTACAAACCAAACCAACTTATCTCCGATTTACTGCAAGACATAAAAGCAAACTCTTCAAAATGGATAAATGAAAAAAGATTTGTTAAGGTAAAATTTAATTGGCAGGCCGGATATGGTGCTTTTTCCTTCTCTCATTCACAAATTGATTCAGTAGTAAAATATATAATGAATCAAGAGCAACATCATAAAAGAAAAACTTTCAGGGAAGAATATGTTGAAATGTTGAAAAAATATAATGTGCAATTTGATGAAAAATATATTCTGATGGATGTTATATAAAAAATATATCATCTCTAAAGGGATTCTGATTCATTTTTCTTTTTATGTTTTTATGAACATTAAATCCCTGGCGGGATTAATTTTAACTTACTGAAAACCTCTTTAGAGGTGAAATGTCTGTAAAATAAAATTGTGGCTGTAAACTTTTAAGTCCCGTTAGGGACGAAATGTTTTAGTTAATAAG
>Ga0116210_1001158_pt1 | contig 20955 bp, 22 predicted proteins | sample TshhotsprinmetaG_FD_94483 | JGI IMG/M metagenome (GOLD analysis project Ga0116210, IMG submission 94483) | Hot spring microbial communities from South Africa to study Microbial Dark Matter (Phase II) - Tshipise hot spring metaG | ecosystem: Environmental > Aquatic > Thermal springs > Hot... | reverse complement strand
TCTATTTTAGTAGATTTCTATTTCTATTTTAGGGGAAGTATCAGAGAAAGGCAAAGGTGTCTTCTTATGCAGAACCAATTGCAAGAGCCTGCATGATGGATATTGCTGCATATTGCGCTGAAAATGAGGGACCTTTCCCCCCTACTGCTTCATTGGCAAACTGCTCAAATACATCCATACAAACAGCTGGAGGAGGCGTTACCCTTATTCCGCCTGACAGCGTAACCTGCACGAATGCAACACCTGGTAATACTTTAGTCAAAGCAACATTAGGAAATAATGCAGAATACATAGCGGTTTGTAACTATACCAATAACAGCATAAAATGCACAATTCAGGGATAATCTATTGATACCCCCCCTCTGTGGGGGGTATCCCTAATTATCTATTGAGATAAGTTCTTTACCTTAAGTGAGTCTATCCAGCTCAATAAAGAGATAAAGTCAGATTTCCAAATACAGTGATAAAACCTGCGAATGCATAAGGAATTGTTAATGATATTGATTACATAAACGAATGAATTTTTTAGCAACCGATGCTCACTTTATAAAAAAAAGACCACCCAATAGGTAGTGCACCCTCATCCGACTTCATCAATTTAGGATATATTTTATTCAAAAAAAATATTTCAGAAACTTATATTTTCCTTTCCCGCCTAATGTAGTCTAATAACTTCTACACTTTTTAAAGCCAATTTTTCTCCTGCATTGTTTACTAATATCAAAAATCTCTTGCTGGCAAAGTTTTAATCAAAGATGAATGCTCTCTCCTTATGATTTCTACCTTCAATCTCTTGTATCTGGAGTGTAATCTTTCTGCTATGAAGGTATCACGATTAACAAAAGACAAGGTTCTAATGAGATTGGTAAAGGATAGATTGACCTATGATGGAGAGAATAAAGGCAGGAAGGGGATCTCTGAGAACATGGCGTATGAATTTTGTCACTGCGAGGCCATGAAGTGGCCGTGGCAGTCTCTTTCTGCCTCTGCGAGGGACTCGATGCCCCGAAGAAGTCTCTATGTAAAGCCTACGAAAAGACAACGACGAGATCCCTTCGCTGCCGCTCGCAATGACTCCCTTTCCTGTCATTCCGAACGAAGTGAGGAATCTCATTTCGTCCAAGTAGGAGGAACGACGAGATTGCTTCGCTACGCTCGCAATGACTAAAAAAGGGCTCGCAATGCCCCCATCCTTGTCACTTTGAGTCTCTCGATGAGGCGAACAGTCTCTGACCCCCCACATGTCACTGCGAGGCCACGAAGTGGCCGTGGCAGTCTCCAAAGGCCGTTTTAATTTTAAAGACGAGATTGCTTCGCTGTCGCTCGCAATGACATAAAAAGAGAAGCCTCGCAATGACAGAAAAGAGAAGCCTCGCAATGACAGAAAGGGGGGGGGGAGGTTCTAATTGCAAGAATAGATCGGAACGAAGAGAGATGATCAGATTCGCAAATGAGATAACAAGGGAGGAGGAAAATAGGATGGTTTAAAAATAGCTTAGAAGGCATGTAGACTAATCTTTAGATGATAACTCATTAATTTACAGTGGTTTTTAAGTTCCTTGTGATGAAGTTGGGTTATACAAGAAAGTTTAAAATCTTTGGAAATAGATAATAACTCATTGATTTACAAAGATTTTTAAGTTTATTTTAATGAAGTTGTTTTTTTAACCCAGGATTGATATCATGACATGTCTTACAATTCCTTTTCAACTCTTTGATTTATTTGGATTTGGATATTAATCCTACTGAGAAAGATATTACGAAGATTCCAATTAGGATGGCAGATATGGCTGCTCCTAAAGGTACATTAGTGTAAAAGGAAAACAGGATTCCAAAAAAACCTGCTATTAATGCATAGATCACTGATAAAACAGCGGTGGCTTTAAGACTTTTAGTCACATACATGGCACTTAGAGGAGGAATTATCATTAGCGAACCAATGAGAAGAGCTCCCATTGTTTTTATTGAAACAGAGATTGATAGGGCAACTGCTACAGCAAATATTAGCTTTAACGCAGGGATGTTGATGCCCGAAGCATGGGCTAACTCTTCATCAATACAAAGGTTGAGCATTTGCCGATAGTACTTGATCAGAAAAAAAGCGCAAAATACTGTGCCCGCGGCAATAAGATAGAGATCATCGACTGTTACTGTAGATAAACTTCCAAAAAGTATGCCCATAACTGAGGAAGTTTTAGAAGACAGGCTTAAGAGAAGCACAGAGAGTGCAACACCTGCATAAAGAAAAAATGAAAGGGAACCCTCTGCAGGCAACTTACCATAAGAACGAAGCTTCTCGACGCTTACAGATATGAGAATGCTTAAAATAATGAGTGCCACAAGGGAGTTGATATTAAGCAAAAGACTCAAAGCCATGGCAAGTAAGCCAACATGAGCAAGAGTGTCAGCAAAAAAGGCATATCTTCGCAGGAGCAAAAAAATTCCAAAGAGAGGAACAATGGGTGCACTCAGACAAATCACTAAAAAAGCTCTTTTTATAATATTTAATTCAAATATTTCTATCATAGCCTATGATGAATAACCGCTCGCTCAGGATATAAGATTTTCATGTATTCGTCTTTTAGTATTTTTTGTGGCTCTCCAAGACAAACCATTTTTTTATTGAGACAAAGAATGCACTTAGATTCATGAGCAAATGTAGCTATGTCATGGGTAACAACTAAAATGGATATGCCAAAATCTCTGTTAAGTATTTCAAGAATGTCCAATAGATCATCTCTTGCATTCGGATCAATGCCAGTTGTTGGTTCGTCTAAGAGGAGAATTTTTGGTTTCATTGCTATGGCTCTTGCAAGAATGGCTTTCTGTTTCTGACCACCCGAAAGCTCCCTAAACAAACGCTTTCTGAGTGAGGATATCTTAAAAAGTTCTAAAGCCCATTCAAGATTATCTCTCCTAACTTTTCTCATTCCGCTCAAAACAAGTTCTTCAACAGTTATTGGCATTTCAAATATGCTTTGGGATATTCTTTGAGGTAAATATCCGATAGGTTCTTTTTTAAGATAAGTTTCTGGCGGCTCACCGCAGATAGAGATCTCGCCAGAGGTTGGTTTTATCACACCAAGAATTAATCTAAGAAGGGTTGTTTTGCCTGCTCCATTTGGACCAACTATTCCAAGGTAACATCCTTCCTTTATTTCAAGATTGATATCTTCAAGAACTGAGATTTCACCAAGCCTGTATGAAACACTCGAGATGTCGATTAATCCACCTTTTCTGGAAGGTATAATAGTAAGTTTTTCATATTCCATTTCAGTTTTCACACTTCAAAGCTAAAGTCAAAGCCTTTAGATTGTCCTCCATGACTTTGATGTAACTCTTATCAGTTTTTTGATGAAAGGTATTGAAACTAAGGATTTTTGCATTTGTCTCCTGAGCAATAGATTTCGCTATTTTGTCTCCTTCGTTTTCGGTAAGTATATATTGGATAGAGTTTTTATTCATCAAATCCTTAAGTTTTTTTATCTTTTTTGGAGAGGGCTCCTCATCAGGTTCATGAACAATAAAATAGGGTTCAAAACCGTAACGCCTTCCTAAATAGTTCAAAAATTCATGGGTGGACACTACTTTCTTTAGTGCGCACTTCGAGAGGGATTGGCTGTAGAGGTTGTCGAGTTTTTTTATCTCCTGCGCAAAGGTGAGGAAGTTCTTTTCGATTAAATCTTTTTTTTGAGGAGAGAGCTCTATGAGCTTATCCTTAATGGCCTCTATTATCTTAAGCGATATAAGTGGATCAAGCCATATATGGGGGTCCACTTCTTTTGAATTCGTGTAGTTTGAAAAGGAAATGCTATCTTGAAGCCTCACTACCTTAACATTTTTTTTTACAATCTCATCCCTTATTTTATCAAGCCATCGGTCAACATCTGTATTACCTAAGTAAATTATCATATCTGCCGTATAAAGTTTTTGAATATCTTTTAAAGATGGTTCGAAATGATGAGGATCCGTTCCAGATGGAAGAAGTGATTCAATTTCCACATCGGGTAAAAGCTGTTTGGTAAAATGCTCTATAGGAAAAATGGTGGCATAAATCTTGGGGGGCAAAGTCTCTTTTTTCTCCGTTTTTGCAGGCTCCCTTTGGCAGGATATTAATAAAACAAATAAAAGAAGAATTCCAGAAAGAGGAATATATATAGTATTCAAAAAGTTTTTTTTCATGATGTAACCTCCTACATCGAAAAAATATCTTTGAGCTTATCCTTAAATCCTTTTGAGCTTTTCTTTATTTCTTCGCCAGAAACTTTAGCAAACTCCTCTAAAAGCTCTCTTTGTCTTTCATTAAGCTTCTTTGGAACATCTATAAATACACTTACTATCTGATCACCCCTGTGTGAGCTTCCTACTCGTGGAAGTCCCTTTCCTTTTAATTTAAAAACTCTTCCAGAAGGTGTGCTTGGAGGAATTACAAGCTTCTCACTTCCATCAAGGGTAGGAACTTCAACTTCACCTCCAAAAACTGCCTTTACAAAGGAGATAGGAATGGAGCAATGGAGATTAATTCCATCTCTCTTGAAGAAATTATGTTCTTTAACTTCAATGTAGATGTAAAGGTCTCCTCTTGGTCCACCGAATTGACCTAATTCGCCTTCTCCTGTTACTTTCAACTTTGTTCCTGTGTCAACGCCTGGAGGAATTTTAATAGTGAGACTTTGTTCCACCCTTATTTTGCCCATTCCAGAACATTCAGAGCAGGGGTCTTTGATTATTTTTCCTGTGCCACCACATTTATTGCAGGTCTTTGATACAGAGAAAAATCCTTGATTATATCTAATATAACCACTTCCTCCACAGGAAGAACATGTAAATGGTGCGCTACCAGGCTTTACTCCGCTACCATTACAGTTTGTGCATTCCTGCCAGCGAGGAAATTTTATCTCCTTCTCTGTTCCAAATGCTGCTTCTTCAAGGGTAATTGTAAGATCATATCTTAAGTCAGCACCACGGGTGGGTCTGTTTTTCTTGAAACCAAAATTTCCAAAAAAACCCTCGAATATATCCTCAAATAGGTCAGTGAATGTGGTGTGAGTCTCAAAACCAAATCCATTTCCCATTGGACCTTCTGCGTTGCCAAATCTATCGTAATTAGCTCTTTTTTGAGGATCACCAAGACAAGAATAGGCCTCATTGATCTCTTTAAACTTTTCTTCTGCTTCTCTGTTGCCTGGATTTAGGTCAGGATGGTACTGTCTTGCAAGGCGCCGGAACGCCTTCTTAATTTCCTCCTGAGAGGCGTCCCGGCTAACTCCTAAGATACTGTAGTAGTCTTTCATTTATTATCTTTATCCTCTACCTCAGCTTCGATTACATCATCCTCTTTTTTCGCCTTTGAAGCGGAATCACCCTGTTGTTGAGATGCTCCAGCCTTTTTGTAAAGCTCTTCAGCTATTCGATGAGAGGCTCTTGCTAACTCTTCAATAGCAGTTTTTATTTCATTCACATCATTGCTCGTGTCTTTTACTCTACGACATTTTTCAATTGCTTCTTCGATTTTCTTTTTCTCATCTTCTGTAATTTTGTCTCCCATGTCTCTCAGGGTTTTTTCAACGGTATAAATCATATTATCTGCATCATTTCTTGCCTCTGCAAGCTGTTTTTTCCTTCTGTCTTCTTCTGCATGAGCCTCAGCTTCTCTAATCATTTTCTTTATCTCTTCTTCGCTAAGCCCACTTGAAGCAGTTATTCTAATTGATTGCTCTTTACCAGTTGCAAGGTCCTTTGCAGAAACATGAAGAATTCCGTTTGCATCAATATCAAAGGTAACCTCTATTTGAGGAATACCTCTTGGAGCTGGTGGAATTCCAACAAGTTCAAATACTCCTAAGAGCTTATTATCTGCAGCCATTTCTCTCTCGCCCTGAAATACTTTTATTGTAACTGCTGTCTGATTGTCCGCTGCTGTGGTAAATATTTGCGATTTTTTGGTTGGGATTGTGGTATTTCTCTCGATAATTTTTGTAAAAACGCCTCCGAGGGTTTCAATTCCAAGAGAAAGAGGAGTTACATCAAGAAGCAATACCTCCTTTACCTCTCCTTTTAAAATGGCTGCCTGAATTGCTGCTCCAATAGCAACTACTTCATCAGGATTAACACCTTTGTGTGGTTCCTTTCCAAAGAAATCCTGCACAACCTTCTGAACCTTTGGAGTGCGGGTCTGTCCTCCAACAAGGATTACCTCGTCAATTTGAGATGTAGAAAGTCCTGCATCAGAAAGAGCCATCTTACATGGTTCAAGGCTTTTTTCTATTAAATCATCAACTAACTGTTCGAGTTTTGCTCTGCTAAGTTTCATAAGCAAATGCTTTGGTCCTGAAGCATCTGCGGTTATAAAGGGAAGATTAATCTCTGTTTCTGTAGCTGAGCTAAGTTCAATTTTTGCTCTCTCTGCAGCTTCTTTAAGTCTTTGCAATGCCATTCTGTCTTTTCTTAAGTCTATTCCCTCTTGTTTCTTAAACTCTTCTATTAACCAGTCCATTACCCTAATGTCAAAATCATCTCCACCAAGATAAGTATCTCCGTTGGTCGCCTTAACTTCAATAACTCCTTCGCCTATCTCAAGAATGGAAATATCAAAGGTACCACCACCTAGGTCATAAACGGCAATCTTTTCTTCTTTTTTCTTATCCAATCCGTAAGCAAGAGCTGCTGCAGTGGGCTCATTGATAATCCTTAAAACATTGAGACCTGCGATCCTTCCTGCATCTTTAGTGGCTTGTCTCTGACTGTCATCGAAATATGCAGGCACTGTGATAACAGCCTCTGTTACAGGCTCTCCTAGATAGTCCTCAGCTGCCTGTTTCAATTTTTGAAGAATCATTGCAGAAATCTCTGGCGGAGAGTATCTTTTGCCCATTATCTCCACATGTGCATCTCCGTTTGGAGCCTCAACAATCTTGTATGGAAGTCTTTTCTTTGCTTCTTGAACCTCTCCTGAGTTGTATTTTCTTCCCATCAGTCTTTTTATTGAAAAGATTGTATTCTCAGGGTTTGTTATTGCCTGTCTTTTAGCAACCTGACCAACAAGTCTTTCTCCTTTGTCAGTAAAAGCAACAACTGAAGGTGTGGTTCTCTGACCTTCCTGATTGGGTATTACAACAGGCTCACCACCTACTACCACTGCAACAACTGAATTGGTAGTACCAAGGTCTATTCCTATAGCTTTTCCCATAGTAATTAATCCTCCTTAATTATTTTGAATGTCAACACCCGAGGGGTGTGTGTGACCCTCTTCCGAGGGTTTTGTTTTTTTGGATACCGCAACCAGAGGTTCTCTAAGGAGCTTGTCTTTATAAAAATATCCGCTTCTTAATTCCTCTACAACTATATTCTCCTCTTTGTCCTCTACCTCAACTGTTGTAACAGCATGATGAATTTCAGGATTGAAAACCTCCCCAACTGAATCAATACGTTTTACACCGTATTTCTCTAAGATACGGAAAAATTCCTTGAGAGTATTCTCTACTCCGATTTTCATACTCTCAACCCATTTTGAACTATCCTGTCCAGAGGCATGTTTAATCGCAAGCTCTAGGTTATCAATAACAGGCAACAAATCCTTTATTAGCCTCTCATTTGCGAAGTTGATAAGCTCTTCCTTTTCTCTATTAACCATTTTTTTGTAGTTTTCAAATTCGGCATATAGTCTAAGATATTTTTCCTTATGCTCCGCAAGTTCTCTCTGAAGGCTTTCACTCACATCTCTTGGCTTGTCTTCAAGAGCTGCGCCTTCATATTTTAGCTCTTCCTTTTCTTTATCCAAAACTTCCTCTTTTTTCTCTTCCATATAGCCCTCCTATTTGGATAGTGTGTTAGTTAAAAGATTCGCAAATTCTCTCACAAACATAATAGCTTTGGTATAATCCATCCTTTTTGGTCCAACCAGTGCGATGAGTCCTAAAGGTTTATTCTTTTCCCTATAAGGAGAGGCTATTATGCTTAAATTTCTAAATTCCTCCATAGGATTTTCTTCTCCTATTATAATCTTTATCTCTTCTTCTTCAGAAATACTATCGAAGAGTTTAATCAAAAGGTGTCTGTCCTGAATTGTTTTAGCAATTTCTCGCAATTTTTCTATGTCAGATGAAAAGTCAGGAAGATGCATTATATTATAAAAGCCGGAAATGTATACATTTTCCCTCGTAAAATAGAGCGCTTGCTGGCATATTTTTAAAATTTTCTCAATTAGTTTATCCCAAAATAATTTTTCTCTTTTTAGCCTGATAAAAAGATCTTCACGAATTTCATCAATAGCCTTTCCCTGATAGGTTTCGTTTAAAAATTCAGCAAGCTTATTTAATTCCTGCTGAGTTATCTCTGGATAAGCTTTTATAATTTTGTTTTTTACAATACCCTTATCGTTTACAACAACTGCAATTACATAATCTTCCTTGAATTTAATAAAATCAACTCTATGGAGCGCTGTTTTATCAGTTTCTGGCAAAAGAGCTAATCCAAGATATCTTGTAACACTTGACAAACTATTGGTAGTTTCAAGAAATAGAGAGTTCATATTATTTCTTAATTTTCTGAGCTTTTTTGTTAGGCTTTCAATGTATTTTTTTATCTCTTCAGATTGATTTTTTAGGCACTGTTCAAATATATAGTCCACATAGAACCTGTATGCTTTATCAGTTGGTAGCCTTCCTGCAGATGTATGAGGCTGATAGAGAAATCCTTCGTCCTCTAAATCGGACATTATGTTTCTTATGGTCGCAGAGCATACATCAAAGCCATACTTTTTCATAATATACCTTGAACCTACAGGCTCGGGCTTTTCAATGTAAGACTCTACAACTGCATATAATACTTTTTTTGTTCTTTCATCAAGATTTACATTTCCCATTTTAGCACTCTCCCCTAATAAGTGCTAACATACATTTAAAATTATCACGAAAATTATGAAAAAGTCAATCAGTTCTCATTTATTATAATCTTAGAATATCAAAAATTCCAGCCTGAACAATGATAGATGGATTCTACTTTGAGAGGCCTAACCGTTCCATGCAGACTTAAGCATTTATAACATTTGCCATAGAAAGAAATATTTTGCTATATTATTAATATTCGGCGGCGTAGCTCAGTTGGTCAGAGCAGACGGCTCATATCCGTCGTGTCAGGGGTTCGAATCCCTTCGCCGCCATTTTTATTTTTATAGTAATTATATAGCTTTTTATATTGATAAATTTTTCCTATTTTTCAAGTATTTTTAGAAAAACAACTCTCCAAAAGTTTCCATAATCTTCCATCGGTATTCTTATTTTCATAAAAGTATCAAATTTGGTATGGTATATAACCCAACTTCATCACTAGGAACTTAAAAGCCACTGTAAATCAATGAGTTATCATCTAAGGATTAGTCTACGTGTTCTCTCAGATATTTTTAAACTGCCCGATTTCTCTCTAACTGTATTTATCCCTTTCTCTCTTTTACTTATTTGTAAATCTGATCATCTCCCTACGTTCGGCTCTTTTCTTGCAATTAGAACCTCCTCCCTTTCTGACATTGCGAGGAGCGCCAGTGACGAAGGGATCTCATTCCATTGGTCTTTGAGACTGCCACGGCCACTTCGTGGCCTCGCAGTGACAAAAAAAGGTTGTCATTGCAAGCGAAGTGAAGAGATCTCGTCTTTGCCTCTTCGTAGGCTTTACTTAGAGACCCCTTCGGACATCGAGCCCCTCGCAGTGACACACTTTTCTGTCATTGCGAGGAGCGTAAGCGACGAAGCAATCTCCAAACCGCTCGCCTTACGTAGAGACCCCTTCGGGGCATCGAGTCCCTCGCAGTGACACTTTCTTTTATTTGATTCAAGTTTTACAGGTAAAGATTTTTGATATTAGTAAACGAAGCAAGAGATAAATTGGCTTTAAGAGGAGTAAAAGACATTAGACTACATTAGGTGGGAAAGGAAAAGATGAGTCTCTGAAATATTCAGTTTTTTTGAATAAAATACACCCCAAATTGATGAAGTCGGGTATCATCTTTCCGCTGTTTCTTAACAAGGAGGCAAGATACTGTCTGTTCATATGTAGTGCAGGCTTAAGTTCTTCAAGAAGCTTGGATTTAATCTTCTTTGCTGACTTCTGATATTTTTTTGCATTTTCGTTAATGATTGCCTATCCGTTATTCATGTTGTATTTTCTTTTTGGCATTACGGCAATCATCCTGGAAACCTCCTGTAGGGAAGTTAATTCGTGAATAAGGGGATTTACAGGATGATTGCCTTTTTTGTCAATTGTGAGGAAACAATCCTTTTTCAAATAGATTATTTTTGGGGAAAGGCGGGATATTGACAAAAAAATTTTTTTGTGCTATCTTTTATTAACACTTTAATAGTGATTATCAATTCATTTAATCCGCCGAGAAGGCCTCAAGGGCTGAAGCCCTAAGAAATCTTCCGAACCTGCCTGCCCGAAGGCTGGCTAAAAGCTAAGAAAGCAAAATAAAAAAATTTTTAGGAGGTTTTGCTATGGATCAGGGCTTTGAGCCTAAGATTATTGCATTTTTGTGTAATTGGTGTAGTTACGCCGGTGCTGACTTGGCAGGTTCTCTTAGATATTCCTATCCCCCACAACTTTATCCAATAAGAGTTCCCTGTTCAGGTCGAGTGGAGCCTGAATTTGTCCTGAAAGCTTTTTTTTCTGGTGCTGACGGAGTTTTAGTTGCTGGTTGTCATCCTGGAGACTGTCACTATAAAACTGGTAATTACTATACAAACAGAAGATTTAATCTTTTAATGCGCTTTCTTGAGATTTTAGGAATTCCACAGGAGAGATTCAGACTTGAATGGATATCTGGAAGTGAAGGATTAAAATTTTCTAAAGTTGCAAATGAATTTATCAGTAACATTAAAAACTTAGGTCCCCTTTCTCTAAAAACCCCTTCTGACTTTGACTGGCAGGATCTTGGAAGAGTAATTGCCACAGTTGGCTCTGCAGGAAAGCTCTTCTGGGAAGAGCCAAAATGTATGACCGATTTAATAGATTTTTTCCTTAAATACGTTCAAGAGAACTCCTGCGCTGAGTGCATTCCTTGCAGAATTGGAACAAAAAGAATGCAAGAACTAACAAGAAAAATCTTTGACTCCTCAATCACTGAAGATGAAATCAACATTCTTTATGCTCTTTCAGATGACATCGGTGCTTCAAGTAAATGTGATCTTGGAAAAATGGCAGGACGAGCAGTAAAGTATGCACTTGATTACTGCCGTGCTGATATAAATGAACACATCAAAGGAAGTTGTGCTCACAACATTCCAGCCAATTCTGGCTGGCTACAAATAATGGCTAAATAATCTTTTAGGAGGATAAATATGGGAGAGGTAAAACTAACAATTGATGGAAAAACCATAACAGTACCACAGGGTACCACAATACTAAAAGCTGCTGAGAAGGTTGGGGTAAAAATTCCTACCCTTTGTTTTCTTGAACATGTAGGGTTAAAAAACATCAAACACGATGTGGGAGCCTGTAGGGTATGCGTTGTGGAAGTAGAGGGAAGAAAGGATTTTTTAAGCGCTTGTAACACTCCAGTTGAAGAAGGCATGGTTGTAAAAACACATTCACCAAAGGTAATTGCTGCAAGAAAACTCAATCTTGAAATGATGTTAAGTGAACACCATCTTGACTGTCCAGTTTGTCCCAAAAATGGAGTTTGTGAGCTTCAATCGCTGTGTGCAGAACTTAACATTCGGACTATAAGACCTCAGGGAGAAAAGAAGAACATCCCGATCGATGACTCATCTCCCTCCATAGTGAGAAATCCAAACAAATGTATTATCTGCCAGCGATGCATAACTGCTTGCAAGGTTTTACAGAGTGTCGATGCTCTTGAACTTTTTGGTAATGGTTATGAAGCCATTGTGCGTCCAAAGGGAGGTGTATCTCTCATTGAAACCCAATGCGTTAACTGTGGTCAATGTGCATTGGTGTGTCCGACTGGAGCAATTGTTGAAAGGGATGATACCTGGAAGGTCTGGGATGCAATTGCAGATCCGAATAAGCATGTGGTTGTTCAGACCGCTCCCGCAACTCATGTAACAATAGGTGAAGCTTTTGGCCTTCCTATTGGAACGGACATTACAGGAAAAATGGTGGCAGCCCTTAAAAGACTTGGTTTTGATGCGGTATTTGATACCAATTGGTCAGCAGATCTCACAATCATGGAAGAAGGCTATGAACTCATTCACAGAATCAAGAATGGTGGAGTTTTACCTCAGTTTACGTCCTGCTCTCCTGGCTGGATAAAATTTCTTGAAGAATTCTATCCTGATCTGATTCCTCATATTTCTTCCTGTAAATCTCCGCAGCAGATGTTAGGTCCCATTGCCAAGACTTACTATGCCCAGAAAAAAGGCATCAACCCAGAGAATATCTTCGTTGTCTCAGTGATGCCATGCACTGCAAAAAAATACGAGGCAGCCCGTCCTGAGATGAATGCAGCAAGCAAATTCTGGAACAATCCAAACATTGAAAGAGATGTTGATGTGGTGCTTACTTCAAGAGAACTTATAAGAATGATAAGAGAAGCTGGAATTGACTTTGCAAATCTTCCAGAAGAAACCTACGATCCTGTCATGGGTGAAGGAACTGGAGCAGCACAGATATTTGGTGCAACCGGTGGAGTTATGGAAGCAGCACTCAGAACAGCATACGAGGTTGTAACAGGCAAAACCTTACAAAAGCTTGATTTTGAAGATGTAAGAGGAATGAAAGACATTAAAGAGGCTGCAGTGAGCATGAATGGAATTACTGTAAAGGTTCTTGTTGCCCACTCCCTTGGAGCAGCTCGTCAGCTCATGGAGAAAGTAAGAGCAGGTGAACTAAAGGATTATCATTTTATTGAAGTAATGACCTGCCCTGGCGGATGTATTGGTGGAGGAGGACAGCCAATCCCGACTACTGTTGATGAAAGAGAGCAGAGAATCAAGGGTATTTACGAAAGAGACAAAAACCTGAAGCTAAGAAAAAGTCACGAAAATCCGGAAATTAAAGCAATTTACAAAGAGTTCCTTAAAGAACCTCTTGGTCATCTATCCCATCAACTTCTTCATACCCATTATACACCAAGAGGAAAATAATAACTAAAGGGGGATTGTATGGTAAGAAAAGTTAACACTTTCAAAGGTGAAGGTCCACTGAAAAATGGAATAGGAACTTACAGGGCTGGGGAACTTTATGGAATCATCAAAATAAGTGAAGCAAACTGTGTGGGATGTCATACCTGTAGTGGGGTTTGTCCTACAGGAGCGATAAAAGGTTCCTTTGGAGACAAACATAGCATTGATGTTGAAAAATGCATAGTCTGTGGACAGTGTTTGCTTAACTGTCCTTTTGGTGCAGTTGAACAGATGAGCTTTGTTGATATGGTTTATGAAAAGCTTAAAGACAAAAAAACAAAGGTTGTGGCAATTATTGCTCCTGCAGTAAGAGTTGCTATTGGTGAAGAATTCGGGGCAGAGCCAGGCACTCTTACAGTAGGAAGACTCTGGGCTGCCCTTGAAAAGGCAGGATTTCTTATCTATGACAACAACTTTGCTGCAGATCAAACAATTCTTGAAGAAGGGACAGAACTTCTTGCAAAGGTTGCAGCTCATGCAGGATTAAAAGAATTACCTATAGAACTGTGGGGCAAAAAAATCACCTTACATGTGGAGGAGTTTAAAAAGTACCCTCTTCCCCAATTTACCTCCTGCTGTCCTGCATGGGTAAGGTATGTGGAAGTTTTTTATCCAAGGCTTATACCATATCTTTCCAGTGCAAAATCACCTCAGCAAATGGCAGGTGCAACAGCAAAAACTTATGGAGCAAGACTATGGAATGTAAGGCCTGAGAATATATTTACCGTAGGAGTTATGCCCTGCACAGCAAAAATCTTTGAAGCATCAAGACCTGAGTTTGACTCTGCAAGTAAATACCTAAAGAAACAGGGTATGAAAGATGTGGATACAGTTCTAACCACAAGGGATCTTGCAGAACTTCTCAAAAAAATGAACATTGATCCAATGAAAATGTCCGAAGAAGTAAGCAGAAAACCTGAGATGTTTAAATTCTACTCTGGTGGTGCCACCATCTTTGGAACAAGCGGCGGAGTTATGGAGGCTGCAGTAAGATTTGCCTTCCATGTTCTTTCAGGGCAATCACCGCAGTCAATGAGTCCTCAGTGGGATTTTGATGGAGTAAGAGGTTACACAAAGCCTGTTGCTTCAGCAACAATTCCAGTGCCACTAAAAGAAGAGTATCAAAAGGTTTTTGGAGCAAAGGAACTCCAGATAAAGGTTTGTGTTGTTAATGGAATTGGAACAGATGGTGCTCATCTAAAGCCTATAGTAGATGAAGTTCTCACAGGTAAAAGCCCATATCACTTTATTGAGGTTATGAACTGTCCAGGTGGTTGTATAAACGGTGGTGGGCAACCAGTGCATCCATTAGAGCTTACGCTATGGGATCAACTCTTTTATGCCTTTTCAAAAATAATTTAGGAGGAATAATATGGATATAAAGGGTGTTTCAAGAAGAACCTTTTTAAAACTTGCAGGTGCAGGGCTCATTACCCTTTCTTTTACAAAGCCCACTTTTGCGGGAGATACAAAGGAGAAGAACTTCTTTGAGACAAAAGTCGGAAAGGAAAGGCTAAAACTTATAAAAGCAAGACAGTCAGGTCAGTATAAAGATGATGTTATTTCAAGAGAGAAGTTCAATATGGCTGCATCTCATGAGAATCCGATGATAAAAAGATTCTACACTGAGTTTGCCCATCATCCACTTAGTGAGCTTAGCGAGTCTCTTCTTCATACCCACTACAAGGCAAGAGTATAGAGAAAGCCCGGGCTTTTGCCCGGGCTTAAAGGAATTTGCTAAGATGCTTGTCTATTACAGTCTTGGAAACAGAAAATACTGGTTTTGCTCACTTGAAAGACTCATGGAAATTACTGCTCTTCTTTCAAGAAAAAGCTATTACCTGCGCAATATGGATACTTTGAAGGGAACTTACAATGGCTGGTTTATACTTGACAATGAATATGTGAGAACTCTTTACGAAATCATTGAAGAGGTATCTAAAGAAGTAAAAGACGAAACAATTCTAAATGATCTTTTAGCATTAAAAGAAGTTTTTGAAGGTGGTGATGTAGTTTTTGGTTAAGTTATTGACTGTTTCCAAGGGAGCTGCTCCTGAGGAATAATGGTCAGTTTAAAATCTGAGACCGAGGAGGTCATCTGAGGTTAAGGGATGAAAAAGATTGGAATTGTTGGAATCGTAATAAATAACCGCGAAAAGGATTCATATCTTGTAAACAACATCCTATCAGAGCATGCAGATATTATCATAGGCAGAATGGGAATTCCTCAAAGAGATGGAAGTAGAGGTTTTATTTCTCTTTTTGTTGAAGGAAATACAGACCGAATAGGCTCTCTTACGGGAAAACTCGGAAAAATACGAAGTGTAACCGTTAAAAGTCTTTTACTTAGCCTGGAGGATAAAAAAAATGAATGAAAACTTTAGAGTAGAGCGGGACTCGCTTGGTGAATTTTTAATACCGAAGAATTCCTATTACGGAATTCATGCTGCACGGGCAAGGGAGAATTTCCAGCTAAGTGGTATCATCCCACACAGAGAGCTCATTTGGGCAATGGCAATTGTGAAAAGGGCTTCAGCTGAGGCTAACAGACTTCTTAAAGCCCTTGATGACAGAGTAGCAAATTCAATAATATTGGCATCCCAGGAAGTGGCAGATGGGCTCTTTGACAAAGAAATAACAGTTGACGCTCTCTCAGGAGGTGCAGGCACAGCCTTTAATATGAACATAAACGAGGTGATTGCAAACAGAGCACTGGAGATCCTCGGTTATGAAAGGGGTAGATACGACATAATTCATCCCATAGAGCATGTAAATCTTCACCAATCAACGAATGATGTTTTTCCTACTGCAATTAAAGTCTCGGTGGTAAAGCTCCTTGATGTGCTTGCCAGTGAGGTAGCGAAACTTCAGGATGAGTTTCAGAAAAAAGAGAGAGAATTTGCCAATGTTCTTAAGGTGGGACGCACACAGATGCAAGATGCTATTCCAGTAACAGTTGGACAGGAGTTTTCAGCATGGGCAGAGGCACTTAATAGAGACTGGTGGAGAATCCACAAGGCAAAGGAAAGAGTGCGGCAAGTAAATCTCGGTGGCACCGCTGTTGGAACAGGGTTGAACTGCCCAAAGGCATTTGCATCCCTTGCTATTGAAAAACTAAGAGAACTTACAGGGCTTCCTATTGCAAAGGCAGAAAATCTTTTTGAAGCAACCCAGAATGCTGATACTTTCTCAGAAGTCTCAGGTTTTTTAAAGACACTGGCAGTGAATCTTCTGAAAATCTCTTCAGATTTGAGATTTTTAAGTTCAGGACCAAGAGGAGGAATTGGAGAACTGAAGCTTCCTCCTGTTCAGGTAGGTTCATCTATTATGCCTGGCAAGGTAAATCCTGTTATTCCAGAGATGGTAACTCAGGTGGCAATAAAGGTCATGGCATCAGACCAGGCAGTAAGCTTTGCCTGCAGCTTAGGCAGTCTTGAGCTTAATCCCTTTTTGCCCCTTGTGGCTCATGAACTTATCGGATCTCTTAAGATTCTAATAAATGCAAGTATTTTGCTTAGAGAGAAATGTGTAAAAGGACTTGAAGTTGATGAGGAGCGATGTAAAAACCTTTTTGACAGTAGTGGTTGTATAATAACTGCCTTTTCTCCTTATCTGGGCTATGAAATCTGCTCAGAAGTTTACAAGGAAGCAGTAATGACTGACAGAAAGGTTGAGGAAATTCTTCTCGAGAAAGGTTATTTCACTAAAGAGGAGATAAAAAGCATAACAAAACACGAGGAACTTACAACACCAGGTTTTGCAGGAATTAAATATTTAAAAAGGAGGATTGAAAATGCTTACGGCAATAGAAAAAAAATGGAAGGATAATAGATTTGAACTAATCAAGAAATATGAAAAACTTGAAAAGAGAAAGGATTTCATAGATGATAACCTGATATGGGACCTTATCAAGAAAAACGAAAATCCAGAACCAAAAAGGATAAGAGAGATTCTCTCTAAGGCAAGGGAACTTAAAGGTCTTACGCCAGAAGAGGTAGCAGTTCTTGTTAACTGTAAAGAACCAGAGCTTGTGAATGAACTCTGTGAGACAGCCTCTTACATTAAACAGGAGATTTACGGAAAAAGAATAGTGCTTTTTGCACCCCTTTATGTATCAAATACCTGTGTTAATAACTGTATATACTGTGGCTATAGACGCTCAAATCCCGCAATAAAAAGACACACCCTCACAATGGACGAACTAAGAGATGAAGTGAAAGCCTTAACATCTGTAGGACATAAAAGAGTACTGGCAGTATTTGGAGAACATCCAAATAGTGATGCCTTTTACATAGCTCAGGCAATTGAAACCATATATGAGACAAAGGAGGGAAGAAATGAGATAAGAAGAGTAAATATAAATGCAGCTCCAATGACAGTGGAGGAATACAGATTGATAAGAGAGGTAGGAATTGGAACTTATCAGGTTTTTCAGGAAACCTATCATCATGAAACATATAAAAAACTACATCCCAAAGACACTTTAAAGAGCTCCTTTTTGTGGAGGCTTTTTGCGCTGCATCGTGCACAAGAGGCAGGGATTGACGATGTGGCATTAGGCGTACTTTTTGGGCTTTATGACTGGCGTTTTGAGGTGCTTGGGCTTCTTTTTCATTCCCTTGATATGGAAAGAGAGTTTGGAGTAGGACCTCATACCATATCTTTTCCAAGACTCAAACCTGCTGTGAACACGCCATTTAGCACTTCTTCGCCATATCTTGTAAGCGATGAAGACTTCAAAAAGATAATTGCAATTCTAAGATGTGCAGTACCCTATACGGGACTCATTCTTACTGCAAGGGAGGCTCCTGAGCTAAGAAAAGAGCTTATTAAGGTTGGAGTATCCCAAACAGATGCTGGAACAAGAATAGCTGTTGGCGGATACAGGCAGATGCAGAAAGAACACATACCAGAAAAACAACAGTTTTTAATTGATGATACAAGAACCCTTGATGAGTTTATATACGAACTACTCAAGGACAGTCTTATCCCTTCATTCTGCACTGCCTGTTATAGATGTGGAAGAACTGGTGAACATTTTATGGGACTTCCAAAGAGTGCAGTTATCAAATTTTTCTGCACACCAAATGCGGTACTGACCTTTAAGGAATACCTTCTTGACTACGCATCAAAAAGGACAAAGGAACTTGGAGAGAAAATAATAACTCAATACATAAATGATTTATTTCAGATAAGGCCTGCATTAGCTATGAGAGTTGAGGAATATTTAGAAAAGATGGAGGATGGTGAGCGTGATTTTTATATCTAATGAAAAAGAAAAGGAAAGGGTATTATCTGAAATTTCAAAAACCCTTTGTGAGAACTTTGGGTTGAAAAAGGTGTATTTTGCCGAGTCTGTGGGAAGAAGGCTACATCATATTGCAGGTTATGGAGAAGAAAGCTTCTACCCTTCTGAAAAATTTCATTTAAGTCATAATCTCTATGTTTTTATTGAATCCAATGAGGAGCTAAAAGATGATAGGAGAGAGAAAATTTTGGATTTCATAGAGAGAGAACTTAGGAGGCTAAAATGAATGCACCAAAGAGTGAAAGACTTCATATTGCTCTTTTTGGAAGAAGAAATACAGGTAAATCCTCTCTTATAAATGCTCTTACAGGTCAAGACCTTGCTATTGTCTCAGATGTGCCTGGCACAACAACAGACCCTGTTATCAAGTCAATGGAGATACTTCCCCTTGGCCCTGTAGTAGTAATAGACACAGCAGGAATTGATGATGTGGGAGAGCTTGGAGAGCTTAGAAAGAAAAAATCCTATGAAGTTCTCTCCCGCACTGATCTACTTCTTCTTGTCATTGATCCAAGGAATGGATACGGAGAATTTGAGAAAGAGGTCATTCATCGGGCAGAGGAGATGAAAATGCCTGTTATATATGTTATCAACAAAATTGACCTTTATCCTGAAGCAAAGGATAATAAATATCCAGAACCAAAGGTTTTTGTTAGTGCCCTCACTGGTGAAGGCATAGATGAACTAAAACAGAAAATAATAGATAACGCTCCGAAAGATTGGACACTTCCCACTGTGGTTGGTGATCTTGTCAATCCTGGTGATTTGGTAATATGCGTTATTCCCGTTGACAAAGCTGCTCCGAAGGGAAGACTTATATTGCCCCAGCAGATTGTAATTAGGGATATCATTGACTCTGAGTGTATAGCAATGGTCGTTAAAGAAAGAGAATTAATTCAAGCCTTCAGTTTTTTAAATACAAAGCCCTCCCTTGTAGTAACCGATGCTTCTGTTTACAATAAAGTCGCTGCAGATACACCATCTCACATAAGACTGACCTCCTTTTCAATACTCTTTGCCCGGTATAAGGGAGACCTTCAAACTCTTGTGGAAGGTGTTCGCAGTGTGAGCAAACTCAGGCCTGGTGACAGAGTATTAATCGCTGAGGCATGCACACACCACCCCTTAGCTGATGATATAGGTAGAGTAAAAATTCCTCGCTGGCTCATGGCTCAGGTTGGAGGTGAAATAGAGATAGAGATAAAGGCAGGAGCAGGGCCACTTCCAGAAAATCTAAGTCAGTACAGGCTCATTGTCCACTGCGGAGCCTGCATGATAAATCGCAGAGAAATGTTAAGCAGAATAATGCAGGCAAGAAAGGCTGGTGTTCCCATTGTAAACTATGGTGTCATAATGGCTTACATTCACGGAGTGCTTCACAGGGCTCTATCACCTTTTCCAAATTTACAGATCCTCATCAAGGATATACAAGAAGAAATGCAGGAAGAGATAGAAACCTTGAGGATGTTAAAGTATCATGGAAAATAAGATAAAAAGCACATTTAAAAGAGATTTAAAAGAAGAGATACTTTATCTACTTAAGGAACATCCCTTTCAGGAATTAGCAAAAATGGCTGATGAGGTCCGAGAGAGATTTCATGGAAATGTTGTTCACCTAAGAGCAATTATTGAGTTTTCTAATTACTGTAGGTGCAATTGCCTCTTTTGTGGAATAAGAAGAGATAACAAAAAACTCAGCCGGTATAGAATGACCCCACATGAGATAATCACGAGGGCTGAAAAAATTGCTAAAGAGGGTTTTAAAACAATAGTTCTTCAGTCTGGTGAAGATCCATTCTGGACAAAAGAAAAATTAAAGGAGATTATCAGCAAGATAAAAAAAATTAAAGTAGCAATAACACTATCAGTGGGAGAACGAAGTTATGAAGACTATGCCACATTTAAAGATGCTGGTGCTGATAGGTATCTGCTTAAATTTGAAACCTCTGATGAGAAACTTTTCAATGCCTTAAAGCCAGATACCTCTCTTGAAAATAGACTTAGATGCTTAAGATGGCTTAAAGAGCTTGGATATGAAACTGGTTCGGGAATAATCGTAGGACTCCCGGCACAAAGCTTTGAATCCTTAGCAGAGGATTTAATTCTCATGAAAGACCTAAGGCTTGACATGGTTGGAATCGGTCCATTTATTCCTCACCCAGAGACTCCCCTAAAAAATCAGCCAGCGGGAAATCCATATCTTACCTTAAAAGTTATCTCTCTTACAAGACTTTTACTTCCCCTGTCAAATATTCCTGCTACAACTGCTCTTGCTGTCATCTCTCCATCCCTAAGGATAAGGGCTCTCAGGTGTGGAGCAAATGTGATAATGCCCGATATGACTCCAAGTGGTTATAAAAGATTATACGACATTTATCCAGGAAAAACTTCGGTCAAAGGCTCTTACAATGAATTAAAAAGCCTGTTGATGAAAATCAATAGATTTACTCTTTAACATCAAATAAAAAGCGAAGCAATCACTCCTAATGACTGCTTCGCTCAAAAATCAAT
>Ga0116210_1001155_pt1 | contig 21002 bp, 24 predicted proteins | sample TshhotsprinmetaG_FD_94483 | JGI IMG/M metagenome (GOLD analysis project Ga0116210, IMG submission 94483) | Hot spring microbial communities from South Africa to study Microbial Dark Matter (Phase II) - Tshipise hot spring metaG | ecosystem: Environmental > Aquatic > Thermal springs > Hot... | reverse complement strand
CAGCTGCTAAAGTCTGGACTTTCTTTTCCTTATGATGAGAAGTATGTTCAAGTTGTAGAAAGTATCGTCAAAACGAAAAAAGGTTATCGCTGTGTGCGATGCGACAATGAGGATCAACAACTTTTTGCCTCTTTTCCGTGCGCTCGGTGCGGACGCATATGTACGTATTGTCGAAAATGTGTCATGATGGGACGATGTAGCGAATGCAATCCGCTCGTCATATGGACGGGCCCAATTCCCTCCACCTCTTTTTCTTCACCGCTGAAATGGAGCGGTAAACTATCCCCAGCCCAACAACTTGCTTCCGACGAAGTGTGTCAGGCGATTGATCGAAACGACTCTTTGCTCGTTTGGGCCGTATGTGGTGCAGGAAAAACGGAAGTGTTATTTGCGGGAATCGATCTGGCGCTGTCGCACGGAAAGCGCGTTTGCATCGCCGCTCCGCGCACAGATGTCGTGTTAGAGCTAGCTCCGCGCTTGGCGAGCGTATTTCCATCGGTCGATATGGCGGCATTATATGGCGGTAGTCAAGACCGTGGCAAACTTGCTTCATTGACGGTGGCAACGACGCATCAATTGCTTCGGTATTATCGGGCGTTCGATGTCATGATTGTTGATGAAGTCGATGCGTTTCCGTATAGCGTTGATCCGATGCTTTCGTACGCCGTTGAACGTGCCCGAAAACCGACGTCTTCACTCATTTATTTAACTGCAACCCCAAACGAGCAATGGCAACATGAAGTAAAAAGTGGAAAACGGAAAGCGGTCATGATCCCAGCCCGTTATCATCGTCATCCGCTCCCTGTCCCTACATTCGAATGGTGCGGCAATTGGCAAAAAAAGTGGCGCCACCACCGTTTACCGCTATGTGTCATTCAATGGCTCCATGCACGTTTATCACAAAAGAAGCAAGCCTTTTTATTCGTCCCTCACATCGAATTTTTACAACAAGTGGTCCCGTACTTACAACAATTTCATCCTCTCATTGAAGGGGTGCATGCTGAAGATCCGAAACGAAAAGAAAAAGTGCTCGCTTTTCGTCGCGGACACATTCCTATTCTCGTCACAACGACGATTTTAGAGCGTGGGGTGACTGTGCCAAACATTGACGTCGCTGTGTTCGGTGCAGAACAACCGATTTTTACAGAAAGTGCGCTCGTACAAATTGCTGGACGAGTCGGGCGAAGTGCGCAATATCCGACAGGTGATATTCGCTTTTTTCATTTTGGAAAAACGAAAGCAATGGTTAAAGCAAAGCGCCATATTGTACGTATGAACGATGAAGCACGAAAGCGAGGGTTGCTTGACGAATGAAATGTGTCATTTGTCATGATGATTGGATGCCGAAAATGTCTTTTTCGATCTTTTTGACGCTTCGGCAAGAGGATGTTTGTTGCCCGCGTTGCCGCGCTCGTTTTATTCGTTTAGAAGGGAATCGTTGTGAGCGATGTAGCCGTTTAATTGATCAGGCGGTATGTGAAGATTGCATCGCGTGGGAAAAACGAAAAAGTGTTTTAAAACAAAATGTCTCGGTGTATATGTACAATGATTGGATGAAAGAAGTGATGAATCGTTTTAAATTTCGCGGCGATTATGCACTTATTGAAGCGTTTCGTCACGATGTTCGCGCCGTTTTTTCTAAACATTTTTCTTCCGATGTATGCCTCGTGCCCATTCCTCTTAGCCCTTCTCGACTAGCTGAACGCGGATTTAATCAAGCGGAGGCGATCGCTTCCCTTTTGCCATTGCCGATGATTTTTGCTTTGCGACGTATCGATGATGAAAAACAATCGAAAAAAACGAGACGTGAACGTTTCACTGGACGGAAGTTTTGTCTCACCGGAGAAAATGTGGCAGAAAAGCGCATTGTGATTGTGGATGATATTTACACGACAGGCGCAACGGTGCACGAAGCAGCAAAACTTCTGTATGACGCAGGTGCGCGCGATATTTGTTCGTTTACTCTTATCCGTTCATAGTTGGGAACAAAATCCCATTGAAAAGTGCGCAACGATGGTCGATATAAAAAGTAGGAATATTGGAGAACGGAGATGGGTCGTTATGGAAATTCGCGGATACGGACATTATCGCTCGGCATCCTCATCGTCAACGACTGTGACTTTAAAAGCCGGAGATGTGTATGAAGCGGTCGTGAAAGAGCAAGTAAGTGAAAAAGAAGCGATCGTGCAATTGCGAGGGGTGGATATTCGGTTTCGTTTTGAAGGAGACGTGCCGCCTTCTGGGAGAGTGAAAGTGCAAGTGACAGGTGGGAATGGAGAAGTGGTCGAAGGGAAGGTTGTGACACCTCCTTCCACATCATCATTTGAAACGTTTGAAACGCCTGAACTTCGCCAAGCGGCAACGATCGTTGCTCAAAAGCAACTGCCGCTCACTCGCGAAACGGTAGAGGCATTGCGCACATTTTTAGCAGAAGGGAAAGGAACGGTTGAACAAAAGTTAGAAACGATTCAAATTGCCGCAAGTAAAAAGCTTGATATGACAGTAAAGCAGTTACAAGCGGTTCATGAGGCGCTCCACGGCAAGCCGTTAAGTGCATCGCTACATGATATCGTGCGCGCCATTGACGCACATTTTTCATTTACTCCAATCGCCAAACAACCGTCGCAAACGATTAGCGAATTACGTACACAGTTACAACAAGAAAAAAATATAGACCGCGTCATCGAATGGACGAAACAGTTTGCCGAAGAAAACGGGCATGAGGAGATTGCGAAAGCTGTTCGTGAAGCGACTGTAATGAAAGAGAGAGGTCATGAATCGTTTGCCCGCAGCCGCATTATGCAAGCGGTCGCTATGGCAGAAGTGAACGAAAAGAAAACGAATGACGTACAAACAGAACGGGCAACGACGCAAGAGAAACAGTTGCAAATCATTCGTCAACAAATTGAACGCGAGCCGATTGTCGCCAAAGCGATCGCTATAGCAAAAGGAAGCGACGTCGTTCGTCAAACGCTCGGGCCAGCATTACAAGAGGCAGAACAGTTGTATCGCTCAGGTCAACCACTTCGTGCTAAACAAAGATTGCTTGAAGCGTTTGCTTCTGTAGAGAAAAACGAAGATGTTCCGGTACAATCGGCCTCACCTTCACAAAAGCAAGTCATCGATGAAGCGAAACGCATCGTTCGCAACGCTCGCCATGTCGAAGATGCGGTTCGTCAGCTGAAAGAAACGGTTTTACCACGCATCGAATCGAAGGAACTATATGAAGCCGTTGAACGTGTACAACAATTAGGAGAAAAAGCAAAAAACGACCTTATTCAAGCATTGCGTACGGTAGGAGACCAACCGAGTAAGTCAACATTGCCGTTAGAAAGAAAAGAAGCACAGCTAAAACAAGTGGTTGATTTACGAAAACAAGCAGAAAGCGATCCGAATGTGAAAGCCGTGGAGGCGCAAGTGAGAGAAATCGTTCGAGCATTGCCAGTGGAACAGGGAGAGAAGCTCGCTCGCGCTTTTGACCAAGCGAAACAGCTGGAGACGGTTGGACGAAGTGTCAAAGCTCGTCAGCAGTTGGTGCAAGCATTACGTACGGTGGAAGAAGAAGCGATTGCGGACGTCGTGCGGACAGCGAAAGAAGTGGTTCGAGCGAATGCGCCAACGTCCACACCGTTGGAAGCCAAAGAAACACAGCTGAAACAAGTGGTCGAGGTGCGGAAGCAAGCAGAAAGTGCCCCAAATGTGAGAGTGGTGGAAGCCCAAGTACGCGAAGTTGTTCGTACGTTGCCAACAGAACAAGCAGAGAAAGTCGCTCGCGCGCTTGAACAGGCGAAACAGTTGGAGACGGTTGGACGAAGTGTGGAAGCTCGTCAGCAGTTCGTGCAGGCGTTACGTACGGTGGAAGAAGAAGCGGTTGCGGATGTCGTGCGGACAGCGAAAGAAGTGATCCGAACGAATGCGCCAACCACGGCGTTGGAGGCAAAAGAAACACAGTTAAAGCAGGTCGCTGAAGTACGGAAACAAGCAGAAAGTGCCCCAAATGTGAGAGCAATCGAGCCGCAAGTGAGAGAAGTCGCTCGTACGTTACCAGCGAACGAAGCAGAGAAAGTCATTCAAGCATTAAATCAAGCAAAATTATTTGAAGCAGTTGGTCGTGGTGCAGAGGCACAGCAAAAGCTCGTGCAAACGTTACGTGCCATCGAACAACAGCTCGTGCCTGAATATGTCCATCGTGCAAATATGATTGCCGATCGCCTTGAACAACAAACAATGACGTTGGCAGAAGCGGTTCGTGAGCTTCAAGGTGATGCGACACTTGCTAAACAACCAAATATGGCGCAAACGCTTCAGCAAGTTACACAAATGCTCGACAAACAACGCCAACAGCTATTCACAGCCCTTGTAATAACAGAAAGTGGAAAACGTGTAACGAATGATGTACGTGTTGCTATCGCTCAAGCGATGAAAACGATACAAAAGGAGCCAAATGTGAAAGAAGCGCTAAACGTGGCGCGTGCGCAACTCGCTCAACATATGGAACCGTCACTTCATGAAGCGTTTGCTCGTGCTGATGAGCTTGCAGAAAACGGGCGAGAAATGGCCGCAAGACAAACGGTCGTTCAAGCGCTTCAACAAGTTGAACAGACGTTGTTGCCAAACAATACCTCAACAGCTGATGATGCGGCGTACGAATCGTTAGCTGCGCTCGGCTTGCAATCAAAAGATATTATCGTGCAAACCGTCACGAAACGGATGGCAGAAGCGACGAAACAGTTCCAACAAACGAAGCGTGATATGATGCGCAATTTAGAGGCGATTGATCATCTCATTACTCAATACAAGCAAGCGGCGCGACCGCAAGCAAAACAATTGCTAGAAACGACGATTAAACAGCTCGACCAAACGATTTTAAAAAGCGATGCGATGTTGTTTGCCGATATGACGATGGAGAAAAAATTACTGCAAGCAAGTTCGCAATTAGCAGAAGCGAAAAAGCTGTTAGAGAAAGGGCAAATGACAGAAGCGCAAAAAATCGTAAAACAAGTAAAAAGTACGCTTGAACAAATGCAATTTAAGCCGTCCGATGTGAAAGTGAAGCATTTTGTCGACGCTCAGTCTCTTAAACAACAAGCGCCAGAACAAGCATTACTCGCGCAATGGAACGATGTTGTCCAACCGGAGCCGTCCGCGCGTCATATGCTGCAAACGATTCGTCGCCTCGGCTTGATGCATGAAACCGATATGGCGAATGCACTCGTGTTTAACGGTGAAAGCGAACAAACGGAAGATACGATGAAAGGACTCTTAATGAAATTAGCACAGACAGGTGGAGAAGCAGCGAAACAAGCAGAACAAGCGTTGACGAATATGACCGGGCAACAGCTGCTGAATAAAAACGATCAAGGAAGTGCGATGCAAACGCTCTTTTTTACGATCCCGTTGTTGCTACAAAAGGAAGTAAAAGATGTGAAAGTATATGTCAATGCCCGAAACGACGGAAAACGAGTCGATTGGGAAAACTGCAGCTTATACTTTTTACTTGAAACGAAAAAGCTCGGCGATGTCGGCGTGCTGTTAAGTGCGAACGAACGAACAATTTCTGTGACGTTTCGTAACGATCGCGAAGATTTTGCAGAGCGCATGCGTCCGCTCATCGAAACGGCGACAAAAAGGTTGGAAGACATCGGCTACCGCGTCGGTCACGTACAATTTACGACGTTTGAGAAAAAAGAAGAAAAAACGAATGAGCCGAAACGGGCAACATGGACGGAGAAAGGATATGATTTTACAATATGATGTACTTTAACCAAAAACGAAAACGGGAAATAAACGGTCCGTCGGCGGCGGTCATTCGCTATGAAGAAGGAGATAAAGCGCCGACCGTCGTCGCCCACGGGTGCGGCTATGTGGCAGAAAAAATTATCGAACTCGCCAAACAAAATGGAGTGCCCGTCGAACAAGATGCCGCGCTCGTACAACATTTACTTGATCTTGACCTTGGCGATACGATTCCCCCACAACTGTACGCAGTCATCGCAGAAATTTTAATTTTAATTGAAAAAATGGAACGAAACTATTAAACATTGAAAAATCGTGACGATAAATAAAGTAGGTGAACGATAAAAGGAGAGTGAGCGCGTGGAATTTTTAACAGAAGAAGCGGTGTATAAAAAAACGCCGCAACAATTAACAGCGCTACTTTATGAAGGGTTAATTGAAAGTGTAGAAGAAGCGATCGCAAGCACAAAAAAAGGCGACTACTCTTATGCCAACAAACTATTGCAAAAAGCAAACGATATTTTACAACGACTAGGTGTTGGGTTAAATTATGACGCAGGCATTATCGCTCATCAATTAGATGCGCTATACAACTATATGGCCGAGCGTCTTATTGATGCCAATATGAAAAAAGACGTAGCCATGATGCAAGAAGTGTTAACGATCGCCAAAGACATTGCGACAGCATGGAACGAGGCACTAAAAAAACAACCGACAACAAACGTTGTGGCAAAAAAAGCGGCGACATATGAACAATTTATTATGACAGAGTAAAGGAGAGAAAAAAATGAGAATCAACCATAACATTCAAGCATTAAACGCTTATCGTAACTTAGCGGTCAACCAATCGAATACAGCGAAAAACTTAGAAAAACTTTCCTCTGGTTTACGCATTAACCGCGCAGCAGACGATGCAGCAGGTTTAGCCATTTCCGAAAAAATGCGCTCGCAAATTCGCGGATTAGAAGTTGCAGAACGCAACGCATTAGATGCCATTTCGCTTATTCAAACAGCGGAGGGGGCGCTCAACTCGATTCACAGCATTCTTCAACGTATGCGTGAATTAGCAGTGCAAGCGGCAAATGGTACAAATACAGATGATGATCGTGGACATATTCAAAATGAAGTTGAGCAATTAATTGAAGAGATTGATCGCATTGCGAATAAAACAACATTTAATGGCACGCCATTGCTGGATAATAGTTTTATTAATGTTAAATTCCAGATTGGTGCAAATGAAGGAGAGGAAGTAGAAATAAGTATAGCAGGTATGACATCATCACTGTTAGGTGTTAGCAGTTTAGATGTTTCTACTGCAGCTGGAGCATCGAGTTCTATTACAACGATTGATGATGCGATTAATATAGTTTCCACAGAACGTGGCAACCTTGGCGCTTACCAAAACCGTTTTGAGCATGCAATCAACAACTTAAAAACAGCGCATGAAAATTTAACGTCTGCGGAGTCACGCATTCGCGATACAGATATGGCGATGGAGATGACGAACTTTACGAAAAACAACATTTTAAACCAAGCAGCACAGGCGATGCTCGCGCAATCAAATCAGCTCCCACAAGGAATTTTGCAATTGTTAAAAAGCTAATGGGTAAAAAGGGTAGGTCGATGCGACCTCGCCCTTTTTTTGTACGTGTGGCATAATAAAAAGAAAAAAGGTGTGAACGATGATGGAAGTGCAAAAAGTATCGCGGGCGTCGTTGAATCGTGTCGAAAAAAAAGACGATGCGCCGATGGAATCGGTGTCGTTTACGGAAGTGATGCATAAGAAAAAAAGCGACGTGTTATTTGAACGTTTTCAAACGATGGCGCAAGAAATTGAAGCGCAAGGGAAAAGGTTAGCTGAGTCGCAAACGGTAGAAGATTTAAAAAAATATAAAAAGCTTGTGAAGCAATTTTTAGACGATGCAGTGAAAAATAGTTTGCAGCTCGAGGAACAGCGCGGATTTAGTCGCGGGGGACGGACGAAAATTTATAAGCTTGTGAAAGAAGTCGATCAAAAGTTAGTCGAGCTGACAAATGCGGTGTTGGAAAAAGAAAAAAAGGGACTTGATTTGCTTGGACTCGTCGGTGAAATTCAAGGATTGATTATTAATATTTACACATAAGGGAGGGGAAAGCATGTTAGATAACTGTCCAAAATGTGGAAGTTTGTTTGTGAAGACGCAATTTCGAGATGTGTGCGAGGCATGTTATAAAGAAGAAGAAAAATTGTTTGAAAAAGTGTACGCATTTATTCGAAAACGGGAAAATCGAACAGCAACGATGCCACAAGTAGTGGATGCCACAGGAGTAGAAGAAGCGTTAATTGTTAAATGGATTAAAAAAGGACGCCTGCAGCTCGTTCATTTTCCGAACCTCGGTTATCCGTGCGAAAAGTGTGGAGCAACGATACGTGAAGGGCGACTATGTTCAAAGTGCATTGGTGGTATCCAGAAAGAAATGACGAAAATTCAACGAGAAGAGGAACGACAAAAACAAGCGAAGCGTCAAACGACATATTTTACAGAGAGAGACGACTAAACATTTTTTTCTTTTAGCCGATAATAATCATAAGGAAAGAAGAACGGGAAAAGCGAGGTGGGATGATGAAAATTAATCGTATTCAGCCGATGAGCGTCAATCCGTATGAACGGACGTCGCGCGTTGAAAAACCAACAAAAGCGACGAAAAAAACAGATCAAGTCGAAATTTCAAGCGCGGCGAAAGAATTGCAAGAAGCGGCGAAATTTTCTTCGGAACGGTTAGAAAAAATGGAGCGGTTAAAAGCAGAAGTGCAAGCAGGGACGTATGCGATCGATGCGCGTGCCATTGCGGAAAGCGTGTTGCGCTATTATAAACGATGACGGAGCGAATGAACATGATCGATCTTATGGAAAAGCTGCTGACATTTCACCGTGGACTGTTGCAGCTGGCACAACAAAAAACAGAAGCGATTAAAAAAGGCGACATTCATGCGTTGCAACAAATGATGGCGAAAGAACAAAAATATGTCATGGCCATTCGCCAGCTCGAGAGCGAACGAATGAGCCTTCTTTCACATTTACCTGAAGAAGAGCGAACGGTTCGTTGTTACGCAGAACAGTTGGAAGAAACGGAACGTACAAAGCTTCTCCACTTAGCAAGCGATTTAAGCGAAACAATCGCACGGTTGAAAGAGCAAAACGAGCTCAATATGCAACTATTGCAACAGTCGCTTCAGTTCATTCATTTTACCCTTGATCTCATGATACCGAACGAACAAGATGTGACGTATGACCCGAAGCGAACGGATGAATTGCCGCCACGGTCGTCGTTTGAAGCAAAAACGTAAGGGGGTTTTTTTGTGCTTTCAACATTTCATGGATTAGAAACGGTACGGCGCGGGATGACCGCCCAACAACAAGCGCTATACGTTACGGGGCATAATATCGCAAACGCCAACACGCCAGGTTACTCGCGCCAACGGGTAAACTTTGAACAAACGCCGCCATATCCGTTTGCGTCGAAAAACCGTCCTGTCGTGCCAGGGCAAATGGGAACAGGTGTGGAAGGCGGCACCGTGCAACGAATGCGCGAAGAATTTTTAGACGTCCAATATCGTGGCGAAAATATGAAATACGGCTATTGGAATACGCGCGCAGAAGCGTTGTATAAAATGGAAGAAATTATGAACGAGCCGTCAGACGAAGGGCTTGCGAAGACGCTTGACCGTTTTTGGCAGTCGCTTCAAGATTTAGCCGTCAATCCGTCAAACTCAGGTGCGCGCTCCGTCGTCCGTCAGCGCGGCATGGCGGTCGCTGAAACGTTTCATTACTTATCAAGCTCGTTAAAGTCGATTCGTGATGATATAAAAAATGAGCTTGACGTAACAGTGAAAGCTGTAAATTCATTGGCGCGTCAGTTAAATGACTTAAACAAACAAATTAGCGAAGTCGAAGTGCATGGTTATTTGCCGAACGATTTATATGATGAACGAAATCGGCTGTTAGATGAGTTGTCGCAATATGTGAACGTTAAAGTAACTCCTGTGCCAAGTGGCGGAAGTGCATTAAAAATTGCGGAAGGACGTTTTACGGTAGAGTTAGTGGATCGAACTGGTAGCACAGTCATCGGCACGCTTGTTGATGGACGACTTGGGAAAGTCAATGAATTTCAAGTGACATATCAAGATAACGTAGCTAAGACGGGGCCAATTGTTAGCTTTTCTCTTGGCGATGCATCATTTTCAACATTTGAGCGCTTAAAAGAAAACGGAAAAGTAGGAGCTCTTCTTTATTCTTATGGTTACAGCGAAGACGGAGGTACAACGACGAGAGGGTTATATCCCGAAATGCTAGGAGATTTAAATGCCATGGCAAAAGCATTTGCTGATCAGTTTAATACGGTGCATTCTAATGGATGGAGTGTGGCGGAAATAAAAAATAATGCGACTTCTCCATCCACTAAGCCATTTTTCACCTATGACCCAGCTGATCCAGCTGGAACGTTAGATATCGCACAAATCATTAAAGATTCACTTGACAATATTGCCGCATCAGCATCAGGACAAATTGGTGACGGAAGCAATGCGCAAGCGTTAGCCGAAGTAAAAAACGGAATGATGAATATCGCAGGAAACACAACAACGATCCAAAACTTTTATGAAAGTTTAATCGGGCAAATGGCGGTGAATGCGCAAGAGGCGAAACGGTTATCGCAAAATAGCGAAGTGCTTCGCCAATCGGTTGATGAACGACGCATGGCAGTTAGCTCCGTATCGCTTGATGAAGAAATGATGAATATGATGAAATTTCAACATGCATATAACGCCTCCGCGCGCATGATTACAATGATCGATCAAATGCTAGATAAAATTATTAACAATATGGGGATTGTCGGAAGGTAGGTGAACAGTAAATGCGTGTAACACAAATGATGCTTGCGAATAATACGCTTCGTAACGTAAGTAAAAGTTACGATAAACTCGGTACGTATCAACAACAATTGGCGACAGGGAAAAAAATTCATCGCCCATCCGAAGATCCGGTCGTGGCGATGAAAGGGATGCATTATCGTACGAGCTTAACAGAAATCGAGCAGTTTCAACGCAACCTTTCTGAAGCGTACACGTGGATGGAAAATTCGGAATCAGCGTTAGGTCATACAACAAGTGTATTGCAACGCGCTCGTGAGCTTGTCGTACAAGCGAAAAACGGCACGCTCGGTCCAGAAGACCGTCAAGCGATCGCGCGGGAAATTGAGCAGTTGAAAAAAGACTTAGTACAAGTCGCCAACACGAAAGTAGCAGGGAAATATATTTTTAACGGCACAAAAATTGAACAAGCGCCTGTGACAGACGGCACCCCACCGACGGTTAACAACAACAACGATGATTTTATGGTCGAAGTCGCCAAGGGAGTAAAACTAAAAATTAACGTCACGCCTAATAATGTATTTAACCAAGGATTGTTTAATACGTTGCAGCAAATTGAAAACGAATTAGCCAATCCAACAGGGAATTTAGACAATTTGCTTTCTCAATTAGACGGACATATAAACGACGTCCTTGCCGAACGGGCAGAATTAGGGGCGCGCGTCAACCGTCTAGAACTTGTTGAACAACGTCTTTCTGAACAACAACTGATCGCGAAACGAATGATTTCAGATAACGAAGATGCGGACATTGAAAAAATTATTACCGAATTAAAGTCGCAAGAAAGCGTTCATCGCGCTGCGCTTTCTGTCGGTGCGCGCATCATTCAGCCGACGCTCGTTGATTTTTTACGTTAAGGGGATGAGTTGAAATGAAAATCCCGCAGCTAACGATGCAAGCGACATTTCCGCAATTATCGATCACGATTGAGCGCGGATATATGCATATGCGCCAACAACAAGCCGAGCTGTCGATTGAACAACCGAAACCGCAGCTGGAAATGAAAACGACGCCTCCGCGCTTAACGATCGATCAAACGGAAGCGCGTGCCGATGTCGATTTAAAACATATTTTTCGCCGCATTGAAGAAGCAGCGCAAGACGGTTATGCGAGCTGGTTATCATATTTAGAAACGACAGCGATGCAAGGCGATGAATTAATGCGCATTGAACAAGGTGGCGACGTGCTTGCGATGCAAGCGCAAGCGAACAGCGAGCGCCCACCTTTCGACTATAACGTTGGGCTAATTCCACGCCCATTTAGCGTAAAAATCGGCTTCGAACAAGGGCGCATCGAGATGAATTGGCAAACGTCAGGAGCGCGCATTCATATCGAACCGCGCCCTGTACAAATCGACTATAAACCGAACGTCGTGCATATCGATTTAGCACGTCATAACAACTTGCGCATCGATGTGAGCGTATAAATGAGGGATGAAGATGAACATCGAAACGAAATATCACGGAACGATCGAGCTGTCTGACATGGCGATCGTTTCATTTGAAAACGGGCTACCGGGTTTTGAACATGAAAAGCAGTTTGCATTGCTGCCGATTCATGACTCACCATTTACAATTTTACAATCGGTACAAAATAAAGACGTAGCGTTTGTCATGATCGAGCCGTTTTCTTATTTTCCAACGTACGAAGTTGAACTCGATGATGCGACGTGCGAACAACTAAACATTCAAGCAGAAAACGATGTCGCGCTATACGTCATTTTAACGGTCGCCGAACCGTTTACAAACACGACGGCAAACTTACAAGCACCTATCGTCATTAACGTCCACGAACGAATCGGCAAGCAAGTCATTTTAACAAATACACCGTATAAAACGAAACATCGCTTGTTTCCAGAAACGGTTGAAGCGAAATAAGGGGGCGAGAACATGCTTGTGTTAACGCGCAAATTAAAAGAAGCGATCCAAATTGGCGATGACATTGAAGTCGTCGTTCTCGCCATCGACGGCGATCAAGTGAAACTTGGCATTCGTGCACCGAAACATATTGACGTGCATCGAAAAGAAATATATCTCGCCATCCAACAAGAAAACAACGCAGCATCACTCGCCTCCATGACTTCGCTTCAACAGCTATCTCATCGATTAAAGAAAGGAGGGGAAGAAAATGAGCGTTAGCATCGGCGGTGTTCAAGTCCCTGGCGTCATCGCTCGCATCGTTCAAGACAACAAAGCGATCGCCGAACAAGCATTAAACGAAATCATTAATAAACATAAGGACGATCCTGCTCGCATCGTCAAAGAAATACAACAACCATCGCCGTTTTCACAATTTCTTGACATTAAAGTATAAAATTTTTTTCGCAACCTATTAAACTTTGAAAAAAACAACCGATAATAAACGTGAGGGCAAGAAAGAAGGGCGGCCGACTTCATTCTTGCTAGCTAAACCACATGGACGTGGGAAAACAAATTCAAGGAGGAATATGAAATGAGAATTAACCACAACATCGCGGCGTTAAATACGCATCGTCAATTAACAATCGGGCAAAGCGCTACAGCAAAAAACATGGAGAAATTGTCTTCTGGTCTTCGTATTAACCGTGCAGGCGACGACGCAGCAGGTCTTGCGATTTCTGAAAAAATGCGTAGCCAAATTCGCGGCTTAGAGCAAGCATCTCGAAACGCACAAGACGGTATCTCGTTAATTCAAACAGCTGAAGGCGGTTTACAAGAAGTACATGCTATTTTACAGCGTATGCGCGAGTTAGCTGTTCAATCTTCAAACGACACGAACGTTTCACAAGATCGGGAAGCTCTTCAAGATGAGTTTGAACAACTTGGAAAAGAGCTAGAAAGAATTAAAGATAAGACGACATTCAACACACAAGAATTGTTCCAAGGTGCTTCGGGAAGCAATGTAAACTCTAGTGGTAAGCTTGTGCTACAGGTGGGAGCCAATAAAGATGATACCATCGAACTAGATTTGACAACTAAGGGAATTGACTTGAGTGATATCGTTAGTGATGCTCAAGGTGAAGATATTAGTAGTCAAAGTGGAGCGGCCGGCGCTATTAGCAAGTTAGATGATTTGATTAAGACTGTTTCTGAAGGTCGTTCGTACTTAGGAGCAATGCAAAACCGCCTAGAGCATACGATTGCGAATCTTGACAATGCAGCAGAAAACTTAACAGCTGCGGAATCACGTATTCGCGACGTAGATATGGCGAAAGAAATGATGGAGTTTACGAAAAACAACATTCTTTCTCAAGCAGCACAAGCAATGTTGGCTCAATCCAATCAAATGCCACAAGGCGTATTGCAACTCCTTCGGTAATTTGATTGGAAGGGCGTCTTAGCTGGAAACGGCTAAGAGGATGACTGGGTGAATTGCTGGGAAGCCCTAAAGCTTTCCTTGCCACAACGAAGCTGGAAACGGCAGGCGTGACGGCGTGAAAAAAGGAAAGATGGAACAATGGGCAATCAGCAGCCAAGCTCCTGTGAGGAAACTCTGGAGAAGGTTCAACGACTAGGACATACCACCTAAGGCGAGGGCTATGGTGATGAAGTCTGTAGGGAAATTCCCGAAGTGCCCAGCCCTTCGCTAGCCAAATGGCTAGAAAGGTGAAGAGATAGTCTACACAACGATCGAAAGACGTTGCGGCATGGCAAGCCAACCAACAACCACAAGGAGTATTACAATTGCTCCGTTAATAAAGCAAAAAGAGACCTTAGGTTTGCTAAGGTCTCTTTTTCTATTTGATAGACGTAGTCGAAAATCGCCATCACTTACCGTAATAATCGTAATTTATTTTTTTACACGTTCCCCTTTGTTCAGAAGAGCAATAAATACTTTATGTTTTTGCTTTTTTGCCGATATTATGAGTAGAAGTCAATTTCTTAATACGTCTGTTAGGAGTGTTTCATGTGAACAAAAAGCGAACGGCAAAAATGTTAGTTCCGCAGTATATGCATTCGTTTCGATGTATTGGTGGGGAATGTGAGGATACGTGTTGCGTAGGTTGGAATGTATGGATTGATCGAGACACATATAAAAAATATAAAAAGACAACTCATCGTTTGTTTGCTGAAAATGAACAAGTGATCAAAAGAAATAAAAATAACACATCAAAATTTGATTATGCAAACATTCGAATGAACGAGAGTGGTGCATGCCCATTTCTCTCAGAAGAGAAGCTTTGTCGTATACATGAAGAGTTGGGAGAGGACTTTTTATGCTCCACATGTGCCATTTATCCACGCACATTTAATTTAGTTAACGATGTAGTGGAGAAAAGTGGTACATTATCTTGTCCGGAAATTGCACGATTGGTGTTGCTAAATCCAAATGGAATTGAGTTCGATGAAATAGAAGGAGAAGTAGAAAAAAAAGCTGCTTATCACTCTGCACTTCATTTAAATAATGAAAAAGGGGTAAGAAAATATTTTTGGCCGATTCGTGTCCTATGTATTCAAATTTTACAAGATAGAAGACTTTCTTTGGAGGAACGTCTCATCGTATTAGGAATGTTTTTGAAAAAAATTAGTGAAAACAAGGATCATATTGACGTTATGTTTGAACAAATTTGTCAATATACTTATCAAATGTTGGATGACTTATTCGTCAAACAGCATATAGCTACCCTTCCTAAAAAGCTAGGTATTCAACTTTCTATTTGTCAACAGCTTATCGAAATTAGAAAAAAGATGGGGCTTCAAAACAATAAATATGTACAATATTTAGAACAAATGATTCAAGGATTTGGTGGCAGTGATAACATTGAGCGAATGGCAGAGTGTTATGAAGAGGGGATTACGAAGTATTATGAGCCATTTATGAAAGAAAAAGGCTATATGTTAGAAAACTATTTGGTCAATTACGTGTTTAAAAATTTATTTCCAATTGACAAAGAAGATGTATTTGATAGTTATGTCATGATTGTTGTTCATTATACGTTAATTAGGTTACATTTGATTGGAATTGCTCGTTTCCATCGAGGGCTCAATGAGCAATTGGTGGTGATGTTGATTCAATCCTTTTCTAAAACAATTGAACACAATAAGCAATATTTAAAGACAGTATTAGATATACTGCGTGCAAATGATATAAATAGTATGAGCTTCATGACTGTACTTATAAATAGTTGATCTCATATTTTTCGGAAACGAAAACAGTTCAATGAGGTGAAATATTGAAAACATTAGCTCTAGTGATGATTGTAAAAAATGAAGAAAAACATTTAGCCCGCTGCTTACAAAGCGTTCAACATATCGTTGATGATGTTATTATTGTTGATACAGGCTCTACTGATGGGACAAAAGATATCGCTTGTTCATTTGGTGCAAACGTGTTTCATTTTGAATGGGTAAATGATTTTTCAGCAGCACGCAACTATGCGCTTATGCAATCGACGTGTGATTGGAATCTCGTGTTAGATGCAGATGAGTATATTGTAAATGACTGTAAACATATCATTCGACATTTTATTGAAACGAATGAGAGAACGATTGGGCGAATTAAGCGAATAGATGAATTTGTGCAAAATGGGGAGAAAAGATATGCACAGAGTTACTTATCGCGCCTTCTCCCTAAAGGTGTCACATATGTTGGGAAAATTCACGAACAAGTCGATTCACCTTTTCCGCGCAAAAATGTTGATGTGGAAGTGTATCATGATGGATATGTTTACACAAATAAAACGGAACGCAATTTACAGCTACTGTTGGAAGAACTAAGTCAACATCCGACAGATGATTATGTTTTATACCAAGTTGGTAAACAATATAAGTTATTGATGCAATTCAACGTTGCGGAAAAATATTTTGAGGAAAGTTATCGCCTTGTACCGCTTGGGGCATGGTATCGTCATAGTTTAGTCATTGATTATTTATATACATTGATCGCGAATCGTTCGTTCGAAAAAGGATTACAGGTCATTGCACAGGAACAAAAAAGGCTACATGATTCCCCTGATTTTCATTTCGTATGCGGGTTATTTTATATGGATGCGATGTTTTACAATATGGAGCGATACGCGTATGTATTTTCGTCCATCGAGCGATCTTTCATTCGCTGTTTAGAAATTGGTGAGACGGATAAATACGATCGTGTCCGCGGAACAGGTAGCTTTTTAGCGGCTTATAACCTTGGCGTTTTTTACGAAGTGACAGGACAAATGGGGAAAGCGATCCATTTTTACAAACAATCAGCACACGAAGGATATGAAAAGGCGAGTGAGCGATTAAAGGTATTGAGACAGTAGTAACCATGTTGATGGATTTTTAGTGTATTTAGCCTCTCTAACGAACGAGAGGTTTTTTCTTTTCCCCCTTCAAATTTCCCTTCTTCCATCCGATATAAACAGTAGGAACGTATATGCAAAGGAGCGAACGGTGATGATTGAACGAATTTCTTCTTCTCTTTCTTCCACATATATGTATGAAAAAACGGTGAGCGAAAAAACGACAGAACGCCCAGCAGAACAACCGAAACAAGAGCAAACCACTTTACAACAACTAAACGCAAAACAAGAAGAAGATCGTATTTCAAAAGAAAAACTTGAAGAAATCGTCAAGGGAATGAACGAATTTTTACAACCGAGCCATACGTCGTTAAAGTTTAACGTGCATGAAGATTTAAAAGAGTATTACGTCCAGCTTATTGATGAACGAACGAAAGAAGTCGTGCGCGAAATTCCACCGAAAAAGCTGTTAGATATGTATGCAGCGATGATGAAATTTGTCGGTTTAATTGTTGATCGAAAAATTTAGGAGGTGACACATATGAGCATGATGCGTATAGGTGGATTGGCAAGCGGTATGGACATCGACAAAATCGTTGGCGATTTAATGAAAGTGGAGCGTGCGCCAATTGATAAATTAAAACAAAAAAAGCAATTACTTGAGTGGCAACGCGATGCATATCGCGATATGAATCGTTTACTAGACGCATTAGATAAACATATTTTCGACGGCGTGATGCGCCAAAGCACGTTTTTGCAGAAAAAAGTGACGAGTTCGAATGAAAACGTTGTGACAGCAACTGGGACTCCGTCTGCTGCGAACCAAACGGTAGAAATTAGCAATATTACACAACTTGCGACAGCGGCAAGATGGACGTCTCAAAATACGATTAATATAAGTGCGAATGACCAGTTGAGCACATTATTTTTAGGTACAGAGGTAATGCCAACTTCTTTACAGTTTAAAGTAAAAAATCCAGGTAGCAGTGTTGAAGAAACGGTTACTATCTCACTTGACCCAAGTAAGGAAACATTGAGTACGTTGATTTCAAAATTGAATCAAGATACTAAATTAGGCGTTCGTGCGTTTTATGATGATTTTACACAGAAAATGGTCATTACTAAAAATCAAACGGGCAGTGGATCTTCTATTGAAGTTACAAGTGGTGCGGAGCTTTTCACTAAATTAGGATTTAACCTAGATATACAGGTTGATGCAAGCGATCCATTAAATGTAATCACGAAAACGTTTTTACAACAAGACGCGGGAACAGGTCAAAACGCCAAATTTACAATTAACGGTCTTCAAACAGAACGCACATCGAACACATTTACAATTAACGGCATGACATATACATTGAAAAATACGCATGCAGGCACGGTGACGATTACATCTTCAACAAACACCGATGCGATTTTTAATTCGATTAAATCATTCGTTGATAAATATAATGAAACGATCGATGAAATCAATAAGAAGCTAAAAGAAACGCGTTATCGCGATTATCAGCCGCTTACAGATGAACAGCGCGAGAAGTTGACGGAAAAGCAGGCGGAAAAGTGGGAGGAAAAAGCGAAAAGCGGCATTTTGCGCGGTGATTCGATTTTGTCAAACGCCCTCTCTAGCATGCGCCAAGCACTTTATCGAAAAGTGGATGGAGTGGCGGACGGATTTTCTCAACTTGCACAAATTGGCATTACAACGACGCCAAACTATTTAGAAGGCGGAAAGTTAATTATTGACGAAGCGAAACTAAGACAAAAAATTGAAGAAAATCCAGATGCGATTTATCGTCTATTTAGCAACAACGGTGAAGGAAATGCGAAAGGGATTGTCCGCCAACTTCGCGATGAAATTAAAAAGACGATCAAAAGTATTGAAGATAAAGCAGGAAATACGTTAAAAGCTACGAATCAGTATATCATTGGAAAAAGTATTATTGACATTGATACGCGCATTAGTGCGGCCGAAGATCGGCTAAAACGAGTAGAAGATCGCTACTGGAAGCAGTTTTCCGCGATGGAAAAAGCAGTGCAACGTGCAAACTCGCAAAGTATGTATCTCATGAATGCCTTTGGCGGTGGAGCACAATAATTAGGAGGTTGAAAGATGAACCCATATCAATCATATCAAACAAATGCGGTGCAAACAGCGTCACCGGGGGAATTGACGCTTATGCTTTATAACGGTTGCCTAAAGTTTATTGCGCAAGCGAAGAAAGCGATCGAAGAGAAAGATATTGAAGCGCGCAATACAAATTTATTAAAAGCGCAAAAAATTATTCAAGAGTTGATGGTGACGCTCAATATGGAATATGAAGTAGCCAAATCGATGATGACGATGTATGACTATATGTATCGTCGTTTAGTTGAAGCAAATATTAAAAGCGACATCGCGATTTTAGAAGAAGTTGAAGGATATGTCAAAGAGTTCCGTGATACGTGGAAGCAAGTGATTCAACTAAATCGTCAACGTCAATACGCGCAAGGCGGTCACGTGTAATGAGCGTTGTTTCGGAGCTTTTGGGCATAACAAAGGCAATGGTTGAATTGCTTCGCGAGCCGATTGAAAAAGAAAAACGTGATGCGGTGATTGAACAAATCGAGGAAATGCTTGAGAAGCGGGAACAGCTTCTCAAGCAACTGCCTGCAACGTTAACGGAAGAAGAAAAGAAAATGGGGAAACAGTTGCTTGCGTTAGATCGTGAGACAAACAATCTTCTTCGGCAATTTAAACAACAAATCCAGCAAGACTTAAAGCAAATTAAACAAACAAGAGAAGCGGTCGATCGTTATGACGACTTGTACGATTCGTTAGCGAGCGACGGCATGTTTTACGATAAAAGAAGGTAGGTATCATGATGACTCAGTTAACTCCAGAACAATTGACGGTCGTTCGTCACTATGCAGCGCTATTGGACACAATTGAAGAAGGATTTCATTACGTAATTGAAAGTTTTTCCAATTATGGGCGTACGCAAGGGGATGTTGTGCTTGCGGATATTTTTACAGCGTTCGGTCAAATTGAACAGACAAATGAGCGATCGCTTGCACATTTTTTCGCTGATGATGTCGCACTATTGAATGAGCTACAACGATTTTCCGCCGTCGTAGAAGAGGCGTGGAAATTAGACGGAAAACTACACGATCCAAACGCAAAGAAGCAAATTGTTGAAAAATATGTAGCGCCAGCGTTTGAAGCGTGGAAAGTAAGCATGATGCAACATCTTCGTCCATATGTTGAACAATAAGAAGAGGAGGGCAGACAGCTCTCCTCTTTGTCATATATTAACATATTCACAAAAACGGGTGCTGTTTAAAATGCTTCTACAATGGTGACGTTTACTTCTTTTCGCAAGTCGATTTCAAATGGTGATTTTAGCGTTTCACCGTTTGGGTTTTGTAAAATACGAACGACAGGACGAAGCGGATATTCTGGGAAAATGTTTGAGACGACGCCTCGGTATCCTGTGTTGAGTACAATGTTTGTGCCAAGCGGGTAAATGGCGACGTATTTTAAAAACGTTTTAATGAGCTCGTAATCAAACAGCGTGTTGCCAGCTGCGCATAAATATTCGGCCGCTTCGTGTGGCGAATGTTGTTGGCGATGATCGCGCGGTGAAGTGAGCGCATCGAACACGTCTGCGATCGCAATAATGCGCGCGAATTCGTGAATGTATTTGCCGGCTGCTTTGTGCGGGTAACCGCTCCCGTCAAAACGTTCATGATGTTGTAAGGCACAGTAAGCGGAAGATGGTGAAATATTATTTTGCTTTTTCAATAGTTCAAATCCAAATTCCGTATGATGTGATATAATTCGGCGTTCCTCAGGGCTAAGAGGCCCTTTTTTCGCCCAAAGTGCACTCGGAATTTGCGTCATGCCGATATCAAATAAAAGCGCCCCAACACCTAAATCGAGCAATTGTTGCGAGGAATAACCTTTCGCTAATCCGATGACACCTGCGATCGTTGCGACGTTGACCGAGTGATGAAAAAAATATCCCTTTGAAATAACAAGGTCGGATAAGTTAATGACTGTAGATGAGCAAATTTACTAACATAAATTTACAACCAAACAAAAAAAGGAGACATAAACCCGATTCCTTAGGTAGAATAGATGTGCTATCACTATTCATAAGGAGGTTCATGTCTCAT
>Ga0116210_1001152_pt1 | contig 21017 bp, 18 predicted proteins | sample TshhotsprinmetaG_FD_94483 | JGI IMG/M metagenome (GOLD analysis project Ga0116210, IMG submission 94483) | Hot spring microbial communities from South Africa to study Microbial Dark Matter (Phase II) - Tshipise hot spring metaG | ecosystem: Environmental > Aquatic > Thermal springs > Hot... | reverse complement strand
TTTCCCTAACAGGGCGCAGTACTTCGTGATCGCCGCCGTCAGCGTCGTCTTCCCGTGGTCAATGTGTCCCATCGTCCCTACGTTCAGATGCGGCTTCGTCCGTTCAAATTTCTGCTTCGCCATGTTTCTCCATCTCCTTCAAAAATTCCATTGCAACATGTACATACGGCTGAAAGAGCCCCCAATGGGATTCGAACCCATGACCTTGCCCTTACCAAGGGCACGCTCTACCACCTGAGCTATGAGGGCTTGCCGATATGCACCCTTTCGGGTAAGTTTTTTTCGGCTTTTCAGCCGAAGTGGGCAGTGAAGGATTCGAACCTCCGAAGGGGTGTCCCCAACTGATTTACAGTCAGTCGCCTTTGGCCACTTGGCTAACTGCCCAGATTACCTGAACCCGTTGCGGGCTCGAAAGCGAGACGATCACTGGACCGTCTCACTTGCCAACCTGCAACTGGAGCCGACGACGGGAATCGAACCCGTAACCTACCACTTACAAGGCGGTTGCTCTGCCGATTGAGCTACGTCGGCGCTGGATTGTTAATGATCCGTAAAGCGAGCAGATTATACCAGAGGAACCGCGGAAAGACAAGATGTTTACTGGAGTGTTGTTTTTTCTTCCTGCGTACTCTGCCTGCGGGAGTGGAGTTTATCAAAACTCCGAAGAACCGTCAAGGAAAATGCCTGAAGTTCTCCACCGGCATTTTTTACCGGAATTCCAACCCTCGCCCTTTTCTAGGTTATAATAATTTCGAGATCCTGGAGGTTTCATGGAGATTTTCTGGTACGGACATTCTTGTTTTCGACTGGTTGAACGCGGAATGGCTTCTATTGTAACCGATCCGTTTGATCACCGTGTTGTTGGCTATGAACCACTGAAATTACGCGCTGATGTAGTAACCATCAGCCACGATTCACCCTCACATAATTACGTGGATGGGGTTAAAGGCACTTCTCACGTGATTACCGGGCCCGGCGAATATGAAATTGGCGGTGTTTTTATTACGGGGGTACAAACCAACCACCGAAACGGAAAAGAGGATACTCCCCGCAATACCCTTTATGTATTTGACTATAATGGAATTAATGTGGCTCACTTAGGCGACCTGAACCATGTGCCTTCGCAGACGGAGGTTGAAAGTCTGGGTACAGTACATATTGCCCTGGTTCCCGTAGGAGATGGATCCAGTCTAAACGCCTCCAGGGCCGCCGAAGTCATCAGTCTGCTGGAACCCAATATTGTCATTCCTATGCATTATCACACGCCAGCGTGCAACCTGAAACTGGATTCCTTGAATAAGTTTCTCAAGGAAATGGGGCTTTCGGAAATTGAGACCTTACCCTCTCTCAAGATTTCCGGTACAGCCGGCTTACCGGAAGAAACGCGTGTGATCGTTCTGGATTATCAACACTGATCCATCTGAAGGAGTGTTCCCATGGCATACAAACTGATCATGACCTGGGATATTATCCCCGAACGAGAACAGGAATATTTTGAGTTTGTCGTTCGCGAATTTATTCCCGGTGTCCAGAGGTTAGGATTCGAATTGACGGATGCCTGGGCAACCATTTACGGAGCACGCCCTCAGATTCTGGTTGGAGCAATGTTGCCCACACTGGCTAAAGTCAATAAAGTGTTGCAATCTGAAGAATGGAAACGCTTGAACTCACAATTGCTGGATTTTGTTCAAAACTATGAACAAAAGGTTGTAGAGGCTCATGGTGGTTTCCAGTTTTAGACATGTTTACGCAAGTTTCCCAGCGTTTGCTGGAATGGTATAAAGATCACGCCAGAAATCTTCCCTGGAGGAAAGAGAACCCCGATCCTTATGCTGTACTGGTCTCTGAGATCATGCTTCAGCAAACAAGAGTGGAGACGGTCATCCCATACTATGAACGCTGGATGAACCGTTTTCCCAACCTGGAAACGCTTGCTCAAGCCCCGCTTGAGGAAGTTCTCCGCTACTGGGAAGGGCTGGGGTATTATTCTCGAGCGAGAAACTTACACCGCACCGCTCAGATACTGGTGCAATCCTATCAAGGAATTTTCCCCCAAGAGTTATCTGATTTACAAAAACTTCCAGGAATTGGTATTTACACTGCCGCGGCAATTGCTTCGATTGCTTTTGGGCAAAAGATTGCAGCGGTAGATGGAAACATCCGTCGTGTGCTTTCTCGCTTATTTCAAATTACAGAACCTGTTTCTCTCCCTGAAACTCGAGATAAAATCCAAAACCTTGCCCAACAATGCCTTCCTCCCGATAAGACAGGAGATTACAACCAGGCACTTATGGATTTAGGGGCAACGGTGTGTCTACCCCGTTTTCCTAAATGTGATCTCTGTCCACTGGTTCAGTTGTGTCTGGCATACCAAAATAGAAAACAAAATGAAATCCCCGTAAAAACAGGCAAAAAATCCATTCCCTCTGTGGTGGTCACTGCCGCGATCATTGAAGATAGAGATCGGGTGCTGATTGCCCAACGTCCTGAAAACGGCTTACTGGGAGGGCTCTGGGAGTTTCCCGGAGGAAAAGTCGAAAACGGGGAAACTTTATCCGAATGCCTGAAGCGGGAAATTTTCGAAGAGCTGGGAGTCCTGATCGAAGTTGGACAACTGTTCGGCGTTTACCATCACGCCTATACGCATTTCAAAGTTGTTCTTCATGCCTTTGAAGCACAGATACAAGATTCTCAGCCCCCTCGACCCATTCAGGCTGAGGAGATTCGATGGGTATCCATACCTTCTCTCCAGGAATACCCGATGGGAAAAATTGACCGCTTAATCGCTCGTGAACTTGTGGAGCGAAAATATGGAAACAGAAAGTTTGTGGGTTGAAGAACGATTGCGCATGGTGAAAGAACAAATCGAACAGCGGGGAATTCGCGATCAGCGGGTTCTCCAAGCCATGCGTGAAGTGCCACGTCACCTTTTCGTGCCTGAAGAAGAGCAACCTTACGCCTATGAAGACTGCCCTTTACCCATTGGCTTTGGGCAAACAATCTCACAACCTTATATGGTTGCCATCATGACTGCTCTTCTGGAACTGAAAGGGGATGAAAAAGTTCTGGAAGTGGGCACAGGATCTGGTTATCAGGCTGCCATTCTCAGTCGAATCGTTCGGGAAGTCCACACCATTGAACGCCACCCGGTTTTGGCGCAACGAGCAGAGGAACGCCTCCGCACACTGGGTTATTCCAATGTAAAAGTATATACAGGAGACGGTTCTCTGGGATTACCCGATAAAGCCCCCTTCCAGGGAATTGTTGTCACTGCGGCTGCACCTAAGGTACCTGCCCCTCTTCTGCAACAACTTGCGTTGAATGCATACCTGGTCATTCCTGTAGGGGGACCTGCCGGACAGGAGTTAATGCGCTTGCAAAAGACCTCTCAAGGGGTTGAGCAGGAAGAACTTTTCCCGGTTGCGTTTGTGCCATTGCGCGGCAAGGAAGGCTGGAAAGACAGTCAGTGGTTTCCACGATAGGAACAAAACGAAGGGGCTGCCATTTTCCAGCAACCCCTTTGATTTTTCACAAAGACCGTGAGACTGTCACATAAATCATGGGACGACGTCGCGTTTCACTGTACAAATACTCTCGAACGGTTTCTTCTACAACCCGACGCACATTACCATTGGCACGAGATGCGGACTGAATGATCTTCCGTCGCATTTCTCCCATCAATTCGTTTGCATCTCTGGGTAAAAGGAAGCCCTTCGTTACGATTTCAGGATCATATACAACCGCATTGAACTCTTTGGACATAGTCAAATGAACAAGGACCACCCCATCGCGAGACAGAGCTTCCCGTTCACGCATCAATTCAGGGTCCACATCTCCAACACCAGCACTGTCTACAAAGACATGAGACACAGGAACCTGCTCTTCACTGAGGCGCATCTCGCCGTTTTCAAATTCCAGAACCATTCCATTTTGAATAACCTGAATATTTTCCTCAGGCACACCCACTTCTCGAGCCAGTCTGGCATGTTGCACCAGTTGGCGTAATTCACCATGAATCGGCACAAAATATTTGGGACGGGTTAATTGCAACAGCAATTTCATTTCTTCCTGGCTGGCATGTCCGGAAACATGGACCGGAGCAATGGCTTCATAAATTACGGAAGCACCACGCGCAATCAGGCGATTAACGACGCGATAGACATTTTCCTCATTTCCAGGAATGGGATGGGAGGATAAAACCACAGTATCGCCTTTTTGAATATCAAACAGACGATTGGTACCAAGCGAAAGCCTTCCTAAAATGGAAGTGGGTTCACCCTGTGAACCGGTACACATGATTGTCACCTGGTGAGGAGGTAATGCCAGGATCTGGTCTATCGATACGACAAGATCATCGGGGAAATTCAAATACCCCAATTTGCGCGCCATTTTCATGTTATCGAGCATGCTTGCGCCTACAAAGGCTATTTTTCGTCCATGACGCAGAGCGGCATTAGCCGCCTGTTGCATACGGGAAATTAACGATGCAAAGGAAGCAATAATGATTCGCCCTTTTGCTTCGCTAAAAACCTGGTCGAAGGCGGCGTCAATTGTTTTTTCAGAAGGCGTCCAACCTGGCCGTTCCGAATTCGTTGAATCCGCCAGTAAAGCAAGCACGCCCCTCTTGGAAAATTCCGCCAACTTTGCGTAGTCTGTAGATTTTCCATCCACCGGGGTATGGTCAAATTTATAGTCCCCGGAGTGCACAATTAATCCAGCAGGCGTCTGGATACCCAGCCCTACCCCATCTGGAATCGAATGGCAAACGTGGTAAAACTCAACCTGAAAAGGTCCAATCTGGACCACTTCGCCGGCTTGTACCGTGCGCAGGTCTGCTTTGCTCCCATGTCCATTTCTTCCCAGTTTGACTTCCAGAAGCCCGCGAGTGAGCGGAGTAGCATAAATGGGGGCATTTACCTGGTCGAGAAGATGATGAATGGCTCCAATATGGTCTTCATGACCATGAGTGATCACAATCCCCTTGACTTTTTCATGGTTTTGAGCGAGATAGGTCATGTCGGGAATGATGTAATCAATCCCCAACATATCATTCTCAGGGAACATAAGCCCTGCATCAACTACCAGTATCTCATCATCATACTCATAAACCATCAAATTGCGGCCTACTTCCCCCAGACCGCCCAGAGGAATTACACGAAGTATTCCATTGCTCATAAAAATATTTAACCTCAATGATCTTAATAAAATCGCCCCGGCTTATTTCAGCCAGGGCGTAAACGTCCTGAAATGTCCAAAACCTGCGTTTCAGAGCACCGGTTGCCCGGCTTACTAACAGGTATATTATACCACAAAATCAACCCCAAAAATATTAAGCCATGACCGTAGCACGACCATACAATCTTTCGCGAATGGCGAAAATCTTTCTGCGCAGACGATCATCGCGCTCGATCATGTCAGCAACTTTTTCGCAAGCGTACATAACAGTGGTATGATCCCGTCCACCCAGGGCTTCACCAATTTGCGGTAAAGAAGCGTTCGCTTCCTCTCTCATCAGGTACATAGCCACCTGTCGGGGCAGAGCCACATCACGGGAACGGCTTCTGCCAAGCAGTTCGTCCATCGAAATGCCAAATTCGCTGGCAACCACTTCCAGTACTTGAGAAGATTCCAGATGAGTGCGATTGGGCAGCATATCCGCGAGGGCAGTATGCACCAACTGGGGAGATAAAGGCATTCCCGATAAATCCGAAAATGCCAGTACCCGAGTCAAGGCACCTTCTAATTCTCGAATGTTGGACTGGACTAAGCGAGCAATACTTTCAAGGATCGGGTACGGCACTTCTTTGTTATTCCGTTCCGCCTTTGAACGCAAAATGGCAATCCTTGTTTCCAAATCGGGAGGTTGAATATCAACGGTTAATCCCCATTCGAAACGGGAACGAAGACGTTCTTCGAGGGTGACCAGGGCTTTAGGAGAACGATCGGAAGAAATCACAATCTGTTTATCCTGCCCATGAAGGGTATTGAAGGTATGGAAAAATTCTTCCTGAGTGGACTCTTTTCCCGCAATAAACTGGATGTCATCAATGAGGAGCACATCCATCTTTCGGTAACGCTCACGGAAAGCCTGAGTGGTATGAGAACGAATGGCGTTGATCAAATCGTTGGTAAACTCTTCCGACGACACATAGAGGACTTGCAAACCTCTTGCCTGGGCAGCATTTCCAATGGCATGTAACAGGTGAGTTTTCCCTAATCCAACACCACCATATAGAAAGAGCGGGTTATAGGCTTTGGCAGGACTTTCAGCAACCGCCATACAGGCAGCGTGTGCCATCCGGTTGCTGGTCCCAACAATAAAATTATCAAAGGTGTAGCGAGGGTTGATGGTATTGGGACCATTTCTTGGAGCCACCTGCTGGAAACTCTCAACAAAATTTTCTTCTTCGGGTAGATCCATCTCATCACGATGCCAAACCACGAACCTGACCACTGGAGTTGTCCCAGTCAACCCTTCCAGAATTTTTTGTACAGAACCAGTCAAGCGACTTTCCAGCCAGTCTCGAGCATATGCATTAGGCACGCCGATGATAAATTCTCCCCCTTCAGATGAAATCAACTGTGCATCTTTTACCCACGTATCAAAGGATGCTTTGTTCATTTCCATTTGCAATTGTCCGAGGGTTGCTTGCCATGCTTGCTGTGGGTTCATGCGACACACCTCCAAAGTTTTTTCGGTCAAAGACAATAGGGGCAGATAAACCCGCTGCATTTCTCAAACGCAGCGGGAAAGATCCCTGCATATTCGCCTGTATCCGTTTGGGACGAAACCACCAACCCCTTATCGTCAGTAAAAATTTTATCAAATGGACGGGATTGGAGCAAGTCGAAAAGCCTACGGGCGCTTAAAAAAATACCGAATTTTAAGTTTATGGTTCTTAAAAAAACCTCTTCAAATTTTTTAAGACTTTTTGCTGCCGCTCTTGCCACCTCCCCAATATATACAATTTTGGAAACGGTAACACCACCACATATGGGGTTTACTATCTCATTTTCACTTATGCAGACTAAATATCGGCGTAGAAATTTTTACGTCCTCTTACAAAAGCCCATTCAATCAGTCAGAATCAAAAGCCTCTTTTTGCAATGAAAACTATACGCTATCCAGCATCAGACGGGCTGCCTTGCGACCAATCTCAACCGCAAAATTGGTGCCGCGATCCCAGGGATAAACCTGACTCATACTGGCAAAGAACAGTCCTTTAATGGGAGTTTGTATTGCGGGAATATTTCTGGAATGGTTCAACTCAGGAACAGGTTGAGCATAGGATGTTTTCCATAGCCAGACTTTCTTAATCCAATCAGGTTTGAATTCAGGATTAAATTTGGGAAAAACCTCGATAAAGCGGTTCAGCAACTCATCCTGGCTCAGGCGAAAGTATTCATGATCGGTATCCAGATAATCTCCACAATACACAATATGATCTCCGCCAAAGTATTTAGGATCGAGGTAATTGGTATGTTCCACTAACGCCAGGAAGGGGTAGCCAGCCGATTTAGGAATATTGAACCAGTAATACCCCTGACGAGACAACTGATGTTTGAGGGAAAGAACCAGCACCACCGCCCCCATGCTCTTCAATTCCAGTAATCCCTTCAGGTACTGTTCTGGTAACTCGGGAGCCATACGGGCAAACTGGGACGGTGAAGATGTAACCAGACATTGATCGTATTCCTCTTCTCCGGACCTGGAAAAGATCTTAATGGCACGCCCCTCTCCTGTTGAAATGCTGGACACAGGAGAATTCAGGCGGATATCCACACCCTGACTGCGTAAATAATCAGCCAGACGATCAGCAAAATGTTGAAATCCACCCCTAAATGTGCCAAGTCGAGTCGTCCGCGCCTTTAATCGCGCCCACATCCAAGCCATATTTACTTCTGTATAATGTGGACCGAACTTTCCTTCAAGCAAAGGTTGAAATAGGGTTTGATATAATTCATTCCCATACCATTTTTTCATCCATTCATGGGCTTTTACTTTTTCTAAGGATTTCCATTGTGCCAGATAACGCAGATAAACCGTAACAAGCCCAAAACGAATCATTCCCCAGGGAAATTGAAAACCCGGAAATCGAAGGGCAGCCAGAGGGCTGTCGAGAGGATAAAATGCTCCCTGGTGATAAGCAACGGTCTTGGGACGATTAAAAATGACCTGATCCTGCCATCCTAATTCTTTAATTAATCCCAACATTGCTCGGTCACTTTGAAACCAGTGGTGGTAAAACTTTTCAACAGACCATTCCCAGTGAGGTTCTTTAAATCCGGAAGCCAGACCTCCAACAGTCTCAGCACCCTCATAGATAACGACTTGATGCCCTACTTTTACCAGATCAAAAGCAGCGGACATGCCTCCGAGCCCGGCTCCAATTATGGCAATTCTCATACCTCTCCTGTTTCAATAGATTTCTGATTGGATTGAATATCTTTTCCCCATCGCAATGGTTGCTTAAGGTAATAGTACAACCCTAATAATGTGATCGGGAACCATAAAGCGCCATGAAGTACAAGGGTATACCCTGCGGCTATTTCAGGGGTTACCCCGTAAGCGACGAGAACTGCAATTCCGGGTGTATCAAAAGTCCCAATGTAGCCGGGAGCACTGGGTAAGGTAGTTGCCAGATTGACAACACCGTTCATCAACATCAAAGCAAAAAAGGAAACCTCAAAAGGAAATGCATGCATGACAAACCAGTATTTAGCCGTTTCTAATAGCCAGATAATGACCGTAGTGAAAAAAATCATCAGGGCTTCAACAGGCGACCGTAAGGCTTCCAGACCAGAAAGAAATTTGACCGCAATCGCTAAAATTTTTTCTCTTAACTTTTCCGGAAACCAGCGACTGACGAAGGTCAAAATACTTTCGGTTTGTCGGGGGAACATGGCACACAACAAGAAAAATACTAAAGCGCTGAAAAAAACGGCCGAACCTCCAATCGCAATCGTCCGAATATCGAGATTTCCTCCCAAACCCGCATTATGGGTCAATCGGGTCAATTCGGCGATATTGACGAACACAAATGCAAGCATAACCACGCCATCATAGATTCTTTCAATCAGAATAGTTGCCAGAGAAGCAGAAATGGGGATTCCAGAACGTTGTTTGAGAATCACCGCACGGAGGACTTCACCAGCCCGGGCTGGATATATATTATTTCCCATGTACCCGATGGCTACAATGGGAAACATGGTCGTGGTTGAAATCTTTTTTAAGGGTCGAAGAAGATAATGCCAGCGCCATGCCCGAACCCAAACACCAAGAAAATAAACAGCAACTCCGGGAATTAACCACCAGTAATAAGCGCTTTTTATGGTAATCCAAAGTTCAGATAACTTTAAATTTGCGAGGGCTAAATACAAAAAAAAGGCGCTGATAACAACGCCAACCCAGAATTGCCATCGTTTCATCAGACGCTCACCAGGGAGATAATCATAGAAAGGATAATAATCAGAGATAAACCCAAGAAGATGATCTGATTTCTTCTCCGGGCGGCCTGTTCACGTTGTTTCTTTAACTTCTCGTAATTTGGTTTCATGTAAATCCTCCGTACGAAGATTTATTTTAAGCACTTATTGGTAAAGGGTCAAACGGCTTAAACAGATTTTCTTTCTTTCTAATAAATTTTATAGAAACTTTAATGTACGAATTAGAAATATTGTTCTATAATAATTACTGGTGACGCTAGATGATCAATGTTGCAGAGGTTTTTGTTGGGACAAGAGCACTTGGACCCGGATTAAGAACTGTTATCTGGGTTCAGGGTTGTCCTTTTCATTGTAAGGGTTGTTACTCCCCTGAATGGATTCCCAATATACCTGCTAAATTATACACACCTCAGGACCTTGCTACGCTCGTGCTTTCAAGACCTGATATTGAAGGAATAACATTATCTGGTGGTGAACCATTTATCCAGAGTGAAGAACTGGTGGAATTCTTAACCCTTATAAAAAAGCAATCAAACAAAAATGTTATTTGTTTTTCTGGTTTTCGGTTTTCATTTCTTTTACAGCATCCTTCTCCTTCAGTACAAGGCATGCTGCGGCTTATTGATGTATTGATTGATGGACCTTATGTACAGGAGAAAGAAACCAGTAAAGGATTGAGAGGGTCAACCAACCAACATATATACCACTTTACTTCAACTCTTCTCTTTCATGATTTTATCAATCAAGAAAGAGTTAATGAAATCCACATCTCAGGGAGTGAGTTACTCGCTATCGGTATTCCGAGTCCAGAAATCAAAGCTCTTTTCGGGTTCAACAACAAATGTGGTTCACAGCCAAAGGAGCATCTCTATGAGCGGGCATAAAAGAACAACCGTGACCATCAGTCAAGAAGAATACAGGAAACTTTATGAAGCAGAAATGCTCCTGAAAGGTTTAGATCTACAGTCATCTGGCAAATCCGGACGTCCATCGGTGGAAGCAATCACTTTTCTAAACACCCAGATGGATTACTCTATTCAACGACAGGAACAATTTCTCCGTCTAGGAGAAGCCTTGAGAAATGAAGTTTCAAGTTTAGAAAACAGTACGGCTGAAAACATACGAGACCTTGAATATCATCTTCTTCAGGAAATCCAGCAAAATAACGAAAACGTCTTTGAAACCATGGGAAAATTTGAAGAAGATTTGAAGCGCCTGGAAAATCACTTTGTTAAGGCAAACGAAGACACCCTGAAAATTCTCTGGCAATTTCAACATCAATCCAACGAATTTCTTTACAGGGAAGAAGAGAAAGGCGAATACGTACGTGGATGGCTGGATGATTGCATCCAGGTATTCAACTTTATTCTTGAAAATTATCCAGAAAGTGTTCCGTATATCGAAAATCTTCAAAATGTTCAAACACAGTTGGATTTCGCCATTCAAAATTTCCATCTGGGCTTTTATGATTCAGCACTCAATCTTTCCCAAACCATTTACTTTAATTTATCATCCCTAAGATTAAAACTGGAAAACGAAGGGGTTGAAAAAAGACGTATTCTTGCCGAGATTATCGATGAATTATCCAAATTGCAAAATAACTTAAGGAGAAATCGAAAAATTAAACCCGTTGATTTACAGGGGAATCTGATCGACTCCTATATTTCTGTTGATGAATGGTCTGGCAATACACTATCTCAACTTGAAAGTTATGTTTCGCAATTAATCCAGGAATTTAACAAATATGGAATCCAACAAAGCCTTGAAATTTTGAGAGATTTCAAAGAAAACCAACTTCAATCCCTAAAAAATCAGTTGATCGAAGTTATTCATCAGGCACGTCTTAATGCTTTAAATGCCCACTTAAATTATTTAATCGCTCATGATGTACTGCTTGCGCTGGTTGAGCAGGGATATAAACCAATCGAAGGGGAATACGAATCTGAAGAGATTAAAGACACATATATTGCAAAAGCCGTCGATCCATTGGGGAATCTCGTGGAAATTCAGGTTCAAACAACATCTCCAGAAAAAATTGAACATGATTTACACATCATATCAACCCATAAACAGAATCATTCATTACATGAATTAAGGCAACGAGCAAAAGAAATTCAGAAAAGTCTGAACAAAATCGGCTGGGTAGTTCAGGACCCTATAGAACTACCTAATTCCATTACCAGAACCGTTAAAAGACCATCACAGGTTCGTCTTCCATTAATTAGAGGTGATCACGCATGAAAAGGTTACTGTCTAAAATTAAGGACAAACTTGAACAACGGTTCTTAATTTTGTATGGGTTTGGATTATCCGATTCTTTTCTCACAGAGAATTTCCAGGAATTACAACTGGATCTGGCTTTATTGCACACTCTTAAAGGGTTGGGATATAAAAGAATTTTATACCTGAGCCCGCAAAATCCTCTTCACTTCCTGGATGAAGAATCCAAAATTTTATCCCGTCATATAATCTGGGAAAAACGTCAGGATGTACTGGAGAACAGACATTTATCAGAAATTCAACAGGGTCCTTTTGGAAATATCCATTTTTTCCAGCAAATTGTTAACGAACCTTCAGGCAAAACTGACCCAATTGGTGATATCCATGCGCTCCGATTGGTAGATTATCTGGTACAGGAAATCAATCCGTACAAAACCGCAATTATCATTGATCAGGCTGATATTTTTCTCTCGTATTTTGAAGATCAAAGATCTATGGCAAGTATTATTGGGAAATGGTTGCGTTTGCCCTCCTATAATTCGAGCCAGATTTTTTTTGTAATCTCTTCTCCAGATTTTTCCGATTTAATCAGCCGTATCCAGCAACTTCCTCTTCCTGAACTGACCCTCCTGGCCCATTTTGAAACCCAGGATCCATCTCACCCCTTTATTCTGGTTGAGGGTCCGGAACAAGATGAATGTCATCTTCTTTTACAATATTTCAAAGATCAGAATTCTGTTGATATTCCAGACGAAGAGTTTCGTACACTCAGTGATTGGATGACCGTTGAAAACCAGCCATTAAAGATATGGATGGCTCGTTTATCTCAAATATCATCCTTTTCAATTGAAACAGGCAAACAAAAAGGATGGTTTCAAGCCTTTCACCACGATTCCAGAACAATTGAAGAAAAACTCAACGAATTAATCGGTTTAACCGAAATCAAAACAAGGATTACTGAATTATCAGGTTGGATCCAGGAGAAAAAGAAAACCGGCTCTCCAATAAACCATAACTTTCACATGGTTTTCATTGGTCATCCCGGCACTGGAAAGACCACCATGGCGCGAATCATTGGGGAAATTTTTAAGGATTTAGGCATTTTACAAAAAGGTCACCTGGTTGAAGCAAAAGCAAGTGATCTCATCGCAGAATATGTGGGCGGTACCGCAATCAAAACAAACTCTGTGATTGACAAAGCACAGGGTGGCGTGTTGTTCATTGATGAGGCCTATTCCCTTAGTGCAAAAGATCGAGGTGGATTTGGTCAGGAAGCCATAGAGACCTTATTAATTCGAATGGAAAATGAAAGAAATCGCTTTATTGTGATCCTTGCGGGATATCCTCAAGAAATGAATGATTTTATAGAATCAAATCCAGGGTTGAGCCGAAGGTTTCCAGTTGAAAATCGGTTTTATTTCCCGGATTTTTCTGAAGAAGAACTTTTCATTATTTTACGGAATATGCTAAATGAAAAACAACTAAACCTGACCAGTGAGATGGAAAACCTTCTCAAAGAAGTTATTCATCAAATGGTCATGCAAAAAAACGAACGTTTTGGAAACGCTGGAGAAATGCGCAATTTGTCTGAATCCATCGAAAGAAAGTGCCTTGCAAGATATCACTTTCAGAATTTATCGAGTGAATACTGGATTGCAAAGGAAGATATCAGCGATGAGTACATACGTTATTTAAATGTGTCCAACGAAAATAAACAGTCCGAATTTTTTGAGGCGCTGGAAAAATTAAAAGGTCTTTGGCAAGTTAAAAATTATGTAAGGCAGTTATTTTATAGAGTCCAATTTGAAAAATTGCAAGCCTTATCAAAAGGATCAATAAAACCAGAAGTAAGAATACCTCATCTGGTATTTGTCGGAAATCCCGGAACCGGAAAAACCACCGTTGCCAGATTGATCTCCAGGTTTTTTCATCAAATTGGATTTTTACATAAAGGACACCTGATCGAAGTCACAGCCGCTGATCTAATTGCTGGATATGTTGGACAAACGCCTGAGAAGACCAGTAAGGTTATAAAGTCCTCCCTTGGTGGTGTTTTGTTTATTGATGAAGCATACAGTCTTATTCGGGGATCCAATCGAGATCATTATGGATTGGAAGTGATCGATCTGCTGGTAAAAAACATAGACAGGTATGAAGGTCAACTTTGTATCATCCTGGCTGGTTATCCAGAAGAAATGAGTGATTTTCTCAGAAGCAATCCGGGATTGAAATCTCGTTTTGATGATCCGATTTTCTTTGAAGACCTATCAAATGATCATTTTATTGAAATCCTCAGAGAACTGGCAGAACATGACGGGTTAATCCTACCAGAAGAAGTCATCCGGTACGCCATTCAAGAGATTGAAGCCCGAAAAAAGATACAAGGGAAATCCTTTGGTAATGCGCGCGAAGTAATAAAAGTTTATGAAAAGATGAAAGACCATCTAGCACTACGGGTAATTCCAGAGATTCAGGGTAAAAATAATAACCTGGCTCAAATCCCCGGTTGGAATATATTCCAGGTTGAGGATATTTTAGAATCATCAGAATTTATCCACTTCTCTGAAAATCAAAAATTGTATAGAAATTCGTGAGCCATTAAGAATTGAGAATTAATAAAGAGTGGTCAACACCTTTCTCATATCTGATATTCTGAACTGATACCAATCTCTCTTCTGGATTTCTCTTTTAAAATCAGCAGATTCTCTCAACTCTTCAAAGGATTGAATTGCATCCGACATGAAAATTAAACTATTATTTTTTTCTTCCGGTATTCTCGAATAAATCAATCCAATCATCCACCTCCCAACAGCCCACTGATGATTAAAAGGAGTAAAAGAAGCGCAGGCTTTCTTCAGAAAATCAATGGCTCTTCTGAAATCTCCCATTTGATAAATGGCAACGCCTATTTTTACCCAGATTTCGCCGGTCTCCCCGGGATCCAGATTAGCCCGCCCGAGAGAAGAAAGCCAACGAGAAATTTCATAGGCTTCGGGATACTTTCTTTGTTGAATTTTCTCTTTTAACCTCCCAATGATATGATTGGCTTCGTCACTGATTTTTGAAGGCTCAAATAAATTCAGCCAGTATTCGGCTTCTTCAACTGTGGCTGCCATATCCAGATTGATTTTTTCCAATCTCTCTGAATACCAGAGGTTACCTTTTACATCCCCTATTTGGATTCGGTGAAACTGACAATCCTGAAAAGTTTTCCGTGCCAGAAACCAGTGAGAATAGGCATGAGAATTTTCCTGCAACTCCCACTCAATCATACCCAGCAACCAGTATGTCACCCCCTGTTGATGGGTGCCCGGTCTGAACAATTCAGTTGCTCTTAAGATTTCAGCATAAGCACTCCGCAGGTCTTGTTTTTCAAAAAAGTACCTGGATATGCCCAGATAAATTTCAGCCGCTTGCAACGGTCTTGGAGTGTTTTGAGCCGTTTTTCTTAATTCTCTCAAAAAATCTTCTCGTTCATTGTAGGATAATTTGGGTTCATTCAACTGGAAAAAATTTAATAAATCTGCATTGGATAAATTTGAATGGCTAAACTGATTAAGCCATCCATAAACTTCGTCAAAACCCAAGATCATGGATTATCCTCCTAAAGTTCATCAAAAAAGAGTAGATTTTGACCATCTTGCTGTTTTTCTGACCGATTCCGTGAGTTTATCCAGTTTTCTATCATTTCAGCAGTACGCAAAATCAGCAATTTGCGAATACTTTCTGAAGGCTCTTCTCCCCAGTTAACGTCTTTCAAGGCTTCTGTGAGAGCGATAATCATCTCAGCATGCGCTTCAGCTCTTCCCATCTCCAAGAACACCTGGCGTTTGGCTTCACCATATGCCCTTTGCACCTGAGCATTCCCCAGCCAGTCAGCCGCCCAATAATCAGTTCTCTGCTCATCTACGACAGGGTCAATTTCAAAATGCCCGATATCTACCCAAATTAACTCTGCACCGTTATTCCTCAACGCCGTCCTGGTTGGTCCATATAAGAGAGAATATCGTATCTCTCTCCGAGGGTCAATTCCCGACTCCCTTGGAGCGGTCAGATAATCAATATCATGTTCACTGATAAAGTCTGTGATCCCCCCTACCACCGCACGGCCTACCACGGTCCTCCAGTTATCCGGACCAGCATCAGTTACCGGTAGATTGTAAGCCGAGTTCCACAAAGCCTTTTCGTCAAACGGGTAAGGTTCATCAACCGTTCGCCGTTTTGGACGTCCAAATTGCAACTCAGGAAACAACCGGTATCGGAACTGAATGTCTTTTATTGTCACACGAATTCCATCACGGGTCACTGCAGGAATATCAGAACGGGAATCCTGTTGTTCATCCAGATTGACAATCTGACCAATTGTCTCGAACGGGCGCAGGTAATAACTCTCTCGAATGGATATTCTGGAAGGTCGCCTCAATTCTTTAAACATAACGGCATTTCCCGGCTGGATAACGACATGCCCAGGTCCGCCGATAGCGTCGATTAAATTCACTTCGTTCTTTTCCAGTTTCTTTTCCCCGCCATCAATGATAATACGGGGAACAAACAAAGCAAATAAAGAGGAAATGACGTAACGGATCCCCTGACGCAATCTTGGAAGCGCGTAGATATCCCTCACATAAGAGCCCGCCGCTAATGTCACAAAAATGATCACAGAAACGGGGGCAAGGAAATACCGCGCAGTATGAGGGTTAAAGGCAATGCGGAAAAATTCGATCGGAGGAAACCGCCAGAAATTCTTAATTTCCTCAGATAAATCAGGCTCGAAAAGCCACCCCGCCAAAAACAGGAATATTGAAATGAGAGCAAACAGAAAAAGAATCCTGCTCAATCCCGCTATGCGGTGCTGTACTTGAAAATTACCCGTGGTACGAGGCTGATTCATTTTCTTCCCTCTAATCCCCCTTCTCCAATTCTGCCCTGTAAAAGACGAAGGATTTCCACGGTGTGGGGTGGAAGCAACTGACGAGTTTTAGGATCAGAAGCAGAACTCTCCAGAGCGCGAAGCAGACGCACAGCAACGACTTCGTCAGTTAAATCTTTAGAGTCAAAAATTTCTTTCAGGTGCGTCGCCAGATCAACCTGTGCCTTTGCACGCGCCCTTCCCATGACCCGCATCGCCTCTAACTCCAGGCTTGCCGCGCGAATGGCCGTGTCTCTCTGCCAGGGAGCCCGCCACGACTCCAGACGGTGATGATAAATGGCTTCATTGACCGGATTAATATCTCCAAAGTTACTGCTAATTACCTTGATTCCCCGATCTCGAAGGAGTTTGGGAGTCATCAGAGGAAACACTTCACTGACGATGATTTCTGAAACATGATATACCCTTCTTCTCTGAAAGGGTTCGCCATTTTTCAGGAAGACCATCCGGTATGAAAGCAAGCCGTTATTTCTGACTGTCTGGCGAAGCCGTGCCCGGTATATTGACACACCAGGTGATCTGCCATGTAACTGATATAGCTCATCAAATCGCACCTGAGAAAGGATTTCCCGAAACACGCTTGCAGCAAATCGCGCCGGCAATTCTGTCCATGTCAATAATCGGTCTTCAGAACGAGCCTGAGCAAATACTGCCGCAAAAACCCGATCACGGTCAAATTCAGGCTGGTTCGAAACAGGCGGCAAAGGGGTATAGGGCTTAAAATCTCGATCGCTTAAACCATGGCTAACATGATGAATTTCTCTTCGATCGTTGCGTTCCAGTTCATCTTCAATGGCGACCAACCGGAGGTAATCACGATTCACCTGTTCAAAGCGGACCACCCGTAAATGATCGGCATCCTGTTCTTTGCCTTCATAAGTGACTTCAACTACATCCGGCGGTTGCCCAATTGTAAAAATGCAATTCACATTGGCATACACTTCTATTCCGTCCCGCGTATATGCCGTAACCCCGCGAATCACTCGAAACTGCCGTCGAAGGTCCACAGTGCCGCGAATGCGCTCACGCTTCCGCATAAACACAATCCCGGGACCAAACACGCGTGGGGACTGGGGACGATCTGCCAGACCCAACAACATCTGAACCTGATGGAAAAAATCCTCAAAAGCCCTTCCAATCCCCGGCGGGGGAACCGTTTCTTCCAGCACCACCGCAGAATTAAAGTCCACAACAATCACCCCCGGACCGTTGCGAACATCCTCGCGAGTGCTGATGACTTTTCCGTCCTTCACAAACACCGCGGGACCATGTAAACGCAGGATATACAACATCAGGCGCCAGATGGTGCGCCAGATCTCTTTAGCATTTTGTACCGGCAGGATTGCCTGGGCAGAGATCATCCAGACATAAATAAACCCAATGAGGACAAAACCCGCCAGATTGTATAACACAATGAAAAATGCAATGCGACGTTCAGGATCATTCAGTTTACCAAAGTCCCCAAGTACCTCTAAAAAAAATTTCAACTCTTTTTCAAAACTGATGATAAAAAGGAAAATTAAAAAAACCACCAATCCAATGATGAGCAAAACCCTGTTCTTTCTGTTCGGTTCGCCAAGATACATGGGGATACCTTTTTCAATTCAGAGATAAAAATCCCACTTGGTTAAATCAGTATAGCCCTGATAAATTCCCTTTGTCAAGCAAGGCTGATACCAACTTCTCTGGGATATGGCTTTCAAGCACCTGTTCTTTGAAATGACAGTGAAAATAAAAAACTGGCACCCGTAAGCGAGTGCCAGTTCAATTCAGCGTTTTTTACCCCTGTTTCAAGCCTTTCCAGAATCCTTCAATTACCTCAACGGTGTCGGCAAGGCGTTCAAAATGGGGTAAACCTCTGGAAGGAACCAGACGAACCGCCTGCCAGAAAGGATTCTTCAGCAACACATCGGGTAAGCGTTCAAAAGACGTGTACGGGTCCTGATCATAAAGCACCAGAACCGGAACTTTGAGACGTTCATAGACCAGGGTACGCACCTGCGGAGTAAACAGTTTTCCCGTGATAAAGTAGAGAGGCGCATGCTCAGCACCGGGTTGATGAGCACTGGCGTAGGCATATTCAACAAACCCCGAAGGAATATGTCCAACAAAGGATTGTTTCAGGAATAATTCAATGCTGGTACGAGTAGCCAGTAAATCAAACAATGGACGTGCCCACAAAGGAAGAGTTAACAGCGCATGAGCAATATGCCCAACAGGGAACCCGCTGAGGGCTAAGTCCTTCCGCAGGAAACTTTTCCCTAACCCGGTTGGGGAAATCAACGTCAGAGAAGTAAACCATTCGGGGTGCGAAAGCGCCGCCCGACTGGCAAATTCTCCACTGAGAGATAAAGCAATGACATCCGCCGGCTGTTTTACCTGAGAAGAAAGAAATTCCACCAGAGTTTCTTCATATAACAGGGGGCTGTAGATTCGATCAGAACGTTCGGAAAAGCCAAAACCGGGAAGATCTATCGCATAAACAGGGCGCTGTCCACGGAAATACAGAAACAACGGGGAAACTTCGTAAGAACTTGCGGCGGCATTCACACTGTGAATAAGCACGACAGGACGTCCCGATCCTGATAAATCAACATAGTAATTTACCCTGCCAGCAGACTTGGAGAAGAAAGACTCTCGATTTGCGGGGATGGCTTCAGGCAAAGGGACACGGTGATTAATGCCAAAATGGCTGTACAGGATCCATCCACCCGCAGCCACTGCTGCCCATTTAGCGAAAGATAACCCTGATTTCATATCCCCTGACTTTTGATTTCGGACCGCCATTCTTCACCTCTCAGCAAACTTTTCTGAATTATAACGTGAAACGGGTGAGATTTTCTGATGAAATCCCTCGACATTCCTGCCGAACCAATTCGATACCGGCTGGATCAACAAGGTGGGGCAACTTCCCATGCTCTGGATGTTATTCCTCTATTCTGCAGGTTTCAAATGGAATTCCCCACTGCTTCAGGGTGTCATATGCCGGCAATCTTCTATAGGCACGCTCGATTGCCCAGGTTAGAATATCGGTATCACGGGCAGCAGCAGTACAGAGCCGTTCCGGATTGGGAAAAACGAAAACCCGCGCTAAATCCAGACGATCCGCGTCCCAGCAAGTCTGAACCGTAATATCTTCATGAATCAATCCATCCGAATGGTAACGAATGGCACGAACCAGTAAATCCATCCCTTCATCGTCGAGAGAAAAGAACTTCCCTCTTAAATTCTGAATCCACCTTGCACTTTCCGAACCATGAAGATGATCTGTGCTCTCATTCGTCCTGCAAACATCATGAAATAGCGCAAATAGCGCCACAACATCAGGGCGTGCACCCGTCCGACGCGTTAACCGCATCCCGTTTTCATAAACCCTTGCCCAGTGACAGGGACCATGAATGGAGTAAACCCCAAGACGGAACTCTTGTAATGCTATCTTAACGAGTTCTGGAGAGATGACCGGCTCAAAACCAGACACGAAATTACCCAACTGGTCTTCCATGAAAATGAGTATACAGGAAAAAAAGAACTGATGTTACACTATAGCCACTCAGGGTTATAAAATTTCCTCAACGCTGGAGAGGATGTGTGAGCAAACTGCCCGGTTTTCCAATTCTCAAATTGATTATCCTGATCTCATTGACTTTCTGGATATCTTACAGAGTTTACGCTTCTCCACTTCCCCAGCAGGAAACACCCTATTCTCCGCCCAACCAAACAGGAGAAGCACCTACCGAATCCTATCCATATCCTGCCACCTCTCCAACCCCGACTGGAGGGTCCAACGTCACTTCCACTTCCATTACCCCTACACCTGCTTCAACATCCTCCACACCACTTCTCCCATCCATTACCCCCACTGTCAGGACCGCAACCCCTCAACAAACGTTCATCCATCGATTTGCGACTGAAATGGCAGAACTGGCGCAAGCGCGTATTATTCCAGAGGTAACGGATGTGCTTCCAACGCGCAGTCCGCCAATTACCCCTTCTTTGAAGAATAACCTTCCAGAAACCTCCCCAAAGGAAAACATCAATTTTGCCCGTTTTGGTCTGGGGATCCTGATCTCTCTGGTTTTCACCCTCGGAGCAATGCTGTTATTTCGTCTTCTTCAAAGCGGTGAATTCCGAATTAAGGAATGATGAAAATTTTCAGCATGGCTCTTGCTATGAGGTGATGAGGGCTTTATAATCAGCCCAAAGAGGATTTAAGGAAAAAAAGCACGTCCTGGAGAAAGATGGATTCATTTCGCACCGAATTATTGCCTGAAGAACAGCCGGCTGAACCAAAGAAAAATCTGGTTTTAAATTTTTTCTGGGAAGTAATTCAGACCGTTGTCATGGCAATGGTCCTGTACTTTCTGGTAGACATGATGATTGGCAGGGTACAGGTTGAAAATATCAGCATGGAACCCACCCT
>Ga0116210_1001151_pt1 | contig 21028 bp, 18 predicted proteins | sample TshhotsprinmetaG_FD_94483 | JGI IMG/M metagenome (GOLD analysis project Ga0116210, IMG submission 94483) | Hot spring microbial communities from South Africa to study Microbial Dark Matter (Phase II) - Tshipise hot spring metaG | ecosystem: Environmental > Aquatic > Thermal springs > Hot... | reverse complement strand
TCTGTGGAAGACTACCACGTCGATAGGCTGGAGGTGTACGTGCAGTAATGCACTCAGCTGACCAGTACTAATAGACCGTGCGACTTGACCCTTATTCCCCCTCCCTTGCGTTGTCAAAGAAAAGAAAGGGCCTTTTTTCAGAAAGGCCCTTTAGTATGTTTAAGGAGTCAAATGAGAGAAAAGGACATATTCGAAGAAATAATCGATATCGGCAAAAGACGCGGCATTCTTACGTACGACGAAATCAACGACGCCCTTCCTTCAGAGTATTTCTCCCCAGATGAAATAGAAGACTTGATGGACATACTCCAAGACATGGGGGTTAAAGTCGTCGATCACGAAGAAGCGCTCCTACCCGAGGAGGAGATCGAAGAGGAACTCGAGGAATATGAAAAAACCGAAGACCTCGTTCAGGCTTATTTCTATTCCATGGGGGATATTTCTATCCTCACGAAAGACGAAGAAACGGAACTCGCGAAAAGACTCGAGGAAGGGAAGTCGATTATACGGGAATTGGTAACGACGCTTCCTTTATACAAGAAGCTCGAGGCGAGCATGAACGGGGACGAAGAAGAGCTGAATCCGGAGGAAGAAAAACCCGACGAAGCGCTCGTGAAGAGTGTCGATGTGATCGAGGCCTTAATGGAGGAAATAACGGCTGCCGACCGGAAGATCGAGAAGTACGGCTCTTTGAAGGAGCTTCGGGCCCATATCCGGGAAAAGAAGAAAAAAAATATGGACACGAAAAAACTCGAGGCGCTGGCAAAGGACGTCGAAAAGGTTTACCGTAAGGTGGAGGCTGAAGTCGGCGCAAAGGTCGATGACCTCAAGGCGATGTGGGCGCGCATAGTCAAGGCGAGGGTTCTCATTACGACGGCGAAGAACGAACTGATAACGAGAAACCTCAGACTTGTGGTCAATATCGCGAAAAATTACGTGGGCAGGGGGTTGCCACTCCTGGATTTAATTCAGGAAGGGAACATCGGCCTGATGAAAGCGGTCGATAAGTTCAAATACGAAAAAGGGTTCAAATTCAGCACGTATGCGACGTGGTGGATCCGGCAGGCCATCACGAGGGCATTGATAGACCAGACGAAGACGATCAGGGTTCCTGTCCACATGATGGAGTTCTATAACCGCGTCACAAAGGCGTCGCGCGAACTCACTCAGCAACTCGGGAGGGAACCGACGAACGAGGAGATCGCCCAGAAGCTCAGCGTTCCCACGAGAAAAGTGGAAGAGGTCTTTCGCGCGATTCAGGATCCGATTGCCTTACAGACGCCTGTCGGCGACGAAGATACGGAACTGGAAGATTTTATCGGCGACAAGAACAGCCCTTCTCCTTATGCAGATGCGGAGAAAATCGAGACCTCGGAACAGATCCAGCAGGTCCTCAAAACGCTCACCCCGAAAGAGGAGATGGTGATCCGGATGAGATTCGGCATAGGTGCCGACCGTGATCACACGCTCGAAGAAGTGGGCCGCCATCTTTCGATCACCCGCGAACGGGTGAGGCAGATCGAAGCAAAAGCGCTGCGCAAACTCAAACACCCGAGTCGATTGAAGGCGCTGAGAAGGCTGACGACTACTCCTGCGTAACCGCAGTTACGGGATCACCAATCCGGATTTCTTTCGTGGCTTTCCTGATGATCGCGGCCGACGTTGATGGTCGCGTGCTGACAACCTGAATCACGCCATTGTAGATACGGTGCTCGTTCTGCAATGTCGTCGCGAGTAAATCGCCCGCCCGGAGCCCGTCTCTTTCTCCTTTATCGATGAATACGATATCGAAATTCCCGTGGGCGTAGAGGCGTTTCGCCGTGGTAACGACGTACCCATCGATTGCGGGTTTTCGGGGATTCGCCACCGCGAGAGGGGGATCGAGCGGAAAGTAATCGTCGATGAGGCTGCCGATCGGAATCTCTGCGTATGAGCGCGTAATGAGCACCTTCGGATCGTTCTCGTCGACCACTTCGGCGATTCCTAAAATAGCGACACGCGTTCCAAGGGACTTGCGCGTGACGGGATGCTGCACTTTTTCGACCACCTCGATAATATAAAAGAGATCACCTTTCTTCACGGGCTTGTTTGTCATGATATACGCGTAATCGCCTTTCGTCAGATTGCTCGGTTCGCCAGGTTTGTCGTAAATTTTCCCTGCCGGGGTAACCGAGTCGGCGATGTAACCGCTCGCGATCAGCAGGTTCTGGTCTATGAGATATTCGATGGTCGGCACTTTCGCGGCGACACCCTTTTTCTCTTCGCGTTCAGGTCTTACGGTCGGCTGAGGAATCGGCTTCGGTTCAGCGGGCTCGATCTCTTTCTGGAGGAGAGAGAGGGGAATTCTGATCGTCTGCCGCGGGTAGATTCTGTCGGGGTTGCTGATATCAGGGTTCGCGTTCCAGACTTTCGGCCAGAGGAAGGGGTCTTTCAATTCCTCTTTCGTTATATCCCACAGGGTGTCTCCTTTTTGGACAGTGTACTCCTTGTAGTCGAGTGCCTGAGCGCAGAGTAGACAAGGCAGAAAGAGGAGTGCGATAGACAATATGACGAATAGGGCTATTTTTTTATTTCTCCGCATGATTCCCTCTCCTTTTTTGGTTGTCTAAGCTAAAGTTAGGTACTATTCTATCGATCTTCCCTGCGAAAGTCCACACTTTCGCTCACCTCGGCTACTGTGCTATAGTTAAAATAGTTAATCATGAAGTTGCTGAGAGCTTGCCTCGTTCTACTCGTTGCGCTCTGTTTAAAGCCCCTCCATGCCGCGGAAGTCCAGGAATTCACGCTTCGCAATGGAATGAAGGTCCTGATTGTCGAGGAGCACAAGGCGCCGGTCGCGACGTTTCAGGTCTGGTACAGAGTTGGGGGAAGGGATGAACCCATGGGGAAGTCCGGGATGAGCCATCTCCTCGAACACATGATGTTCAAGGGGACATCTCGGTACGGTCCCTCCGAGTTTTCTCAATTGGTTCAGAAAAACGGCGGTACCGACAACGCTTACACCACGAAGGACTACACGGTCTATTTCCAGCTGTTCGCTTCGGATCGAATCACGCTCTCCGTCGATCTCGAAGCGGACAGAATCCAGAATCTCCTCATCGATCAAAAAGAGTTCCTCTCGGAAAAGAACGTTGTCATGGAAGAACGGCGTCTCCGCTACGAGGACGATCCGCAGAATTCGCTCTTCGAAGAGGTTGTCGCGACGGCGTTCAAAGCGCATCCGTACCAGAGGCCGGTCATTGGATGGATGTCCGACATTCGGTCGATCGAGAGGGACGATTTGGTTCGTTACTACAAGACGTTCTACAGTCCGGAGAACGCGTTCATCATCGTCGTGGGCGATGTCGACAGCAAGGACATGGCGCAAAGAATCAGAGATGCATTCGAACGCATTCCTTCGGGGTCTCTCGCCATGCGCGCAGAGTATCAAGAACCCGAGCAGAAGGGCGAACGGAGACTCACGTTGAAAAAGGAGGCCGAGCTTCCCGCTGTGATCGCCGCCTATCATGTCCCGAACTTCCCCCACGAGGACAGTTACGCTCTCGACATAGCGAGCCTCATTCTCTCGGGCGGGAAAAGTTCGAGGCTCTATCAGTCTCTCGTGTACCAGAAAAAGATCGCTCTCGGCGCCGCAGCCGATTACAGTGGTTTTAACCTCGACCCGTATTTATTCTTTCTCTTCGCGACGGCATCGCCCGGCATTTCAATCGAGGATGTCGAAAAGACGCTCTACCAGGAAATCGAACATCTCAAACGATCGCCTCCGTCCGAGCGGGAACTGCAGAAGGCGAAAAATCAGATCGAGGCATCATTTATCATGGGGCAGGACTCTATCTATGTGCAGGCGAGGCAGTATGGTATGTTCGAGATGCTCGGCGACTGGAGGCTGATGGAGAGGTATCTCGAAGGGATTCAGCGAGTGACCGCGGCCGACGTGTCGCGTGTCGCGCGGAAATACCTGACGGAGGACAATAGAACCGTCGGCGTGTTGATACCGATCAGAAAGGAAAAGAGCAACGAATGGACGGAAAAAGACTGACTGCCGAGAATCGAAGGGATTTCGTCATAGGACGCCGCTTTTTGGCGTGGATTGTTTTTCTCCTCGTCTTTCTCTTCGCTTTCGAAACGCTCGACGCCCTCGCCCTTGACGCCAAGAGAACAGAGCTTCCCAACGGACTCGTTGTCCTTCATTCGGAAAACCACAATCTGCCGATCGTCATGGTGACCGCAATCGTAAAAGCAGGCCAGGTCCACGAGAGCGAAGCGAAAGCGGGGACGGCCTATCTTGTCGCGGAACTCATCACGGAGGGCACGAAGAATCTGACGTCGAAGGATATCAGCGAAGAGATAGATTTTATCGGCGCTTCGCTCGACGCGGGTGCCGGCGCTGATTATACGACACTCGCCCTTTCGGTCCTCAAAAAGGATCTCAAGAAGGGCTTCGCGCTGTTTGCCGATGTGCTCCTCAATCCGTCTTTCCCCGAAGATGAACTCGTCAGGGTAAGGGAACGGGCGAAAGGGTTCCTCGCCCAACAGGAAGAGGATCCGTCATTTCTGGCGGACCGCGCGTTCAGGAAAGAAGTCTTCGGCAGCCACCCGTATGGGCGCCTCGTGGAAGGATCGCCCGCGTCGCTCGACGCGATCACGAGAGACGATCTCGTCCGGTTTCATTCGGATTTTTTTGTGCCGAACAATGCGATCCTCTCCGTGGCTGGCGACCTGACGCCCGAGGAGTTAAAGTCTCTCCTCGAGGAACACCTCGGCGCGTGGAAGACGAAGGCGTTGCCGGAGAAATGCACGATGCCCCTTCACCGGAGAGACGAAAAAAAGGTTGTCAGGATCGACAAAGATCTCACTCAGGCGAACATTCTGCTGGGGAATATCGGGATCAGCAGGGATAACCCCGATTACTATGCAGTTTCGGTGTTGAACTATATTCTCGGCGGAGGGGGGTTCGCATCCCGACTCATGCGATCGATACGAGATACGATGGGACTCGCGTACGACGTGCACAGCGTGTTCCCGTCCTTCAGGGAGGGGGGGATGTTCAAAGTCGGAGTGCAGACGAAAAACGAATCGGCCCATGAGGCGATCTCGGAAATACTCAGACAGATGCGGCAGATTCGGTCGGAGCCAGTTTCGGATTCGGAGTTGGCGGACGCAAAAGCGTATTTGACCGGAAGCTTCCTGAGGAGGCTCGATACGAATCGGAAGATCGCCGATTTCCTCGCTTCGGTAGAGTTCTACAATCTCGGAATGGACTACGTCACAAAATACGCCGATTACATCAATGCCGTCACGAAGGAAGACGTGCTACGGGTCGCCCGGAAATACCTCGATCCCGAACAATACGTGCTCGTCATCGTCGCGAACCAGAAGAAGGTCGAACTGAAAGAGTAATTCGGATCAGACCCATCCAAAACAAATTTCTTGGACAGCATGTGCAACGAGAGGAACCCTGTCATATGCGTCGTGTCATTTCAGGCTTGCTTGCCCGCCGATCTATTTGGAGGGACCCGGTCGCCTCAGCGACTCGCCGAGGCGAGAATCCAGTGACTGTGGCCTTCGTGAAGCACATGAACGTCACCGGATACCGGAGGGAGTTTGCCCCGTGCTTGATACGGGGCCGGCATGACGGTATCCTACGTCTTTGGGAGGGCAGCGGCAACCTGAGGGGAGAGCAAGAGAATACTCTTTATGAAAGCATGTAACTTCGATAGGGTATTTCTCTTGAAGAGCCCTTTTCGGAAGAGTTTGGACAGCAGTGAAACATAATACGTCTTCATGTTTTTCTGGATTCCCGCTCCCTGATCACAACCTGCAGGGATAAGCTTCGCGGGGATGACAACCTATCTGCCTATTCCCTACATTGAAGAGGCGGCTTTAGCACCTTTTTCGGAGAAGAACCAAAAATATAAAAGAGTTTGTTATGGCAATAAGGTGATGTCCTAAACTACCTGTAAAAAGAGGAGGCTTCTATACTGCGACCCTGGAGAGATGGACAGGCCGGAGGTGTAGAGGGTAGCCTCTCCGCATGAGCGGAGAGAACCTTTACACGGAGGTGAAGGATGAGGCAGCGGACATGGACGGCGGAGGAGGAATTGGCGATCGTCATGGAAGGGATCAAGGGGAGCAGGTCGGTGGCTGACATGTGTCGGGAGCATCGGATCAGCCAGACCCTGTACTATCGGCGATCGGTGGCGGGACACGTTTCTGGAGGGGGGCAAGAAGGCTCTCACAAATGGCGCCTCGGATGAAAACGCATACAGAGCGGAGATCGAGCGGCTCCAGAAGAGTATCGGCCCGCATTTGTGCATCCTTCCACGTAAAAAGGCGGTGTAAAGCCATTCGATGTAAGCAATTTGTTCAATTTATTTCTGTTCATATCACTTCAGGCATAACGGCTTGCGCTTCACCTGCGCCGCGCAGCGCAGCGGAGCGGCGTCAGGTGCAAGCGCGTGTTAGCCCGCTTATTGCATAGATTGGAAAACCCTACGATATACACCTGGCCCAATAAACTGTATCAAGTCCAAGTGTCTGATAATTTGAAGTTGTTGCCTAATCTTGGCTCGTATGTTTTGATTCGCGGGATAGGCTTCAGCCAATTCTTTTTCATAAGCATACACTTGTTGAAGTGTGAACTCTTGGGGTAGTAATTCTACTATCCGTAGGACAAGAGCAACCCAGCCCCTTTGAGCCAATGGAAGTGTTGAGACAGAATGAGCAGTTTGCCATTGCGACCTGACTATTTGTGATGGACTTACTGAAGCATTTCGCACCACATCAACAAGTGCTGTGCTTGTATAGATTCAAGTGCCAATAAACAACCTTGCCAACCCGCACGTCGTGCTTGTGGACTTAAGGGACGGCGGGGAATTATGCTTTGTTCAGTTATCCACGAACGATGAAGTATTCTTATCTGTTGAACAGATAGGTTGTTGAGATCATATTGTAAGAAGATTAAGGAAGGATGTTTTCCAGCCCTAATTGCTTGGATTGTAGTATTGTACTCAGCTCCGAGTATCTTCTTCCCAAAAGGTTTTGACTAACTTTTGAGTTGATAAGTTTCCCCACAAGACTGGCACCGAAAATCAGATGTGTGCGAATTCGCTGGCAAAGGAGACAGTGTCCCGCCACAAGAAGGACATTCAAGATTGTCGGATGCCCACGCTTCTGTAAGGATACGCGCTTTCTGCGAAGCACTCTTGTAGCCTTGTATCTTGCTGAGATATCTTGAGAAGTCAATATCCATAGCACTTCAGGAGCGGGCTAACATTTATTATTTTTATACATTTTCTCTGTTTGCGAGCATTATATCGTGATAATAGGTGGAAGTCAATCAATTAATAGTATCAAATGTTTGAATAGACTTGCATTGCGTTTTTATTATTGCTGCATAATAACTGTTTATTCATAGCTATGAGGCAACGCATTAATTCATATGCTTAATGTTTTTAGGGACTATCTCCCTTCCGAAGGGGCGACAAAGCCGAGCTACGCACCGTATCACGTGAAGCAGGTTGGGGACGACTATGCCTCCCCCAATCTCTCCCATTCAGCATCTCTCAACAATCCCGACGAGAAAAGAACTCATTATGTTTCCCAGCGATTCCACTTGAGCGAGAACCTTTCGAAATACGTCATTTGGTGATAGGCGGACCTTTTCCGTAAACGCATCGTCTCTATCTGGCGAAACGGAGAATAGTGATATAATAGCGAACAAAGCGATACGCCTATGAAAGACATCCAGGTCGGGGTCATCGGATGCGGATACTGGGGACCCAATCTCATAAGGAATTTCAATGAGAATGCACGGACGAACGTCCGATATGCCTGTGACGTCGATCGAAAAAGTCTCCAGAAGATAGCCAATCGCTACCCTGCGATACGCACGACTTCCGATTATCGTGACCTCCTCGCCGATGAAGATGTCCGGCTCGTCGCTGTCGCGACGCCGGTGCACACCCACTTCCGACTCGGCCATGCGGTACTCAGCGCGGGGAAACACCTCCTCATGGAAAAGCCGCTCGCCGCAAGCGTCAAAGACGCAGAGAAACTCGTCAATCTCGCCCGGCAGAAAAATGTCCTCCTCGTTGTAGATCACACCTTCATTTATACGGGCGGGGTGCAGAAGATGAACGAGTTCATTTCGTCAGGGGCACTTGGTGATCTTTTCTATTTCGATTCCGTGAGGGTAAACCTCGGTCTCTTCCAAACCGATGTGAACGTGGTGTGGGATCTCGCATGTCACGACGTCTCGATCATGGACTTCCTCATCCCCCTCCGGCCGAAGAGCGTCTCGGCCGTAGGTTCGTCCCATACGGACAATGGGAAAGAAGACATCGCCTATGTGACGGTAGCCTTCGACGGCGGACTGATGGCGCACTTCCACGTCAACTGGCTTTCGCCGGTAAAAATCCGCCGGATCATCATCGGGGGAAGCAAGAAGATGATCGTGTTCGACGATCTCGACCCCGCGGAGAAAGTGAAGATTTACGACAAAGGTGTCCACGTCTCAAAATCCAACAAGGAATTGCTCTATCGAACCATCATCCAATATCGAATCGGCGACATGTACGCCCCGAAGATAGATCAGACGGAAGCCTTGAAAGTTTTGGTCGATCATGTGGTCGACTGTATTCTGCACAATACAAATCCCCTCACCGATGGGGAATCAGGGTTGCGCGTGGTGAAAATCCTGGAAGCAGCCGACAAGTCGATCAAAAAAGCGGGATCGAACGTCAGGCTGTGAATCGACGACGCAGAGAGCAGACCTTTTTGGCGGTCGTTGCTCAACTCGAGTGGGCAATCAAGGGAAATGTGTTGATTGTCCGCTTAAGCCCTTTAATGACCCCTTTTTTCGAGACGAAGAACCATTTGCCGAAAACGCCCGATGGATAATCTTATCTATCCGAATGTCATCTTTGGTGAAGGAGTCGTTATCGAACCTCCTTCGATCATCGGGAAGCCACCCCGGGGAGCGGAACCGGGGCAATTCTCATTGACGATCGGAAACGGTACCCGTATTCGCCCTTTCAGCACTATCTACGCCGGTACCGAAATCGGTGATAACGTTCAGACGGGACAGGGTGTTACGATCCGGGAGGATAACAAAATCGGCAATGACGTGAGCATCGGTTCAAATTCCGTGCTCGAATTTGGCAACCGGATCGGCAATAACACGCGGATACACAGCAATTGTTTTCTCGAGATGGTGACCCTCGGAAATTTCGTATTCGTCGGGCCGCACGTCACGTTCACGGATGATCCGCATCCCATGGGATGCCCCAGGTATAGAGAGTGCAAGAAAGGCGCCATCGTCGAAGACTTCGCGAGGATCGGCGCAAACTCGACCATTCTGCCGGGCGTGAGAATCGGGAGAAACAGTCTCGTCGGCGCAGGCTCGGTCGTCACCAGGGATGTTCCTGAAAATAGTGTCGTCGTCGGCAACCCAGCGACGGTCGTAAAGATGATCGACGACTTGAGGTGCCAGCCCGGCTTTTTCGACAGGCCGTACCGATGGCCCCCGTATGAAAGAGAATGAACGGTTGGTCCCGCTTCGGTTTGCCGGCGTTTCCCGAGCACGAACCGACGAACCGAAAGAAGAGGGCTCCCCGAGAAGTGGGTGGAATACGAATGATCTATTAACATGGAAAAGGTGCTGAGGCATATCCCTTTCGTTGATTTGAAAACCGGATTCGCGCCCATAAAAGCCGACATCATGAAGGCCCTCGAGAGCGTCTTAGAGGATATGCGGCTTTATCTGGGCCCTCACTCTCGGGAATTCGAAAAAGAATTCGCACGCTACTGCGGGACGAACGACGCGGTCGGCGTCGGCTCGGGTACGGAAGCTCTACTGTTCGCCCTGCTAGCGGTCGGGATAAAGAGCGGCGACGAAGTGATCACGACGACCCACTCTTTCTTTGCTACCGTTGAAGCGATCGTTGCCGCCGGCGCCATCCCCGTTCTCGTCGATATCGATCCGCTCACGTACACGATCGATCCCGGGGAGATAGAAAAGAAAATAACGCGAAAAACCCGGGCGATCGTTCCGGTGCATCTGTACGGACAGATGGCGGACATGGACCCCATCGCGGAGATTGCGCGCAAGCGCGGCATCTCCATTGTAGAAGACGCCTGTCAGGCGCACGGGGCACTCTATAGGGACAAGAAAGCCGGTTCTATAGGAGATGCCGGTTGTTTCAGCTTCTACTGCACGAAAAATCTCGGCGCATACGGCGAGGGTGGGATGGTGACGACGAACGACCCTGCTCTAGCAGATCGGGTTCGCCTCTATCGTAATCATGGCCACCGTTCGAAGTTCGAGCACGCGGTCTTCGGTTACAACGGCAGACTCGATGAAATGCAGGCTGCGATCCTTCGTATCAAACTGAAGTACCTCGACGAAAACAATGCCAGGAGGAGAGGTGCTGCCGAGCGGTACGATGCACTCCTCAGAGAGACCCCCCTGACGCTCCCCCAGGAAGCCCCTCTCCGCAGCCATGTGTACCACCTCTATGTGGTGAGGAGCAAGAAACGAGATGCGCTGCGGGCATTTCTCGAAGAGAAGGGCGTAGGAACCGGCATCCATTATAAGAAACCCATTCACCTCCAAGAAGCCGCGCGAGGACTCGGGTACGGAAGCGGGAATTGCCCGCACGCTGAAGCCGCATGCGATGAAATTCTATCCCTGCCGATGTATCCTGAACTTGATGAAGAAAGCCAGGAATACATCGCGGACTGCATCAAGGCGTTTTACGGTGCATAGATGGACCTCCGGAATCTGAACATTCTCGTCACGGGCGGCGCGGGGTTCATCGGAAGCCATCTCGTCGATGAACTTCTCAAAGAGAACCGCGTCGTGATCCTCGACGACTTTTCTTCGGGGAAGAGGGAGAACATCGCTCACCACGAAGGCAACCCAAACCTGCGGGTGGTCACCGGCGACGTGAGGAACCGGGAACTCCTCGAGGAGATCACGAGAGATATCGACATCGTGTATCACCTCGCAGTCCGCTGCCTCCGTGAATCCATCGGCAGCCCCGAGACGACCCACGAGGTCAACGCAACAGGCACGCTCGCTCTCCTGAAAGCGAGCCTCGCACATTCCGTCCGGCGTTTCATCTACGTGTCGTCGTCCGAAGTCTACGGCACAGCTCATTACGTCCCGATGGATGAAAAACACCCATTCGAACCAACGACCGTCTATGGTGCGAGCAAAGTGGCCGGAGAGCTCTATACGTTAGCGTACCAAAAGACCTTCGGCTACCCATCGATGGTCGTTCGACCCTTCAACACGTACGGGCCGAGGTCTCATTTCGAGGGAGTCTATGGGGAAGTCATCCCGCGATTCGTCCTGAGGATACTCAATGGAAAGCCACCCATCATCTTCGGTGATGGCACGCAGACCCGCGACTTTACGTTTGTCGCGGATACCGTGAGGGGAATTCTCCTCGCCTCCCAGTGCGACGCAATGATCGGACAGGCTGTGAATATCGCCCGCGGTCGAGAGGTAAGCATCAACGACCTCGCGTCGATCATCGCCCAGCAGCTCGGTCGGAACGACCTGTCGCCGATCCATGAGCGAAAGCGCCCGGGAGACGTAATGAGACACTACGCCGACATTTCGAAAGCCACACGATTGTTCGGCTTCGTACCCGACGTCGATATCGAGCAGGGGATCACGTCGTACATCGAGTGGTTCCGCGCGCAGGATTACAGTGCTGGGGAGCTTCTCGACGGGGAAAGGGTTTTCAACTGGTGACACGATGGTGAGGATTCCGATCACGAGGCCCGACCTCGGCGATGAGGAAAAAACGGCCGCTGCTCGGGTAATCGACAGCGGGTGGGTTACCCAGGGGCCGAAAGTCGTGGAATTCGAGGAAACCGTCGCACGGTACGTCGGCTCGCGGCATGCCATCGCGACGACATCGTGCACCACGGCACTCCACGCGGCGTTGACCGTGAGCGGTATCGGGCCCGGCGATGAGGTCATCCTCCCTTCTCTCTCGTTTATCGCGTCAGCGAACGCGGTCTCCTACTGTGGGGCGAAAGCCGTCTTTGTCGACATTGACCCGGAGACGTGCAACATCGATCCTGAGAAAATCGAAGATGCGATCGGACCGAAGACGAGGGCTATCATGCCCGTTCACCAGATGGGATTGCCCGCCGATTTGGATCCCATTCGCGATATCGCGAAGAAACATAATTTACTGCTCATCGAGGATGCCGCGTGCGCGATCGGATCGGAATACAAAGGCGTTCGGATCGGCGGTCACGGCTCGATCGCGTGTTTCAGTTTCCACCCGAGAAAGATCATTACGACCGGCGAAGGCGGGATGATCACGACAGACGACGCTCTGCTGGCGGAAAAACTCAAGAGGTTTCGCCACCACGGCATGTCGGTATCCGATATCGAAAGGCACAGAGCAAACACCGTTATCGTGGAAACCTATCCGGAGTTAGGCTATAACTACCGAATGACCGATATACAAGCAGCGATTGGTGTCGAACAGATGAAGAAACTGCCGTCGATTCTCGAGAAAAGGAGGCGGCGCGCCGAAAGGTACAATTCTGGTCTCTGGGAAATTCCTCATGTGAGAGTTCCAAGAATCCCGTCCTACGCGAGGCACAACTATCAATCGTACTGGATCGAACTCAAAGAATCGGCACCGGTCGATCGGAATACGCTCATGGCCCGTCTCCTCGAGAGAGGAATCGCGACGAGACGGGGAATCATGGCAATTCACCGGGAAGCGTGTTATCGAGATGAGGCGGTGAAGCTCCCCCACACGGAGAGGATGACGGACAACACCCTCCTCCTTCCCCTGTACCCGAGCTTGACCGACACGGAACAGGACTACGTTATCGAATCCATAAAACAGATACTCGGTGAGAGATGACGGAAAGAGTCGTGAAGGCGTATTTCGGTCTCAAGCGCGTAGAGAAGGCTTCCTCCTCCGAACTCGCGCACGCCCGCCATCTCAGGGAGAACCTCACCCTGCGGGAGCGCCTCGCCCTCTACGATCGGTTCAAGTGCAGCGACAAACCGTTCGACGCGCTCATGAGGCGAATTATCCTCAGGAGTCTCCTCAAGCGGTGCGGCGACGATATCTCGGTATCGAGCTTCGTGACGTTCATACATCCTGAAACGATGGAGATCGGGGATGGTGTCTTCATAGGGCAGTACGTGATGTTGCAAGGCCGGCATGACGGGTATTGTACGATAGGCGAGAAAGTGTGGATCGGTCCTTATGCCTATTTCGACGCGAGAGCGCTCGTCATAGAGGACTACGTCGGGATCGGGCCGGGCGCGAGAATCCTCGGATCGACACACACGGGAATACCGAGAGACGTCCCCGTGATCCAAACAGATCTCGTCGTGAAACCCGTCACGATTTGCAGGGGGAGCGATATCGGCGTGAGCGCGGTCGTCTTGCCCGGCGTCACGATCGGCGAGGGCGCCATAGTCGGCGCGGGTGCCGTGGTGACGAATAATGTGAAACCGAATACCGTGGTCGCGGGTGTGCCGGCGAAAGTCCTGAAGAAACGGTGACAACGACATGGCGCTGATTTCCGTAACTATCCCAACGTACAACGAAGAAGAAAACATCCCGGCATTGTACGAAAGGTTGCGTCACGTCTCATCCGCTCTCAAACAGGACGTCGAATTCATCTTCGTGGACGATGGCTCAACGGACGGGTCCTTTAGGATTCTGGAGGAACTCGCGCGACGAGATGCACGGGTAAAAGTCATTCAACTATCCAGGAATTTTGGCAGCCACGCCGCGTGTCTCGCGGGTCTCTCACGGGCGTCCGGCGATGCGTGCGCGTTTCTGTCGGCCGACCTCCAGGACCCCCCTGAACTGCTCGTGATGCTCATCGAAGAATGGCGGAAAGGATTCGATGTCGTACTCGGCGTGAGGGAATGGGGCGAAAAACCCTCGCGTCTCTTCCCGTCGCTCTACTATCGGGCGGTTCGGCGATATGCCTTGCCGACTATGCCCGCGACAGGCACGGATGTATTTCTCATCGACAGAAAAGTCGCCGATGCCGTCATCTCGATAGGGGAAAAGAACACCTCCATATTCGGCCTCATTCTTTGGAGCGGTTTCAAGCAGACCGTGGTTTCCTACCGAAAGGCGCCTCGCCACAAAGGGGTCTCGAAATGGACGCTCGGCAGGAAAGCGAAACTGTTCATCGACACGTTCGTCTCGTTCTCTTTCGTCCCCCTGCGCCTTATGTCGCTCGTCGGGATACTCCTCGCGATCGCGGGATTCCTCTATGCGCTCGTCGTCATTTTCAACCGACTCTTTTTTTCCGTTCCCGTCCAGGGATGGGCGTCCCTCATGGTCGTTCTCCTCGTCGTTTCCGGTACCCAGCTCGTTTTTCTCGGCATACTCGGAGAGTACATCTGGAGAAATTTCGATGAAACGAGAAAAAGGCCCCCGTTCATCATCGACAGAACGATCGGGTTCGACGCGAAGGACGAGAGGTAGCATGTCTCATTCAAACGCCTTTTTACGCGGCCCGTATTCGCCTACGATCTGCCGGTCGGCAAGTTCCATCCGTCCGGATCTTCCCCGCTTCAAGGCCTAAGTCCGCCCGCAAAAATTTCTTGACATCGGAATGGGATTTTCTGTATTCTTCATTCCTTAGTTAGCTATCTCTTTTGTCGAGAAGGGGGGTAGAGAATTGTATGCGTTAGGGACTCACCTATTGGTGGAATTGCGGGAGTGCAATCCCGAGATTCTGAAGAGCCTTGACAAGGTGAAAAGCATCATGGTCTCGGCTGCTAAAGAAGCACAAGCAACCATCGTCGACGTTTCCTTCCATGAATTCAATCCCTTTGGTGTCAGTGGCGTTGTCGTCATTGCGGAATCGCACCTTACCATTCACACGTGGCCCGAATACGATTATGCTGCCGTCGACATTTTCACGTGTGGCGATATCATTAAACCGGAGATAGCGGCGTCGTACCTTATCCGGGAGTTCGGATGCAAAAACCCGTCGATCGTGGAAATGAAGAGAGGCATTCTCTCGCACGAGAACGTGAAACTCCCTCATAAAGCGTTGCCGTCCCACGATCGTCAGTGCGGCGTCATGCGAGCGCTCACCGGGTGAACGAGAGATGGCTATTCCGGTTTGTCCGTAAGTGCTGCGATACCGGGAAGTTCTTTCCCCTCGAGGAGTTGTAGCGATGCACCGCCCCCTGTCGATATGAAACTGATGGCGTCGGAAACGCCTGCGCGGTGAACCGCCAGATCGGTATCGCCTCCTCCGACGATCGTCAGGGCGTAGGCATCGGCGACGGCACGGGCGATATCGAATGTGCCCCTCGAGAAGAAATCGATCTCGAACATGCCCATCGGTCCGTTCCACAGGATCGTCTTGGAATCCTGGAGGGCAACCGTAAAGAGCTTTACTGACGCCGGTCCGATGTCCAGGGCTCGCCAGCCATTGGGGATCTCGAGGGTCGGCACGATTTTGATCACGGCTCCCGGCTCGGTGTTCTGGGCGATGACGCAGTCGACGGGCAGATAGAACTTGATCCCCTGCTCGGTCAGTTGCTTCCGTATCCGTTCCGCGGTCTCGAGCATCGCGTCCTCGACGAGGGAATCCCCGATCTCGTAACCCATCGCTTTGATGAACGTGAAGGCCATGCCGCCACCCACGAGGACCTTGTCGACACGACCCACGAGGTGCTCGAGGACCCCGATTTTACCCGATACTTTGGCACCGCCGAGGATTGCAACGAACGGTTTGATGGGATTGTCGATAGCCCCTTTCAGATACTCTATCTCCTTCTTGAGGAGGAAACCCGCCGCAGAAGGAAGAAATTTCGTGATACCGACCGTCGACGCGTGCGCCCGATGCGCAGCGCCGAAGGCATCGTTCACGAAGACATCTGCCAGCAGAGCAAGGGAGCGGGCGAACTCTTCGTCGTTTTTCTCTTCCCCCGGATGGAATCTGAGATTTTCGAGCAGGAGGACGTCCCCGGACTTCATCTTGGAGACGATGCTCTCGACCTGGCTGCCGACGCAGTCCGGCGCGAACGTCACTTCCTTGTTGAGGAGCCGCTGGAGCCTCTTCGCGACCGGAGCGAGGCTCAACCGGGGGTCCACCTTGCCTTTCGGCCTCCCTAAGTGGGACGAAAGAATGACGATCGCACCCTCGTCGATCGCGTAGTTTATCGTCGGCAGCGTCGAACGAATTCTCCGGTCATCCGTGATAATGAGATTCGCGTCGAGCGGCACGTTGAAATCGGCCCTGATGAAGACACGCTTTCCCTTGAGGTCGAGATCCTCGATCGTGAGCTTCTGAAACACATCTTTTTGGTAGGCAGGCTCGACGTCCTTCTTCTTCATGGCTACATCCTCTTCGTTATGAAGATAATGAGGTCACGCAGCCGCGTGCTGTATCCCCACTCGTTGTCATACCATGCGAGGACTTTCGCCATTCTGCCGTCGATCACCATCGTCAGCGTCGCATCGACGATCGACGAGTGAGGATTTCCGTTCAAATCGCTCGACACGAGCGGTTCCTCCGAATACTGGAGGATCCCCTTCATCGGTCCCTCCGCAGCGCGCTTGAGGGCGCTGTTAACCTCTTCCGCGGTGACGTCGCGGCCGACCTCCACAACGAGATCGACGACGGACACGTTCGGCGTCGGCACCCGTATCGCCATGCCGTTCAGCTTCCCTTTCAGTTCCGGCAGCACGAGGCCGACCGCTTTCGCCGCGCCCGTCGTCGTCGGGATCATGTTCAGGGCGGCGGCACGCGCTCTCCTCAGGTCTTTGTGGGGGAGATCGAGTATTCGCTGGTCGTTCGTGTACGAGTGGATCGTCGTCATGAGCCCCCTCACGATGCCGAACTCATTGTGGATAACCTTCGCGACGGGAGCGAGACAGTTCGTCGTGCAGGACGCGTTCGAAATGACGCGGTGCTTCGCGGGATCCAGCATCTCTTCGTTCACGCCCATGCAGATGGTCACGTCCGGCTCCTTTGCGGGAGCAGAGATGATTACCCATGCCGCACCGGCATCGAGGTGCTTCGAGGCCGACAGACGGTCCACGAATCTCCCTGTCGACTCGACGACGACATCGACTCCCAGATCCTTCCACGGGAGTTTCTCCGGTTCGGTGACGGCGAGGACCTTTATCTCTTTGCCGTCGACCGATATCGTCCCATTGCCAGACGCGACGTCGGCCCGAAAGATACCGTGGACCGAATCGAACTTGAGCAAGTGTGCCAGCGTTTTCGCATCCGTGAGATCGTTGAGGGCGACCACCTCGAATTCGGGTGATCCCCAACTCGTTCTCAAAAAATTCCGTCCTATCCGTCCAAAGCCGTTGATTGCGACACGAACTGCCATACGTACCTCCTCTGTGTTGGATTGCTTCCCGTGCGCTTCATTCTATACACGGAACCTTTGCAACAGCCACCTGCCAGCCTCACCACTTGTTGATCACGAGCCCGGTGAGCAGCTTCGGGTAGAAATACGTCGATTTCGGCGGCATCCTGAAGGAGGAGAGCGCCGCTTTCTCCACGTCCTCGACCAGTGTCGGGTTCAGAAAAAATGCCGCGCGGTACGCGCCGCTCGAGACGAGGTCGAGGGCTCTCCGTACATCCATTTCGTACCCGATGTCGGCGGTATGGATGATTTTTTTCAGAACCACTTCATGGAGAATAACGACATCCGTCTGTCTCAGGTCCTCGCAGACATCGCACATGTCCGTTTCCCTATACGTAAGAATTTCCCAGTAACTCGCCCCACCTTGATAAAATCCGAAAGATCGCCTTCTGTCGGACAACACACTCCGGATGTCGAAGCCGTTTTGGACGCGTTCTCTGTCGAAATATGCGGAGAGGAGGCGATCCAGATCCGCGGGAATCGTCTTCAGGAGCCGATGCGTCGGGAGGATCGTCAATCCTTCGTCGAGCATGTTGGCGAGAAACATGAGGACGTAGCCGTACGGTTTCGATCCGCCCGGTTCGTCCCGCGACGATTGCTCGCGGTAAAATTCGAGAGCCGTCTCGTAGCGGTGGTGGCCGTCGGCGATGAACACCGCTTTGCCGACCATTTCCCGCTTTATCGCTTCCATGTCGTCCGCACGATCCACCCGCCACAGTCGATGGACATCGCCGGAAATATCGACCGCGGAAATGTAGGGTTCCGTTGACGTGACTGCAGAGAGGATCGGCGCAATCCGGTTTTCGGAACTCTTGTAGAGTGCGAAGATCGGGCTGGTATTGGCGTGGCACGCCCGCAAGAGATTCAATCGGTCCTGTTTCGGCATCGCGTGCGTGCATTCGTGCGGATAGATGCTCCCCTTCCCGAGCTCTTCCAGCTTGACCAGCCCCAGGAAACCGCGCAACCGCTTTGTGGATCCATGGATCCGGTACGTCATTTCATACACGTAGAACGTGGGCGACTCGTTCTGTTTCAATATCCCGTCGCTGAGCCATTTCTCCAGATAGTGTCTCGCACGCGTATACTTGTTCTGCACGGCGTCGTCGGATGGCTCTTCCTTCCCGTAGTCTATTCTCACGACGTTGTACGGACTCTGCATATAGAGTGCTTCCCGGTACTCAGGCGTAATGATATCGTACGGAGGAGCGAGAACATCTTCGATCTGCACCCTCGCGGTGTCATAGACAATGCCTCTGAAAGGGATTATCTCGGCCATGTCTCGTCCGATTATTTCGTATGGTTATGGAGAAACCGAGGAAGAACGCTCGTATCTTATCACGGTTCGAAGGCCAAATTCAATTTGCGGCGGACCGCCTACAGGGCCTCTTCGGATGTCGCGCGAATGACCTCCTTGATGCTTCTGTCGAGGAACTCCGGGATGTACGGGATATCGAGATTCAGGAATCCCGACGTAATCACCGAGATCGCGTCGTCTCTCGAGATTCCTCTCGACATCAAATACTCCACCTGCTCCTCCGCGATCGGGCCGATGGAAGCTTCGTGCGAGAGCTCGGCCTTCATCGCGCCAGCCGAGACCAGCTGCGGTATCGCGTAGATGTTCGCCCGCGGCGACAGGACGATCCCTCGGCAATCGAGGTGAGCGACGCAGTACTCCTTTGTCCTCGCGACGAGATCCCCGCGCGAATAGATCGTGCTCTCACCGGCGGCGATCGTTCTCGCCACAGATTCGCCGCGCGTCTCCCTACCTTCCAGAATGATCCGTGAACCGAGGTCGATAAATGAGTCCTTCAGGCCGTACACCACCGTGTTGAACTTGGCAGAGGCTCTGTCCCCCTTCAGATAGGCGACCGGAAACGCCTGGATCGACTTCACGGGTTTCAGGAGAACGTAATTGCTGACAAACGACCCTTCCTCTTCGACGACCGCCCATGTGCGCGGACGAACGTGGAAATTATCTGCCCAGTTGTGGATCATCGTGAAGAAGAGTTTTCCGCCCCTCTTCACGTAGAATTCCGAGATCCCAAGGTGTATCCCCTCCGCTTCGCTCTTCGAGAGCGTGCACCCGGTAATCACCTGGAGTTCGGCACCCTCTTCCACGATGATGATGTTGTGCACGTTTTGACTGATATAGTTCTCCGCGACCAGAAGACACGACTGAACGGGGTATTGGGGCTTTTGGTGCGCGAAGACCCGGATAAAGTACCCGTGCGTCATGTTCAGGGCAGCCTGCGCCGTGTACTTGTCCTGATCGACCGGCACCGACTTCCAAAAGTACTCTTCGAGCCAGTCGTACTTCTCGAGCGCGTCGGTGGTGCTCATGATCTCCAATTGCCCTTCATATGCCTTGTTGAGGCTTTCGTAGACGACGGACTGGTCGACCTGCAGAAAAGACCCTGCCCTTTCTTCCTCTTCGAGGCTAATGCCCGTCATGATCGCGGCTTCCCTCGCCTGCGTCGGCAAATTTTCCAGGCTTTCGATTTTTCCGCGTTCGATATGCTCCGTGTATCGCGCGAGATCGATGTCGGGTCCGAAGGCAGCCTTCTTTTCCTTCGCGGCTGCCGCCTGCGCCTTCACGTGTGCGAGATATGATTGTCTTACCGGCATTCGGCACACCTCCTGTACCCGTGCTTTTTCACTTCACCAAGGATATCCCGCGGATTGCCACGACACATGAACACGCCGTCGAAGACGATGTAGCCTCTGTCCGCATTGACAAAATCAAGGATATAGCCGGTATGGGTTATGATGATCGCGCCGCGCTTTGGATCCTTCACCTTGTCCCTCCCGAGAAGAGAATTGATTGCCTGGCCGACCAGAGAGATATTTTCGATGTCCACTCCCGACTCCGGCTCGTCGATCAGAACGAGCTCCGGCCTCTGAACCATGAGCTGAAGAAGTTCCGAGCGCTTCATCTCGCCGCCGGAGAATCCGTCGTTCAAGCCCCTCTGGAGGTGACCGGCGAGATTCAACTGCTCGACCTTCTCCTTTATGTGCGCGTCATCGGAACCATTCTGCGCGATGATATCGATCATCTTTTGCAGGGTTACCCCGCGGACCGTCGGGGGGCGCTGGAACGATATTCCGAGGCCGAGTTTCGCGCGCTCGTAGAGGTCATACCTCGTGATGTCGGCTCCCTTGAAATAGATCCTCCCCTGATTGACCGTGTATTTCGGAAACCCCATGAGGGTCATCATGAAGGTGGTCTTCCCGGCGCCATTCGGGCCGAACAGAACGTTTATCTCGCCGTAATCCATCGAAAAATTGACGCCCTTCAACACCTGTCGCTCCTCGACGGAGACCCAAAGGTCTTCGACTTTCAGCATCACTTCCATCGCGCACTCCTCCTTTCTCTACGCTCTCTCTGTACGTGTTTTTATAATAATAGAAAAAGAAGATAATGTGTTTTTCTCTTTCACCTGGTTCCGAGAGGTATTGACAAGGTGATGTCCTAAACTACCTATAAAAAGAGGGGGCTTCGGTTATCCTTAATAAATCACCACATTTAGAAAGGAGATTAGACCGAAGCCCATGAAAAGGATACTACCAAGTAAGAGAATACGCAAGGGGATTGATGACCTGCTGAAGGAAGGGACG
>Ga0116210_1001148_pt1 | contig 21034 bp, 13 predicted proteins | sample TshhotsprinmetaG_FD_94483 | JGI IMG/M metagenome (GOLD analysis project Ga0116210, IMG submission 94483) | Hot spring microbial communities from South Africa to study Microbial Dark Matter (Phase II) - Tshipise hot spring metaG | ecosystem: Environmental > Aquatic > Thermal springs > Hot... | reverse complement strand
TCTCTCGATCGGCCGGGTGGATGCACCCCTCCTCCATCTGTCCCGGCGCGCCGGCCTCCGGAGGCCATCCGCTCAATGCCCGCATCGCGGCGTTGGCCGCCACCGGGCACCCATGGTCATCGAGCCAAAGAACCAGCGCCGGCAGCCGCTCGAGATCTTCCCTCTCCACCTTCGAAGGCCCGTTTTCTGTGGGCTCTTTCACGGCACCGTGACACCTACCCCAGCCCGGGACCTAACACAAGCGCAACCCCGGATGCAATATCCCCCGCCTCCGCCTCGTTAACTATACGAAGATGGTCCGCGCCTACCGGACGAACGGATGGCGATGGGTGGCGGTTGCCGCGATGGCGGTCGCCTCGGCGGCGCAGGACCCGGTTTTTGACGGCGGGCCGGCCCGGCCGCGCAACCGCATCGACCAGACCGTATTTGGCCGCCTGGCGGAACTGGGCATTCCGCTAGCACGCGATTGCTCGGACGCCGTATTCGTGCGCCGGGTGTACCTAGACGTCCTCGGCACCTTGCCTACTGCGAAGGAGGCCGCCCGTTTCCTGGACGACCCCGCACCCGACAAGCGGGCCCGTCTGATCGATGAACTGCTGGCCCGCGACGAATACGCCGACTACTGGGCGATGAAGTGGTGCGATCTGCTCCGCGTCAAAGCGGAATTCCCCGTCAACCTCTGGCCGAACGGCGTGCAGGCCTATCACCGCTGGATCCGGGAGTCGCTCAAGAACAATCTGCCGTATGACCAATTCGTACGGGCGCTGCTGACGACCAGCGGCAGTAACTTCCGCGATCCTGCCGTCAACTTTTACCGCGCGGCGCAGGGGGGTGAGCCGATGGCCGTCGCCCGGCAGGTGGCACTGACCCTGATGGGCATGCGGCCGGACAGGATGCCGGCCGCACAACTGGCGGGTCTGGCGGCCTTCTTCACGAAGATCGGCGCCAAAGGCACCGGCGAATGGAAGGAGACCATCGTCTTCTTCGACCCGGCGAAGACTTGCACCAACCCGGCCGTCGCATCGCAACCGGTGTTTCCCGATGGACGCCCTGCCCGCATTTCGCCCGGACAGGATCCGAGGGTCGTCTTCGCCGACTGGCTGCTGGCGCCCGACAACCCGTGGTTCGCGCGCGCGATCGTCAACCGCGCCTGGTCCTGGCTGTTTGGGCGCGGCATCGTTCACGAGCCCGACGACATCCGAGACGATAACCCACCTTCCAACCCGGCGTTGCTGGCCCTGTTGGAAACCGAATTTCGCGCCGCCCAATACGATCTACGCCAGTTGTTCCGGCGGATCCTCAACTCGCAAACGTACCAATTCTCGCCGCTGCCGGGCGGCTCGCATCCGCAGGCCGCCGCCCAGTTCGCGTACTACCCCATGCGACGGCTCGAGGCCGAGGTGCTTATGGACGCCATCTGCATGGTATCCGGCACGCAAGAGGAATACCAAAGCCCGATCCCGGAGCCGTTCACGTTCGTCCCGAAGACCATCCGGTCAGTACAGCTAGCCGACGGCAGCATCAGCAGCCCGTTCCTCGAAATGTTCGGCCGCCCGCCGCGGGACACGGGTCTGGAGTCCGAACGCAGCAACCGCATCACGGCCGACCAGCGGCTCCACCTCCTGAACTCCAGCCACATCCGGCGCAAGATCGAACAGGGGCCGCCGCTGGTGGCTTTGTACACTCTGAAGGATCCTGAGGACGCGGTTTCGAAGGCCTATCTCCTCATCCTGTCGCGGCGGCCCACCGACGAGGAACGTCGGAGGATCCGGCAGCATGTTGCCGCCACCGGGCGGGGACGGGAGGCGATGATCGATGTCGTATGGGCGCTCCTCAACAGCACGGAGTTCCTGTACCGGCACTGAACGGTGGCGCGGCACCGCGCCACGGGAGACCGAACGCCATGAACGCGATACACCATGACGGCGGCGTCCAGCGCCGCGATGTGCTCAAGACCGGCCTCATTGCGACGGCCGGTTGGTGGCTGACCGACCGCGCCGCTGGGACGACGGCCCTGCCCGCGGCGGCCGGGCGAGCCAAATCGGTGATCCAGATCTGGATGTGGGGCGGCCCCTGCCACATCGATACGTTCGACCCGAAGCCGAACGCGGGCTACGACTACGTGGGGCAGCTCGAGAAGGACATCCCGACCAACGTGGACGGCATTCGGATCAACGAGAACCTACCGCTCCTAGCGAAGCAGGCGGACAAGTTCTCGGTCATTCGATCGATGACGCACGGCAACAACGCGCACGAGACCGCCTCCTACATCGTCCAGACGGGACGGAAGGCCGGGGACGGACAGGTGTACCCCTGCGTCGGCGCCGTCGTGTCCTACTTCAAGGGATATGGCCGCGGCTACAAGGGCCTGCTGCCGCCCTACATCGTGCTGACCAAGCCACAGGGGCGGTTCTCCGAGGCCGGCTTTCTGGGCAACAAGTACAAGCCGTTCGCCACCGGCGGCGACCCTTCGAGCCGAACACGCTTCGTCGTCGAGGGCGTCGTCGCCGAGGGCCTGACGCCCGAGCGGCAGAGGGCCCGTCGCGACCTGATGCTGGGCCTCGATACCCTCCGCGCCAAACGGGCCGACGACCCCGAGATGGTCGATCTGGCGAAGGCCGACGAGCAGGCCTACGACCTCATCCTCGGCGACGCCGGCAAGGTCTTCGACCTCTCCGAGGAAAAGGACGAGCTGCGCGACCGCTACGGCCGGACCAAGTTCGGCCAGGCGTGTCTTGTCGCCCGCCGCCTCATCGAACGCGGCGTGCCCTACGTCACCATCAACTACGATGGATGGGACACCCACAAGCAGCACTTCACCGCGATGCGGCGCATGCTGCCGGAGATGGACAAGGGCTTCGGAACGCTCCTCGACGACCTCCATCAACGCGGGCTGCTCGACACGACGATCGTCTGGTGGGGCGGCGAGTTTGGGCGGACCCCGCGCGTCCAGTGGGAGCCGCCGTGGAACGGGGGCCGCAATCACTTCGGCCGCGTCTTCTGCCACGTCGTCGCCGGCGGCGGGTTCAAGGGGGGTCGCGTGGTAGGCGCCACCGACGACAAGGGCGAGTCGGTCGCCGCCCGTCCGGTCTATCCCTGGGATCTCATCGGCACGATGTACCTGCTGCTCGGGATCGACGGGAAGGCCACCTTGCCCCACCCCCAGGGCCGCACCGTCCACGTCAGCCCCCAGCCCGACGAGGGGTACGAGGGCGGCGGCCTACTGACGGAGATCGTCTGAAGCCGTCCGGAGGCCACCCATGATTCCCGGTCTCCACCGCGCCGGACGGCTGATCGGAGTGTTCGCCCTGGCCGCTCTTGGCGCGGCCGCCCAGCAGCGCGAACCCCACGCCGGTTACATCTACCCCGCGGGGGGAGGCCGGGGGACGAGCTTTGACGTTGTGCTGGGCGGGCAGTACCTCGACGGCGCAACCAACCTGCTGGTCTCCGGCGGCGGCGTGAGCGCGGTGGTGGTGCGGCACGTCAAGTTGATGACGCCCCAGCAGCTCAACCACTTGCGCAACCTGTTCGAAAAATACGTACAGGTCGAGCAGATGGGCCGCACCGACCCCGCGCGGAAAAAGGAGGCTGAGGACCTTCGCCGGCGGATCACCGAACAACTACGCGTGATCGGGATCGACGAGTTCAGCATGCGCGCCCTGGCGGACTACCGGCGCATGATGAGCGACCCGAAGCGCCAGGTGAACCCGGCGATTTCCGAGCAGGTGCGCCTGAAGATCACGATTGCACCCGACGCCGCCCCCGGTGACCGCGAGCTACGGCTGCAGGCCGCGCTGGGCCTGACCAACCCCCTCAAGTTCCAGGTCGGCGTGCTCCCGGAAAAACAAGAGAAGGAGCCGAACGATAGCGGACCGAACGTCGTCTCCGGCGCCCTTCCGCTGGTGTTAAACGGCCAGATCCTCCCGGGCGACGTTGATCGCTTCCGCATCCGCGCCAGGAAGGGCGATCGGCTGGTCGCCTGGGTGCAGGCCCGGTCGCTGATCCCCTACCTCGCCGACGCCGTTCCGGGTTGGTTCCAAGCCACCCTCGGCCTATACGACACCGAGGGCCGCGAGCTGGCCTACTGTGACGACAACCGCTTCGACCCCGACCCTGTTGTCGCCGTCGAAATCCCCGCCGACGGCGAGTATGACCTCGAAATTAAGGACTCGATCTACCGGGGCCGGGAGGACTTTGTCTACCGCATCGCCGTCGGCAACATCCCCTTTGTCGCGGGCATTTATCCGCTCGGCGGGCCGGCCGGACAGACCACGCCAGTCCGGCTGACGGGATGGAACTTGCCCTCGCCGGAGATCCCCTTCGCCCCGCTCGCTCCGGGCGTCCATCGCGTCGCCGTCCGGGCGGGAGACCTGATCTCCAACTGGCAGCCGTTTCAGGCCGACACATGGCCGGAAACCGCCGAACGGGAGCCGAACAACGACACCGCCACGGCCATGCGCGTTTCGGCTCCGATCATCGTCAACGGCCGCATGGATGCCCGCGGCGACCGGGACATCCTCCAGTTCTCCGCTAACGCGGGCGTCAAGGTCGTGGCCGAAGTCATTGCGCGGCGCCTCAATTCTCCGCTCGACTCGATCCTCCGTCTGACCGACGCCGCAGGCCGCGAGCTGGCCGTCAACGACGACCACGACGACAAGGGCGCTGGGCTGGTCACCCATCAGGCCGATTCACGCCTCGAGGCGGTCATCCCCTCTAACGGGGTCTATTTCCTGACCGTAAGCGATACGCAAAACAAAGGCGGCCCGGACTTTGCCTACCGCCTCCGCCTTGGTGTCCCGCGGCCCGATTTCGCCCTGTGGGTGACGCCCGCCAGCCTCAATTTCCGCGCCGGCGCCACGGTGGCCGCAACGGTCTTCGCCCTTCGCAAAGATGGCTTTGACGGTCCGATCGACCTGACCCTGCTCAAACCGACGAACGGGTTTGCCCTCGCCGGTTCGCGCATTCCGGCCGGGGAGGACAAGGTGCGCGTCACGTTGACCTGCGTCGGCCAGCGATCCGGCGAACCCATTCCGCTGACGCTCGAGGGGACCGCGACGATCGGCGGGCGGCAGGTCAGCCGGTGTGCGGCGCCGGCCGACGACATGATGCAAGCGTTCTTCTACCGCCACCTCGTTCCGGCCGCGTCCTGGCTGGCCTTTGCCCCGCGCACCGACTTCCGGTCCCCTCCCCTTCCGCCGCCCGCCGTCGCCGCGCCCATGCAGATCGTCCCTGGCGCCACGTCATCCATCCGGATGCGCCTGCCGCTGATCTCCAACCGCCGGCGATGGCACCTCGAACTAAACGAGCCGCCGGACGGGGTGTCGCTCGAGAAGACGAACTGGGGGACCGACCAAATCGAGCTGGTGTTCAAAGCGGACCCCGAGAAGGCCCGGGTGGGCGCCCGGGGCAATCTGATCATCGAAGTGTTCGGCGAGGGGTTGGGCGGCGGCCGGAGGGTGCCGGTTGGATTCCTGCCGGCGATTCCCTTCGAGATCGTCTCGCGGGGAAAATCCTGACCTGCGGCGTTTGCCGGTCGCCGTGCCGCTCAACCTTTGACGACGCCCAGTGGTCGCAGCCGCACCACCGGTTCGACCAAATCGCGCTGCGCCTCCATGACCCCCTCGATCGGCTTGTACGCCTGCGGGGCCTCCTCCAGGTCGTACTCGCCCGGCCGGTCGCGCCGGCGGCCCGCTCCCGGCAGGCGGCGCCAGCCGTCGAAGACGATCCCGCGCATCGCCGCGTCGCACTCCTCCCGGCTGAGCGACCGGCACGCCTCCATCCGGCCCATCCTCCGCCCCGCGCCATGGGCGGAGGAGGAAAAGGAGTCGGGGTGGCCTAACCCGCGAACGATGTACGACGGCGATCCCATGCTCCCCGGTACAATCCCCAATGCGCCGGCCGCGGCCGCCGTCGCCCCCTTGCGGTGCACCCATCCCGCCTCCCCGAAATGGCGTTCGAGCACGGCGTAATTGTGGTGCACGTCGAGATCGGGCTCGAAGTCCGCCTCCGGCACATGACGGGCCACCGCCTCGCGAAACCGTTCGCTCATCCGTCGCCGGTTCTCGCGCGCGAACCGCAACGCGAACTCCATGTCCCGCAGGTACTGCCGCCCCTCCTCCGAATCGACGGGGAGATGGGCGAGATCGCGGTCGGGCAGCCCGACGCGCCGACGTTCGCACAGGCGGCGCGCCACCTCCTGGTAGTGATGCGCGATCCTCAAGCCGAGATTGCGGGATCCGGAATGGATCATGAACCACACCCGCCCGTCCTCTCCGGCCTGCAGTTCCAGGAAATGGTTCCCCCCGCCCAGCGTGCCAAGGCTCCGCAGGGCCAGGTCCCACGCGTCCCGCGTCTTCCACGGAGGCGCGGCGTCGTACTCCTCGAACCCCTCCCACTTCTGCGGTCCCCGGTGCGACCTCCCCTCCCCGATCGGCACCGCGCGCTTCAGGTCGTCCAGAATCGCCCGCACCAGCGGCGACGTCATCCGTTCGACGGGTATGGAGGTCCGCACGGCCCGCATCCCGCAACCGATGTCTACGCCCACCGCGTTCGGCAGAATGTCGCGGGGGCAGAAGATAACCGCTCCGATCGGCATCCCGAAGCCGACGTGGCAGTCAGGCATCAGCGCGACATGCCGCTCGACGGCCGGATGGCGGGCCAGGTTCGCCGCCTGCTCGGCCGCCTTCGGGTCGGGCTGCTCGCACCACGAGATCACAGGCACCCGCCCCCAGTCCTTCCGCGTCCACTTCACCGTCGCGATCTCCGCCGGCGATGCCTCCGCCGCCGGCACTTTTCTGATACCATGCCCTCCGCGGCGCCCAGACATCGCGCTCGCCGCAGGAGCCAATATATCATGCACCGGTTTCCGCCCGTTCAAATCGCGGCCGCTGGAGGGTTGGCCGCCCTCCTGGCCATCGCCGCCGACTCCGGGTCCGAATGGCGACCGCTCTTCGCCCCCAATCTCGCCGACGCCGACGATCCCGCCCGCGTCTGGACCGTGCGAGACGGCGAACTGACGGCGTCGGAGGACCAGTGTCTCTGGACCCGCGACGACTACGAGAACTTCGTCCTCGACCTCGAGTTCCGTCTCGGCCCGGCGGCCAACAGCGGCGTCATCCTGTACTGCAGCGACGTGAAGAACTGGATCCCCAACTCCCTTGAGATCCAGATCCTCGACGATGCGGCGCCGAAGTGGAAGGACGTGCCGCCGACATGGAAATGCGGCGGCGTGTTCGGCCGCCTCGCCCCGTCCGGATCCGCCGTCCGGCCCGCCGGCGAATGGAACCGGATGAGCATTTATGCCCGCGGCCCGCACATCGCCGTCGTGTTAAACGGCCAGACCGTCGCTCGGATGGATTTGCGCCGGTGGACTTCGGCCTCGAAAAACCCCGACGGAAGCGACGCGCCGCCGTGGCTATCCCAGGCCCCTGCCGAACTGCCGACGAAAGGCCGAATCGGCCTGCAGGGCCGGCATGGCGGGGCGGATATCTTTTTCCGCAACGTCCGCTGGCGTCCGTTGACGCCCGACGAGCCGTTGCCCTGACGAACGTTCAAGCGACCGCGCGGATCGTCTCCGCGATCGCGTCGGCAACGTAGTCGAGGTTGGCCGGCGTCAGACCCACGACGTTCACGCGCCCGTCGGCCGTCATGTAAATGCCGTACCGCTCCCGCAGCCGCGTCGTCTGGGCCGGGGTCAGGCCGGTGAACGAGAACAAGCCCCGTTGCCGCCGGATGAACCCGAAATCGCGATCGGGCATTCGCGCCGAAAGGGCGTCGGAGAAGGCCGTGCGGACGGCGGCCAGCCGAGCGCGCATCTCCGCCACCTCCCGGTCCCACATCGAGCGCAACAGGGCATCGGAGAGCACTGCGGTGGCCGTCAGCGCCCCATGGGCGGCCGGGTTCGAATAGAGGACTCGGATCACGCGTTTCACGTGGCTGAAGATCGCGTCGGCCGACCCCGTGTCCGCCGCCGCCAACACCAGCGCCCCCACGCGCTCGCGATAGAGGCTCATGTTTTTCGAAAACGAAACCGCGACGAGGAAATTGACGCCCGCTGCGAGCAGCCGCCGCAGCGGCGCCGCGTCCTGCTCGACGGTGCCGGCGAACCCCAGGTACGCGGCATCGACGACCGGGATCCATCCCCTGGCCTGTGCGGTGGCGGCGACCCATTCCCAGTCCGGTTCCTCAAGATCCACACCGGTTGGGTTGTGACACCCGGCGTGGAGAACAACGAGGTCGCCCACCGGCACCCGCTCGAGCGCCGCCCGGAATCCGTCTCGGTCGAGGCTGCCCGTGGCGGCGTGAAAATACGGGTATTCCCTCGTCTCCAGCCCCGCCGCCGAGAAGATGCCGCGGTGGTTCGGCCATGTCGGAGTGCTCAGCCAGACGGTGTGGCCGCGCCCGCCCAGGGCGGCCGCCAGGTCTCCCGCCACGCGCAACGCCCCCGTTCCGCCCGGCGCATAGGCTGTGCGGACCCGCCCGCCGCCGGCCGGCCGATCGCCGGCGCCGAAGACCAGTTCCTCAACACGCCGCGCGTATTCCGGCTCGCCGGCTATGGGCAAATAGGCCTTCGTCGTCTCGCGGCCCAGCAGCGCCGCCTCGGCCGCCTTGACCGACGGCAGCACGGGCGTGCGTCCCTGTTCGTCCTGATACACGCCGACTCCCAGATTGACCTTCTGCGGATTCGGGTCGGCCTTCCACGCCTCGGTGAGGCCAAGGATCGGGTCCGGAGGTGCCGGTTGGGTATCGCGCCACATAGGTTTATCTGCCGTAGTATTTTTCGATCCAGGGAGTGACGAGGTCCTCTTCGACCTTCACGATCGCCATTTCCCGCGCGGCGCTCTCGGGCGAGTCCGAGGCGTGCGCGGCGTTGATCATGATGTTTTGCCCCAGTTCCCGCCGGACGGTGCCGGGTTCGGCCTTGTCGGGATCGGTCGGGCCGAGGATGCTGCGGATCTTGGCGACGGCGTCGACGCCGCGGTACACCAGGGTCAAGCACCGCTCGGTGCCGGGTTCGTGCTTGGCCTCTGGCGTGCACCGCTGGGGCCAACGACCGGTCATGAAGTGGACGATATTGTAGAATTGCTGGTCGGCGTAGTAGGGACCGAGCAAGTCGCCCAGCTTCGCGCGCAATTCCTCGGGTACCTCCATCGGTAGCTCCCGCTCGATGACGTAGGCCGCGCGGTCAGCCGCCACCCGCTTGAGCTTCTCCCGCAAAACCGCCCGCACCGGGCCGTAGAATTCCTCGGCCTCGGCCACGTTCATCCGGTGGATCTTCGCTCCGACGATCCGGAGGCCGGACCGGGAGAACATGTCGATGATGTGCCCCGTGCGGGCACTGGGGAACCGAAAGTTCTCGGGTTTGATGAGCACCAGCGTCCGCTCGATCATCGCGGCCGCCTCGACGTCCACGGCGTTCTCCACCAGCCCGCCGTCGGCGGCGCTGTACTCCGCCCACAGTCGCAGCGAGCGCACGCAGGACTCCACGTTGGGCGCCACCATGATCGCCGGCTCCATGTACCGGACCTGGCCGTCCTCGCCGAGAATGAAATCGCCGTAGGTGTCCCGGATCGTCTGCCCCGACACGCTGTTCGCCCGCACCGGCCCCGCAGCCTGGAACACGCGTTCGACCGCATTCTCGCCCTCGAAGAGCAGCATCAACACACGGCGGCGACGCCCGGTCGCGGGGTCGGGGGCGTAGGCCCGCCGGACGTAGTCGGCGAGGAGCTGGGCCGTCATGTTGTCCGGCCAGGCCTCCGCAGCGATCTGGTCGGCGTACCGCTCCGCCAACTCCCGGGAAGGGCCGAACATGCGGGCGGCCACTGGGTCCATCCCCGTCCGTGTTGCCAACCGCCCGATGATGCCCCCGGTCCGGGATTTGCTCAGGGAATAGGGGTTGATCAGTGCGAACGCCAGTTCCCGTGCCATGCCGTTTTCCGTTTCCCCCAGCGTGCGGCGGCCCGCCGGTTGCCCCCGCCACGGGGATGAGTAGTCTAGGCGGCATCATGGCCGAAAGCAACCCGCCCGGCCCGCGAGCCGCCCGGCAGGCCGCGCGTCTGCTCGAAATCGTCTTGGAGGTCGAAGAGGCCGTGGCCGCGCGGCAGCCGGCCGACAAAACGCTGGCGGCCGCCTACCGCGCCCGCCCGGAACTCGGTTCCCGCGACCGCCGGCTCATTTCGGGCTGCGTCTTTGCGCTTTGGCGCTGGCGGGGATGGTGCGGTTCCATCCAGAGCGACGGTCCTCTCGCGGTGCTTCGTGCCCACCTGCTCGACCGGCCCGCCGAACCGACGCCGGCCGCGTTGGACGTCCTCGTGCCGCCCCCCCACCCTCTGCCGCCCGCGTTCCAAGGATTGGAAGACCGGGCCGCCTGGGTTTCCAAGCATTGGAAGCCTGGCGCGCGGATCGAGGACCTCGTGCCCGCCTGGGCGCTGGACGCCCTCGCCACCCCCAGCGGTGTTAACCGCATTCAGTGGACCGCCCGATGGATCGCCTCGCTTCAGCAGCGCCCGCCCCTGTGGCTCCGCGCCGCCAACGGCGATGGCCCCGCGCTCGTCCGCCGGCTCGCCGACGCCGGCCAAGCCGCCGCCGCGGATCCGCGCGTCCCGGGCGCTGTCGTCCTGCCGGACTACCCTTCCTTGCCCGATCTCGAACGGCGCGTCGGACCGCTGTACGAGGTCCAGGACATCGCTTCGCAGGTGGTCGGGCAGCTCTGCGGAGCTCGGCCCGGCGAACGATGGTGGGATGCTTGCGCCGGCGCCGGCGGGAAGGCGCTTGCACTCGCGACCGCGATCGGAAACCACGGCCTTGTCGTGGCCACCGACCGGCGATCCGCGGCGCTCGCGGAGGGGCGGCGCCGCGCACGGCGGACCGACGCGCGGGGCATCCGATGGCTGCTCCACGACGCCCACCGGTCGCCGCCCGGCGACACCGCGTTTGACGGAGTGCTTCTCGACGCCCCTTGCGCTGGCCTCGGCACATGGGCGCGCGCGCCCGATGCGCGCTGGCGTGAGCGTCCGGAGGATGTCGCCGCCGCCGCACGTCTCCAGCGCGAGCTGCTCGAGTCCGCCGCGCGCGCCGTGCGGCCCGGCGGCCGGCTGGTCTACGCCGTATGCTCCCTCACCTCGGAGGAGACCGTCGGGGTGGTCGAGCCTTTCTTTGCCGCCCACCCCGCGTTCCGCCCCGACGCAGGCGCCCATCCGCTCGATCCGGACGCCCCGGCGGACTGGCGGTTTTGGATCTGGCCCTGGATGGGGCCGGGTACGGGCATGTTTGCCGCCCGGCTGCGCCGAATCAGCTGAAGAATTGGGCGACCGCGTGCGCGGCGATGCTGTGCCCGATCGCGATCGAGGCCGTTGCGGCGGGCGAGGGGGCATTCAGCACATGGATCATCCTCTCGCCCTGTGCGATGCGAAAATCGTCCACCAGCGATCCATCCGCCGCCACCGCCTGCGCCCGCACGCCACTGCCGCCCGGCGCCAGGTCGTCGTCCCGCAGATCCGGCACCAGACGCCGAAGCGCATCGGCGAACCTCCGCCGGCTCCAAGAGCGCAGAAACTCATCCAGCCCCATCCGCCAGTGCCGGGCCGCCATGCGCCAGAATCCGCCAAACGAAGCCATCTCCCAAAGGTCCGCCGCCGAGATGTCGGTGCGCCGGTAGCCTTCCCGACGAAACGCCAGCACCGCGTTCGGCCCCGCCTCGACCTCGCCCCCGATCCGACGGGTAAAATGGACGCCCAGGAACGGAAAGCGCGGATCGGGCACCGGATAGATCAGGTTGCGCACCAAATGCCGCCGCTCGGGCCGGACGGTGTAGTATTCGCCGCGAAACGGCACGATCCTCACGTCCGGTTCCACTCCGCACCGTCGGGCCACGCGGTCGGAGTGCAGCCCCGCGCAGTTGACCAACCCCCGTACGAACAGCTTGCGGTCCGGCGAGTGGACGACCAGTCCGCCGGCCTCGCGGTGGACGCCGAGAAAGGGAGTGGACAGGAATACGGTCCCGCCGCGTTGCCGCACGTTTTCGGCCATCGCCCGGCAGACCTCGCGAAAATCGACGATGCCCGTCTGAGGCACCCACAGAGCCTCCAGCCCCGTCGCATGCGGTTCCACCTCGCGGATCTCCGCCGGCGTCAGCCGCCGCAGCCCCGTCAGCCCGTTGGCCGTCCCGCGGCGCTGCAGCTCGTCGAGCCGAGGCAGGTCGCCGGGCTCCACCGCGACGACCAGCTTCCCGCAACGCTCGCAGGGAATGCCGTGGCGTGCGCAGAACTCGTACATGGCCTCGCGCCCGGCTGCGCACAGGCGCGCCTTGAGCGAGCCGGGCTTGTAGTACAGCCCCGAGTGGATGACGCCGCTGTTTCGCCCGGTCTGGTGGGCGGCCAACGCGGCCTCCTTTTCCAGCACCGCCACCCGCCGCCCCTTCTCCTCCAGCGCCATCGCCGTCGCCAGCCCGACAATGCCGCCGCCGATCACCGCCACGTCGTAGGTGTCTGTCACCTTCATCGGGAATCGCCGCGCCCACGGGCGCGGCCCGGCCTCCATACCCCATTCCCCGCCCCGCCTCAAGCCGCCCCGTTGAGACTCTCCCGGACAGGTTCACGCCAGGGATTCGCCGTTCACCATAGGGCTCGACCTTGGTCGATCCGTTTCCGGGAACCGGCCTCACCAAGGTGAGGCCTTTCAGTCACATCGCGATGCGGCGGCTTTCGTGATGCGATCCAAGACCATTCGGATTGCGATTCGGAACCGTAGGGCTCGAGCTTGCCCGAGCCGCTGACGTGGCCGATCCGCAGACGGCCTCACCAGGATGAGATTCTGCCGGACAGGGCACCGCCGGGACGGCCACCTCAGGCCACCGCCGGGAAGACCGGACCATCCCAGCCGCCCCTCTCCGGCGGTCAACACGGCGGGGGCACCGAACGGCGACGGAACACGCGCAGCACGGCGGCCAGCGCGATCAGAATCGCGGCCGACGGCTCGGGGACCAGCGCAATCTGGCTGCCCCCCTGGTAGTTGTAATCGATCCAGTATCCCGGCGGCAGATCGCGGACTTCCGCGAATTCCCCGACCAGTTGGCCGTAACGCGCGAACACGTACGCCGCCGCCGTCGGAGGCTCCAACGCACGGAACTCAACCGAGGCCCCCCCGATCTCAAGTCGGCCGCCGACCTCGAGCAGATCCGCCGCACCGCCCGCACCCAATTCGATCTCGAGCGTGCCGTGCAACGTCGCGTTCTGCCCCACCTGTAAGGTCCCCACGGAGCTGCCCGGCGCCAGATAGGCGCCCACGCGCACGTCCACGCTGCCCTCGATACGGCCGGCGCCTTCCAATCGGCCGCCTGCAATACCGTGAACGACGTAGTCTGCCGCGGCATAGTGATGACCGTTGAGGGTCAGCGTCCCCTCGATGACCTCCACGGTACCCGCCATCTCGACCAGGCCGTTCAACGCCAGCGTCCCCACGCCGCGTTTGCGCAACGTTCCCGTTCCAATGAGCGCCTGCGTCAGGGCAACGCTGTCGGACCGCCGAATCTCCAGCACGCCGTTGTTCTCGATGTCCGACGTCAGCCAGCCGCGGACACCGCCGTCCCCTAACTGCAGCGTGCCGCCCTCGATTCTTGTGGCACCCAAAAACGTGTTGTCGCCGCGCAGTACGAGCGTGTCCCTCCCCACCTTCGTCAGCCCGCCGTCGCCGGTGATCTGACCGCCGAAATCTCCGCGCGACACCGACAGCCGCCCCGCGCCCAGCTCAACGCGGCCGCCCGCCGCCCCGCCGCCCGTCAGCTCGGCCACCACGGGGTCCGGCGTCCCGCTCAGGTCGAGCGTCGCCGTCGCGGCGTTCGACACCGTGACCCTCAAGCCGGGCGGCAAGGCGGATTGAGCGGCAACCTTGAGCGTCCCTGCCTCGACGACGAGAGCGCCGGTCCACTCGTTGGCGCCCCAGAAACTCAGGGTTCCCTCGCCGGTTTTCCAAACCTGTCCGGCTCCCCGAACCGCCCCGAAGAACGAGCCCTCCTTGGCGGTGAGCGTGCCGCCGTCCAGTGTCACCGTCCCCCCGGCGCCGCCGCCGCCGTTCAGCGTGCCGACGGTAACCGTGCGGCCGCCGATGTCCAGTGTGACGCCGGCGGCATTCAGCAGCAGCACATTCCCACCGGGCGGAAGGGCCGAATCGCTTCTGACCTCGAGGCGGCCTCCCATGATCGTCGTACCGCCCGCGTAGGCGTTGGAGCCGGCGAGACGGAGCACATCGCCGCCGGTCTTGACCAGGGCCCCTTCACCCGAGATGACCCCCGCATACTGGCCGCTGTTCACCGACAGCGTGCCGGCGCCCAGCCACACCTGCCCGCCACCGTTTAAGGCGGCCAGTTGCTGTGAATGACCATGTAGATCCAGCACGGCGCTGCCGCCGGCGGCCAGCGTGGCGACCACCCCGGTCGGCAGGGCGGCCGCCGCGCCCTTGCGGACCGTCCCCTCCTCGATGTGAAGGCTGCCGGCCCACGTATTGGAGCCGGCCAGCACCAGCAGCCCCGGGCCGGTCTTGACCAGCCCGCCGGAACCGTAAATGGCGCCGGTGTAGCTGCCTGAGAAGATCGTCAACCTGCCCCCTCCCAGGGCCACATGGCCGCCATTGGCGCCGCCCCCTTCGATCGCGGCCACGGTCTGGGTGTGGCCGCTGAGGTTCAGCAGAGCCCCGCTCACGTTGGCCAGCTCTACCGTGGATGCCGTCGGCAACGCCCCGGAGGCGTCCAGCCGGACGGTCCCGCCGAGCACGCGGAGGGAACCCGTCCAACTGCTGGCGCCGGCGAGGGCGAACAGGTCGGCGTTGGTCTTGATCACGGTGCCGACGCCGACGACCGCTCCTGTGAACAGCCCGCCGTTCACCGCCAGCGCACCGCCGCCGAGCGCGACCTGGCCGCCGGACACCCCCCCTCCGCGCAGCGAGCCCAGCCATGCGGATTGGCCGTTCAGGTTGAGCAGCGCGCCCTCTACGTCCGCCAGCGTGACGGTGGAGCCGCTGGGGAGGGCCAACGCCGAGTCCAGCCGGACCGTGCCCGCGTGGACAATCAGCTCCGGCCACGCGTTGTTGCCGGACAGGGACAGCGTCGCCGCCCCGGATTTGGCGACCGGCCCAGACGCCTCGATTCGGCCGGCGAAGTCACCCGCGCGGAGGCTCAGGGTTCCCGACGTGGACTTCAGGTTGCCGCCCGCCGCCCCGCCGCCACCGAGCCATCCGATCGTCGCCGACGCGCCCAATTCCAGGAGCGTACCCGCCGCGTTGGCCAGCGTCACCGTGACGCCGTTGGGCAGCGCCCCGCTTGCGGCCAACTGCAGCTTGCCCTCCTGGACCTGCAGCGGCGCTAGAAAATCGTTAGCGCCGGCCAGGATGACCGTGCCTGGCCCCGTCTTGGTCACCGAGCCGGTACCGGAAATCGCGCCGGAAAATGTCACGGTGCTGGCCGCGTTGGAGGCCGTCAGGCGGATGGGACGAAGCGCCGTGATGGCGCCGCTGAAAGTGGAGCTGCCGGGGCCGTGGCTCGCTCCGAGGGTCGCCGTGATCTGACGATTGGCGATGCTCGTCACGACCACCGGGCTCGGCAGCGTCACCCCTGCGGCGTCCAGGAGTAACCATGTCACGGAGCCGTCCGTCGAATAGCCGTCGCCGATCCTCACCGGCGACGTGCCCAGCGCCGAGCTGTGCCGGACCAGCAGCGCGCCGCCGCGGAGGGTCCATGGGGCGGTGGTCGTGCCGGCCGCGTCCACGCGAACCGCGCCGGGATCGTCGGCCGTGGGATGGTGGGAGGCGACGATCGGCGCGATCGTCCCGGCCACCCCGCCGGTGCCACCGAGCCCCAACACGAGAAGTGAGCCGGCCGACACATGGATGTTCTGCCCCGCGGTGAGGAACTCGATCGGAGCTGCAATGGTCACCTGCCCGGAACTATACAGGTGGATCGCGTTGTACTGAAAATAAGAGGTGGAATCGAAAAGAAGCGCGTTGCCTTCGTCCCCATCGTAGTAGACTGTCCAGCCCGAGTTGCTGAAGACCAGCTGCCCCAAACCGTGGGGCATCGAGTGGTTCTGGATCGGCATGCCCATGCCGGCTGGGTTGCCGAAAATCGCGCGGTGGCCCGGCGAATCCGGCTCGCGAGACACCGGACCATCCCAATTCGCCGGATTGCCCCAGTTTCCGTTTCTATCGATTTTCGTCCAGGTGAAATTCGTCACGGTTTGCGCCAACAGAGGGCACACCATGCCCAGCCCGAGGAGAACCCCCCATTTCGCGATTCGGCTATTCACGGTTTGACCTCCACAAAACTTCTTCTTATCCGAACTGCACTCATTAAGAGCCGCCGGCGGCCGGTTGTCAAGCCGGCTCGACGGCGGTTGGCTTGGCGCGACCCGATTGTGCACACGACCGTCGCGGTCCCGGCGTCCTCGCAGCTTGAAGCGGGCTGCGGAATCGGCCACGATCCGGCCTCTATGCTGGGCAGGCAGGCGGAGGCGCGACGGTCGTGGCGAGCGGGCGACCAGGGATAAAGCTGCGGCGGCCGGCGGCGCCCCCCATGGGCCGCATTCTGGCGGGCATGGGCAGCGGCGTGATCGTGGGCCTCGGTTTGCATGCCCTGCTCGGCGGCCCGGTCGGAGATTGGACCCGACGGCACATCGTGGACGGCGCATTCGACGTCGCCGGGCGGCTCTTTTTAAACGCGATCCAAATGCTGGTGGTTCCGCTGGTCACGGTGTCCCTGATCAGCGGGGTGGCGGGGCTTGGCGGACCGAAACGGCTGGGGCGGATCGGCAGCCGGGTGGTTGCGCTCTACCTGGCCACCACGGCGGCGGCGATCTCCCTGGCTTTGGGGCTTGCGTTGCTCCTCCGGCCCGGCGCCGACGGCGAGCCCCTTGCGACGGGCGAATGGACGGCCCCCCCACCGCCGCCGCTGACGGAAGTGTTCGCCGGGCTGATTCCCCGCAATCCCATCGAGGCGATGGCGGCCGGCAACATGCTGCAGGTGATCGTCGTAGCGATGCTGGCCGGGGCGGCGCTGGCCGCGGTCGGCCCTCGCGCGGCGGCGGTCCGGGTATGGCTTGAGCAGGTCAACGAGATCCTGCTGGCGATGGTTTCCATGGTGATGCGCGCGGCACCTCTCGGCGTGTTCGCGCTGTTGGCGCGGGTCTTTGCGGTCCAGGGCGCGGGCATCGCGGGGCGGCTGTTGTTATACATGGCCACGGTCGTCGCAGCGCTCCTGGTCCACCTCGTGATCGTCCATGGAGGACTGATCGGCCTCGGCGCCCGGCTGTCCCCGATCGCTTTTTTGCGGGCGTTTCACCCGGCGATGGCGGTGGCGTTTTCCACCTCCAGCAGCAACGCGACGCTGCCGGTGACCCTGGATGTCGTTGAGCGGCGCATGGGCGTCTCGGGGCCGCTGGCGGCGTTCGCGCTACCGCTGGGCGCGACGATCAACATGGACGGCACCGCGATCATGCAGGGCGTGGCTACGGCGTTCATCGCCCAGGTGTGCGGAGTGAACCTTGGGCTGCGGGATGCGCTGATCGTGGTGTTGATGGCTACGCTGGCGTCCATCGGCACGGCCGGAGTGCCCGGCGTGGGCATGGTGACGCTGGCGATGGTGCTGCGGCAGGTGGGCCTGCCGCCCGAGGGCATCGGGCTCGTCCTCGGCGTGGACCGGTTGCTCGACATGGCGCGCACCACGGTCAACGTCACCGGCGACGCGGTGGTCACCCTCGTCGTGGCGCGGCAGGAGGGAGAGATCGATCTTGACCGCTTCCACGGCCGGACCGGGCCGGGAACGTAGAAGGCGTTATGCGTCCGCCGATCCACCGGACCTTCGGTGGCCGCGATCACCGCGCTGGCGGCGGCAGGTGGATCTTGAACGGCGGGGCATCGTCCGCGGCGGGCAGGAGCCCCTTCGCGATCCAGCCGTCCGGCCGGTCCCGGCCCACGCGCAGCGTGAACGGGCCTTTTCCGTACAGGGGGGCGCGGAACCCGCGCGATGGCGCACGGCGGGTGTAGAGCATCTCGCCGTCGGTTTCGCGCACCACCTGCACCACCGGCCGTTCGACGCCCTCGACCAGGATAGGCGGCAGCCGGCCCGACGGCGTGCGACCGTCGTTGTCGTCCACGCCGAGAACGATCGGCCAGCCGGGGTATTGGACCGCGTCCCCATCGCTCGGATCAGGGTGGCGGGGCCAACATTCAAACACAATGCGCAGGGCCTTCTTCTCGAACCGGACGATCGCATACCCATCGCCCAGATTGGCCCGGGGATTGCGCTGCTGCTCCTTCATCGCCTTGGTCGAGTCGAACGGGGGGTTCGCGTAGGCATGCATCGTAATCCGGTTTCCGAGGCCGTCGAGATAATCGCCGGTGAACGGCAGCGGGCTGCCGGGAATCGGCCGCCCGCCCGGTTTCCCGTCGGCCGGCCCCCACCATCGGCCGTAGTAACTGTTGACCATGGCGGGGTTCGTGAACCCGAACGGACCGTCGCGAAAGTCGTCGATCCCGTGCTGGATGACGACGGCGAGGTGCTGGTCGCCGCACAGATGGCAGGCGAGCGCCCGGCGGATCGCCTCGAGGGCCTTCCGGCGACCGCTCTGGGGCCAGCCGTTGCAGTCGAGGTCCGCCACCAGCCGGTTTTCACGTGAACCATGGAGATGAACGGCCCCGCAGAACGCGGTCTGGGACAAAACGGCCTTGATCTCCGCCCCGGTCCAGTCCTGCGCCCACTCGTCTAGGAACTTCAGTTGCCGTCCGCCAAGAAGCTCCAGACTGGGCAAGTCCAACGCCGACGGATCGCAGGCGGGATCCACGATGTGGTCTGGCCTCGGCCCCATCGTAGGGATCTTTCCCCTCGGACCGCTCTTGAACTTGCGATCCTCGAGGATGGCGAAATCCACACCGCCCACCCGCAGACGGGTGAAATAAACCCCGATGCCCTGTTCGACCGGGCGGGGATCGGCGGGATCAGGCAGGTGCCAGGTCTGGCACCGCTCGACCATCCGCACGTATTCGGCGGGATAAAAGTAGCCCCCCGAATCGCCCGCTGGAGAATCCGCGACCTTCCCCCCCTCGCCCCACAGGTTGCCCTGCCCGACGTCGTGGTCATCGGGGATGCAGACCACCGGCCGGTCGCGGAGCACATCACGAAGCCGGGTGCCCCACAACAGGAAGGCGGCCGTGTGCTCGGTATGGTCGTAGACCTGATCGCCAGCGAAAAACAGGAGGTCCGGATCGTGCCGCCGCAACTGTTCGACGATTTCCTCCCGTCCGCCGCGGTCGGCGTTTGAGTCGCAGGAAATGGACGCGACGACGATGACCTCCTTGTCCGTCGGATCCCGCCGGATCAGGCCTTCGAACATAGCGGTCGCTCCGTGGCGGACGCGATAGGGCACAGAGCGGCCGGCATCCCAAGGCTCGATCCGAAAATGGGCCGACCAGCCGGGATACCGGACCGGGGCACGGGCAACCTCTCGCCACTGGCCGTCGAGTTGCATCTCGAGCCGCGCCTCGCGCGGCTCGTCCGGCCGCAGTGGGAACAGCATCGCCGTCATCTTCAGCACCCCGCGGTCGTGGGTGTAGAGGGCAAAGGCGACGACCTGATCCCGGGGGACGCGGACGAACTGCTCCAGAAACCCCTTCGGCGCACGGGTCCATATATCCTCCCGCGCCGCAAGGTCGAGTTTCTCACCACGCGGCCCCGGAAACGGCGAGTCCGCGACGGCAGCGAGGACGGCCGCCCAGAACGCCAGCATCATCCCCAAACGGCAGGTGCGCATGTCGAGCCCTCCGGTCGCCCTTGGTGTGCGGCGGGCGACACCGACAGTTTGAAGTCAGAAGTCTTGCCGCTCAAGTCTGCGGCGCCCGGCCCAACTCGGCTGGACGCGGCGGCGGAACGCGCTACCCTCACGGGGCATGGGCACCACCGTCGTGGCGATCGCCAACCAGAAGGGCGGCGTGGGCAAGAGCACGACGGCGATCAACCTCGCCGCCTGCCTCGTGGAACTCCGTCGCCGCGTGTTGCTCGTCGACCTCGATCCTCAAGCCAACGCCACTAGTGGGCTGGGAGCGGAGAAGGCGATCGGCGGGAGCCTCTACGGCGCGCTCCTGGGCCTCCGCAGCCTGTTGGACAGCGTCCGCCCGACCGCCTACCAAAACTTCGACCTGGTTCCTTCCGAACTGGATCTGGCCGGCGCGGAGATGGAACTGCCCAAGCTGGACCACTCGCAGCTTCGGCTGCGCAGCGCCTTGGAACCCCTCCGGCGTTCCGGCTACGATTATGTGTTCATTGACTGTCCCCCTTCGCTGGGGATCCTGACGATCAACGCGCTATGCGCTGCCGACCGCGTGCTGATCCCGTTGCAGTGCGAGTACTTCGCGCTGGAGGGGCTGAGCGTGATCGTTCGCGTGGTCGAGGATTTGCGCGCCGGCGCCCATCCGGGCCTGGCGATCGATGGGATCGTGATGACGATGTATTCCAGCCGCACCCGGCTTGGCCAGCAGGTGGTGCGGGAGGTCGTCGAGCATTTTCCGGGTCTGGTGTACGAAGCCCTGATCCCCCGTACCGTCCGCCTTGGCGAGGCGCCGAGCTACGGGAAGCCGATCATCGTATATGACCCATCGGGCCTGGGTGCGGCGGCCTACCGTCTTCTCGCGCGGGAGTTTCTCCAACGCAACGAAGTCCCCGCCACGCCGGCCGATGGCGCTACCGAGCCCAAAGAACCGCCCGCCGCTCCCGAGGCGCTCGCACCTCCGTCCGCCTCCTCAGGTCAAGCCCCCTGACCCGGCATCCGGTCAGCGGCCCCTGGCATCGGGACCGCGGTCGGCGCCATGGATGCATCTCATTCTTTATCAATAAACGGAATTGTGGACAGGCACTTCTTCCGATGGGTTTTCTGCAGGGACAGGCACCTTGCAGCGTCGATGCACGGTGTTGGGGACAGGTACATTCCAGGGCGGATGGAATGGAAAGCAGGGGGCGACAAGCAGCCCGCAGCATCCCGGCAAACGCTCTGTCGGATAT
>Ga0116210_1001143_pt1 | contig 21089 bp, 17 predicted proteins | sample TshhotsprinmetaG_FD_94483 | JGI IMG/M metagenome (GOLD analysis project Ga0116210, IMG submission 94483) | Hot spring microbial communities from South Africa to study Microbial Dark Matter (Phase II) - Tshipise hot spring metaG | ecosystem: Environmental > Aquatic > Thermal springs > Hot... | reverse complement strand
TTTTGTCAAACTTCTTTTTAAAATAGAATCTATTTCTATGTCTAAATCTAAAGTAAAAATTTCTATGTCTAAATCTAAAGTAAAAGCAAAAAGAAATTCTCAAGAAGTTCAACCTAGCAATACTCTCCAAGAGAACCAGTATCCAAAATTGTCAACTACGGCTAAGTTGGTAGCAGCTAATTCTAATAAAATCAACCAAGATTTGGTAATTAACAAAAAATCATTTTGGGTCAAACCTGACTTCCAAAAAAAAATAGTATCCGTAATTTTAGCAATTATTGGTATAACCGTGACTATCTTTGTAATGTTTGTGGGTTTTCCTCATATTTTCAATCAAACTAAAGTAGCCCAAGAATATAACGAAAATAAGAAGAGAGAACAAGAGATAGCTAAACAGCAAGAAGAAATTAACCAAAAATTAGCAGAGGAAGAACCCTTTATTAAAGGAGAAAGAAGAAGAGTTAAATTAGAAACTAATTTTGGTGATATCATCTTGGAGATGAGGGAAGATGCTGCCCCAAAAAATGTAGAAAACTTTTTAAGGTTAACTCATAGAGGCTTTTATGATAACACTATTTTCCATAGAATTGTTAAACAAGAGAACTTTGCAGTAATTCAAGGTGGTGACCCCACTGGCACTGGTAAAGGTGGAGAAGTAGCTTTTGGACCAAATGCTGTTTTGCCAGATGAAATCTGGGCAGTGTTTCCTCAGTTTGATTTTAATGATAATGGTGAGTTTAAAATAATTAACGAACCAAAACTCAATAGTGATGAATTATACAAAAACTTAAATTTGGAAACTGGGACGGTAACCTACCCTAAAGGGATTATTATCATGGCTAATACTGGTAAACCAGACTCAGCTTCTAGTCAATTCTTCATTACTTTAAAAGATACTATTTTAAATGCTCAATATACAGCTTTTGGAGTTGTACTGCCAGAAAGTTTCGGAGTTTTGGATAAAATCTTTGCAGAAGTAACTCCAATAACCACTACATCAAACCCAGAGCTAGGAAACACAGAAAATTCTAGTAAAAAAACAGATATTCCACTAGAAATAGAAATTGAGGGAACAGACGGTAGACCAAGTACCGAAATCAAACTAATCAGTGCTAAGATTTTAAAATAATCACTTTATTTTCATATCACTAGAAAATGCAGCTAGTTGTTAATAAATAAGATTTTTGTGATAACATCTTTTTTGTATTTAACCAGAAATAAACAAACCTAGTTTAGTCTTTAAATTAAGATATTAAATTAAATTAAGATAGTATTGTATTCGAATGTTCCTAACAAATCGATGAAGATTATCAATTTAAAATTGATGACCATTCCTAATCCAAATTCCCCAACCCCACGGATAGTCGTCCATCTGCCAACCAAGAGAGGTAATTTGGTTACGAATTTGGTCAGCTTTGATAAAATCTTTTTGCTGTTTTGCTTGTATTCTTTGGTTTGTTAATTCTTGTATTTGAGTTGGAATCTTGGGAAACAAATTCAGCTTCAAAATTTCTTTTTCCAAAAATATCAATAAATTAATCAAATTTTCATCTTTAGATTTGGTTGCATCTAAGAGTAGAGATTGGTATTCTTCCAAGAACTTTGGAAAATTTAGGTTATCTGTTAAAATATCAAGCAACTGATCAAAGTCGGAAATTTTTTGAACTTCAGTTTTGTTTATAAGCTCGACTCGTCCTAATTTAGATGCTTCTTTGCGAAGATTCCATAATCTTGCTTGGCTTTGTTCTAATTTTTCCCAAGTAAAATTAAGCTGCTCAGTATAGTGATGTTCAAACAACATTAAACGATAAGATAAAGGATCAAAACCACTGATTTGATATTTTGCTTGTAACTTCTCAACAATTTGGTTTGGAGGGTTAGTGATTGAATAAAAGCCAGTATCTTCATATTTTCCCGTTACCAAATAAACATTACCCAAACTCTTAGACATTTTTCTACCGTCAACCATTACAAATTTGTTATGCACCCAGTTTTTGGATAAATGAAATCCAAGAGCCTCTGCTTGTAAAATTTCGTTTTTGTGGTGGACATCAATATGGTCTTCGCCGCCAGTATGCAAGTCAATAACAAAGGGTAAACTGGCAAATTGTTCAAAAAATTTACTATTTACAATAGGCTTGCCTTTGGCTCCCAAAGTTCCACAAATCATACATACACACTCACTGTGCCATCCGGGACAACCATAACGGTTGGGTAGGTCGTAGTCTTTTGGATCAAGATTTTGTAAAATACGAATCATCAATTCTTCAGTTTCCTCTACTTCATTAAACTTCCATTTCTGTAAGTTTTTCTCGGACACGAATTTCCATAAAGCAAAATCGTCTGGATGTTTTTTGTTAGTCTGCAAAATATCTCTACCAGTATAATTCTTAGAACTAGTTTGTTTATGTAATTTGTGATTATAAATTTCAAAAACTGGATGGTTGGGTACCTCTAAATTTATATTGGCTAAAGTGTCAAAGTAAATACCATCATTCGTTAAATATGCTTTTTTTTCAGCTAAAAGTTGCAAAGCTAAAATCATCTGTTCTTTGATGTACTGGGTAGCTCTAGGATTATGAAAACCTTGTGGTACATTTAAGTTCAAAGCTTCAGTTTGTTTGCGATAGTTAGCTGTATAAAAGTCTATTATTTCTTGCACAGATTTGCCTTCCCGCTTGGCTCCTTTTTCAATTTTGTCTTCCCCCTCGTCCCCATCACTAGTTAAATGACCAACATCAGTAATATTTAAAGTCCATTCAACTTGCCAGCCAGCTAATTTAGCTACTTTGGTGATAGTGTCAGGCAACCAAGCTGCTCGCATGTTACCAATAGTTTGGTAATTATAGACAGTTGGACCGCAAGAATAAATTTTAAGAGTATTTGGTTTAACAGTATTATCAGGATCGATTACGATTCTAGTTTTTTTATAACTATCGTATAGTTGAAGAGTTTTTGGCTTAGACATATAATGACGAAAATAATAAAAAAAATCCCCCAAACGGGGGGTTAAAATATGTTCTGGCTCGAGAAAACCAAAAAACCCAACCTACCCCCGTGTGGATAGCAAACAGCAAAAGAAGCAGGTTTCTAAAGGTAATTTTTGCATACCTAAAATGTGAACAACAAAAATAAAATTGTCAAACTAAACTAAGCTCCCACAAGCATCTATACTAACATTGATTTTTAATCAAAAAACCAAACTTGCCAAAACCTGTCGGTAAAAATGGTCTAAAATTAATAATTACAACCAAAATCAATTTTTTTGAAAAAAGTTTTTAAAAAATCAGTCTAAGGTTTTTGACAAGGCTGAACAATAAAAATATAATAGTTTCTAGACTTAATTTTACTGAAAAAATATGATCTCAAGTAACCAAAACTTTTCCGGTCAAAATAATAGCTTCAATAAAGCAACACCTAACTCATACCCAACCCAAAATCCGTATCCACATCCTTTTTTTAGCCACAATTATACACAAAACACAGCTAATTCAAACACATCTACTTCAAATTACTACCAAAAACCTAATTTAACTCAACAAAACAGACCTGTAACGGGTTATAATCCTTTTGACCAAAAACAATCGGAAAGCCCTAAACCATATAGCCCTTTTAACCAGGAAGAATTGGAAGACAACCCTTTTAAAAAGAAAATTGAAGTCACCAATTTTGAATTTGATGAAGATATTTCTGAGCTAACACCCTCACCTAATTCACAAAACTCAACAAATCAAACACAGTTTTCAGTCCTAAATAATCATTCCGAAATGAAATCAACACAACCAATTTTTACTACATCAGCAAATTTTCCTGTAAATGATGATTATAACTTTTATCAGCAGTCTCGAAAACTACAAAATCATACCCAAAGATCTACCACAATTGATCCCCAACCAAAATTAACTGAATCCAACATAAATCTTACCACCAAACCGCAAAGTTATCAACTGTTTCAGCAAGCTCCATCACCAGAAATTCACCAATCAACACCAGAACAAAACCTCATAATGTCGCAAAGCATGTCGGAGACTTCTCAATTTTCAAAGATAAACTATACAGAAAACAATTATCAAACATTTCCACCAGTGACTACTTTTTCTCAAGTTCGACCTTTCGAACAAAAACCCAGTTCCGAAGAACCTATTGAAGAATATAATACAACATCAAAGCAAAGAAAAAAGAAAAAAGAAAAAAACCGAACGGGTATAAACTTTCTAGTAACTTTTTTAATTTTAATTTTAACTGCTGGTATAGGAACTTTAGGCTATATTTCCTTTGCTTTTTATAACCAAATAAATGATCTAAAAGAAAAAAATCTCGTGTTAAGAGAAGAGGTAAAAATAGCTCCTGATGTTCGTCTTCAAAACTTAATTAATAAATATGAAAAAGAAATCGATGATTTAAAAGAAGATCTGCTCTTAGCTAAACAAAAAATTGAAGAATTAGGTGGTGATGCCTCTGTAATAACAGTAACCCAAAAACAAATCTCTTTAGAAGATGCTCAATTTATTGTAGTTAGTATATTTCCGGATTCAACTGTAGTGAATTCGAGTAAAACTGATAACAATCTTTGGAAGATTTCTCTAGTTACCAAAACTAATCAAAAACTAGATGTTTTTTTGGATAATCAGGGTAAAATAGTATTAATTGAGCTGCTGGAGCAAAATTAATAATGTGATATTATTTTACTATATTTTACCGCAATACAATGTTCCTAAAACTAAAAAGAAACAAAAATGACTTTAAAGCAAAAAAGAATTCTCAAACAAATATTTTTAACCTTAGAATGTTTAGGTATTATCTTGTTGCTTGCTTTTTTTGGATCCACCAATCCTCCTTTTCGACAAACAGATGACGATTCTTTTATACTTTTCCAATTTTTGGAAAAACAAAACGTTCAGCAAGTCTTAGGTGCAAGCTCTAATAGCCAGGAAAACCCTTGTCCAGAGGACAAACCAATTATAGGTTGGATTGATTTTTCAGGTAATAAGCAGGTTAGAAAAGTCCTACCACCCGGATCGTCTGCCAGTGCCTGTTTTAAAGACCTAGAAGAGGCTCAATCTCAAGGTTTTAAACCTTTGGAATAAATTAATTTTGCTTATCTAGAATATTTTCCCAACAAGAAATTGTGTTAAAAAATTAATTAATTAATAATAAAAGTCCTAAAACAAACAATACATGCAAATCTAAAAATTGTTCTTAAGGTGTAATATTTGAGATATTTAGATTAGGCTTAAATCGATGTTAAGGTAGAAGTATACCAGAATTGAAAAAATTCTTGAGGTTCTAGGTAAGAAAGAATAATTAAAAGGTTATAGCTCCTCAATAAAAAGCATAACTACCAAAAAATATTCCAAAAATTATTCAAAAAGCTTAGATTAGTTTCTTAACTATTTTTGGTAAGTTGTGTTATTAGTAATAGATTTATTGATAATAAAAATTTTTTTAAAATAAATTGGGAATTAAGATTCTTGAATTTATCTACTAAAAATTTTATTTTAAATAATTTCACTAATGCTTTTGTATAAAAATCCATTTATAGGAACTGGTTATGTAGGTCTTGTAAGTGGTATTTGTTTTGCTGATAAGGTCAACAAGTTGATTTGTATGGATAATGATTCAGCTAAAATTTCTTCTTTTAAAGAAGGTAAAATAACTATTTGGGCCGGAATTTAGGAGTTATTAGTTAAAAATCTTAATAATAAAAATCTAAGTTTTACAGACAATTTACAGTCGGTTGTCGAAAATTTGGATTTGATATTTTTTTGCCTATCAACCTCAACCAACGAAGACCGATCGAAGATTTGCAGCATGTTTTAGATGTAGCAGGTAAAATTGAAAAATTTTCCAATGATTACAAATTAATTGTTAACAAAAGCACAACTTCCAGTTAGAAATACCAAAAAAATTAAAGAAGTATTAAATCAATCAGTAAAAACGATTTTGATGCTGTCTTTAAGCCCGAATTCTGGAGACAAGATAGGTCTATTCAGGATTTTTTATACCCAGACAGAATAATAATGAGCACAAACTCAGACAAAGCTAAGTAGATTCTGAAAGATCTTTACAGAGGCTTTATTAACAACGAAAATTCCTTCGTTAATCAGATAGTAGATTTATGTGATATAATAGATACAGATATAAAGCAAGTAGTCTTAGGTATGAGTCTTGATCCTCGTATTGGCAATCAGTTTTTAAAAGCTGGTATAGACTATGGTGGTTCATGTTTCCCAAAAGATGTAAAAGCCTTGATCACTTCAACTAAGTCTGTTGATTATAAGTTTGCTACTTTAGAAGTAGCACAACTGGTTAACATAAATCAAAGGAAGCTATTTACAAATAAAATTTTAAATTTTTTCAAGGTTGCATTAGAGATAAAAAGTTAACTGTTAGGGATTAGTCTTCAAAGGCGATACTGATGACACAAGAGAATCCCCAGCCTTAGGGGTTGTTAGAAAATTATTAGATCAGGGAGCGAAAACTAGTGCTTTTGACCTAACAGCTATGGATAAAGTTAAAAATATTCTAAACTAAATATATGAATATACGATTGATTGTATGAATGGCAATTATTTAAAAACTCCGATGGGATAAAGTGGCTACAAAACTGGAAAAAGGTTATTTTTGATGGTAAAACTTGCTAGACAAATAGGTACTACAAAAAGTTTGGTTTGAATATTTTGAATATTTTTATTATGGGTAGACAGAATAAACAGTTAGTTACTAATGATTTTAGTAAAATTTTGGTTAAAAAATAGTAATTTAAAATATAATTTAAAATTTAAAGGTGATGAAAAAATGAAAAAGTTGTAAAAAGATTTTTTATGTAAGTTATAATGTGCAGTTATTAGTTTATTGAAATGTGAATTTATTGATTTGGGAGCTAACTTTTTTATAAATTGGAAATGGATGAAAAAACAATCAAAAAAATGTAGAAATATTTAACAGCACTTCTAAAAATTTTAGTTATTGAAATAGAGGTTAATGTGGAAACTAAAAATTCTTAGAATACTTAAATATGGATAAAATCAAAATAATTTATGATATACATACAAAATTAAAGTTTATAAAGCTTTAAAGAAACAATACGTTGAATGGCAGTTTTACCGTTAATTATAGATTTGACCAAAAAAGAAGTTTTTGCTGAATATTGAAAGCATTTTGTTTTATTTTTGTTATGCTCCCGTCTGTTATAGAAGAGTTAGCCGAAAAATTAAGAGTATTTCCTGGAATTGGCAAAAAAAGTAGTCAAAAACTATCTATTGATGTTTTACAACTAACTCAGAACCAGTTTGACGAACTTATAAATAGTCTAATGAATGCTAGACAAAAAGTACGGTTTTGTAGCAACTGTGGCTTCTTTGCTCAGGATGAGCTATGTGAAATCTGCAAAAATAAATCCCGTGATCAACGACAAATTTGTCTCGTAGAAAAACCAACCGATGTTTTAATAATTGAAAAAAGTCATAACTATTTTGGTACTTATCATGTCCTTAAAAAATTAATCTCTCCCTTGGATAATATTTTCCCGCCAGACACAACAATTGATGATTTGTTTCACCGAAGAATTAAAAATCTTCTAGATCAAAGTAATGACAACGTTGAACTGATCTTATTTTTTAGAAACGGTTTTGCTGCCGAAGCTACTACAGCATACATAAATCAAAAAATCAAAGAACTTAATTTACAAGACAAAATATATTTAACTCGATTAGCTCAAGGTTTACCATTATACTATAATTTAGACAGTCTAGATCAAGCGACTATAGCTAAAGCTATAGAAGATAGAAGAAAGGTATTTATATAAATATGTACTTACTTAAGTAAATAAAAAAGTAGTCAACAAAAAGTTCAAAATTTATTTTTTATTTAACAACATTACAAAACATTTTGATAAAACTTTGCTTTATTCTCAGTCTTCATTGTGTTGTAATTATGTTTAATGTAAGAATTTTAGCTGGTAAATTTTGAAAACAACTTTGAGAATTTCTTAAAAGACTAACTTTTAAAAGTTAATTAATCATAAAAGTAATAATTTTAAATCCAAATTATGAGAAATGTTTAGATTGATAGAAAAAGTTTCGTTTTTAATCTTTCTCAACTAGATGTTGAATTTTTGTGTAATAATTAACTAATTCTGTTTCTATACTTTCTGTTGATTTATATTCAATATTGTCGAAAAATTGTGGATAAGTTGTGAATATCTTACTCACCCATTGATTTTGGTTATCCTGATTTAAAATGTAAAAATAATCTTCTACAAGTTTGGCATTTAACTCTTGATGAGAATTAGGTATAGGCACTAAATATGCCGGTTTTTGTAAGTATAAAAGTTCAGATATAGATCCTAAACCAGCTCTACACAGGACTACATCAGACACGTTTAAAGCCAATTTCATTTCTTTGTTAGTTAACTCTGGGATAGATAAGTAACCACTAGTTTCGGTTAATTGATATTCTTTTTTTTGCAAAACTCCTGTTAAATGTAAAATGTTGAACCTACTTCTTAGGATGGTTAAGTTTTCTATTAACCAATCGTTAATTTTTTCAGCCCCACTGGCTCCACCAAATACTAATAATAAAGGTTTTTCTGGATTCAAATGTCTAAAAAATAAATGTAAAATGGTTCGAGTTTCAGCTATCTCTAAAACTGTTTTCATCAAATTTTCACTTTTAAAATCTTCTAAATTAATCGGATTAGGTATTTTTATACCTCTAGCAAAGTAGGAATTTACTCCTGCAGTGTAATCAAACACATAACTAACAAGATTAGCAAATCTAACTGTTAGTCTGTTAGCCAAGCCCGGTAAAGGATCCTGTTGGTGAACTAATATTTTTATTTTTCTTCGGAAAAAGAAATTGTATATCTTGGCTGCATAAATAATCGGTACCGCCAAAAAGCTACCAGCTGAGAGAACTAGCTTCGGTTTTTGTCGAAATAGAATGAATAAAGATAAAAGAATTGAATAATTTAGCAATATCAAACTCCCAAAAATATCTAAGCCGTAAATTAACAGAGTCCACGGGTTTTTTTTGGTAGGTGGCCGTCTTAACTTAACTTCTGGTAAAAATAAGATTGGTATTTTTTGCCTCTCAGCTATTTTTTGTTCATAGCCACCTTTTACTCCGACTATTACTGGATCAACTCGTTTTAAGTTTTGACTAATAGTCAATAAAGGAACTATCGGACCACCTGTGCGACCTGCAATTAGTAAAATTTTTGACATTAACGAACTTTACTAGTTGTAATCGGGGGAAGACTTATTTTATACACCTCTCCAGTAAATTCGTCAATTGCTTCAAAATTAGTCTGTCGCATAATAGGTATATTTTCAAATTTACCAGCTTGCATACCAACTTCCCAGTCAAATTCAATAAAAAAAGCTGGTTTATCTTGACTACCTAAAAGAGCCTCTAGTCTATCTATTTCAAAAATTACTTGACCGTTAGTAGCGTTGTACTTTAGATTCTGACCAAGTTCCTTTGGAGTAATACTATCAGACTGCCAACTGGTACTTGGAAGACTGCTAGAGCTTTTAATTTTTACATTTTTAATGGCATTTTGTCCAGTGGTAATTATCCACCTGACTTTATACAGTCTTTTGGTTGAGTCTTCGGGATGTTCTGTAAAAGAAACCGAATTAGAAAAACTTACAAAACTAGAAGCTCTATATATTGGGCCTTGTACAATCACGGAGCTAATATTGTCAGCTTTAGCTTCGACCTTAGGTATTAAGACATATGAACCTTGATTTAGTGAAGGATTTATCATGTCTTCTTGTTTTTTTACATTTATAGTAAACTGGATATTACCTTCTAAACCAGGGGGCATACTAGCTAAAAAATTAGCAGATTGACCACCCCATCTAATATTTTTATTTTGTTCGTTACCAATAATGTCATTCTTAAATTTCAATGTAGTAAAATCTAGAACCCCTGCTGGATCATTAATTGAAGCTACAATCTCTATGTTGTTGATAAGATCTTTGCTTTGGTTTTTATAGTCAATTTGAAAAGTTAGAGTTTCTCCGGGCCTAAATACTGGGTTTGCTTGCTTGCCAACAATAAAAGTAGACAAAACTAAAGGTCTGGGAACTATTCTAATATCTCGGCTTGTGTTAAAAATACTTTGGTAAGTATTATCAGCTCGTTTAATGGCAATATCTAAACCAAATCTATGCTCGGTAAATTCCGGACCTTTCATTTTGCCTTTAACATAAAGCTCTTGTCTAGAGGATTCAGGTAAAGTTTCTACGTCCCATATATTATTTCCATCAGTTGGATTGGTTCTAGGACTGGAAGAATTAGACAATATTAACTCAGAGCCTATATATTCAAAAACATCTCTGTTAGGGTAATCAACTTTTAATCTTAAATTGTTTAAATCACGATTTGAAAGATTTTCAAAAACAATTTTGATTATCGTTTCAGTACCCGATTCTACGTCTATATCATCTGGATTTATAGTCGCTGTAACCAAGGGTTTAGTGATTACCGTAGTTTTTCGTTCTAATTTGATTTCATGACGATTGTTAGGGTAATTGATCAATGGTTCAGGTGTATATATCAACACGCCACTCATAAAGGTTTCTTCATCAATTCTCCCTGTTAAGATACCTTCAAACTGAACTAAAACAGATGAAGTCCCTCCGACTTTATTTGCAGCGTCTATTCTAGCAAAAGAAAAGACATTTCCTCGAGGATGACTAGGGTTAGGAGTTATAGCTCTTTCAAAGCGAAATTTTGAATCAAATTGTAATCTCAACTCTACATTTAACAAATCTACATTTTCTAGGTTTTTTATTTCTATTTTCCAAGTATTAGCAATTCCTGAAGGTGATTCGGTGGGTGCTGCGAAGATTACTTCTACATCTTCAAATGGTCCCGGTACAGTTTGGTTATTAAAATAAATAAACCAACTACCTATACCAACAATTGACATTAAAATAGCGATCAACAAAATTACTTTCCAGCGGTTAGCTAAAAATGTTATAAATTTTTGCGACTTTGAGACTGGTTGGTTAATACAGCCTATATTTTTATTAAAAGATTGCTTAACTTTAGGCGGCTCTATGTTCACATCAAAAAGATTTGGAATCTGTCGAGAATAATTTTGGGAATAGTTTTCGTATTGAAAATTAGATGCAGGAAAGATCGGTCTGTAAGAATTTTCTTGAGGTTGGTTATATTGATTTTGCTGTTGATTCGTATTTGGATTTTGGTTTAAAAAACTATTATTATTTAGAAATATGGGCTTGTAATTTTTACTTATATCTTTTTTATCAAAATTCTTATCTTCTGGATACAAGTTATTTAAATCGTTAGGGTTCCCTGTAAAATTATTTGGCCTGGAAAAATCTTTAATCATATTTATTAAAGAATTTTTGTTTTTATTCTAAATTTCGACTTTAAAGGTTACATTTAGGTGAAAGCACATTATACATAATTTTATTAAAAAAAACAAGTTTTTAATATTTGTTTTTGACAAAACTGAATTAGTGCCATAAAATGTGCCTCTCGTATATCAGTTCATATCAAGGTATGATCAAGTTATTATCCTCAAAAGTTATTGTGCAAAGATTTCTAATTATTATTTTTACCTGTTTGGCAATTTTGTCTTCGGCTACTTCCTGTACTTTGTTTGGTGGTTCTAGTAGTGGAGTAGTATTGGGTTTGATCAAAAGAGATAATCCAGACGGTAAGGGTTATAGATTTGGTTTCATCAATACAGAAAAACTATATACTGGTGAGGTTAAGCAAGGTGGATTAAATTTAGCTTCTGGTCTTAAAATAGCTCAAACAGGAACCAACAGTTTATACTTCTTGACTGAAAAAAATGGTTTTTTTAGAACTGTAGATGGCGGTAAGAACTGGGAAAGAAAATATGTTTTTGGGTTTGAAGGTACCGCAACCGGAAAAAGGCAAATACAAAGGGAAATTAATGCATGGTTAGCAAGAAATAATAGTTTTATAGCTACAGATTTTGCTGTTGATCCTAAAAACGATGAAATTGTTTACATAACGGGACAATTTGAAAGTACTGGTAGAATTTTTAAGACTGAAAATGGGGGAAATAGTTTTAGTCAGATTTATAGTAGTGTAGAAAAAGACGGCTTTGTGAGATTTGTTACCATTGATCCAGAAAATACAAAAAATGTCTATGCTTTAGCTGGTAAAGATACCATTATTCGCAGCCAGGATGGTGGGCAAACTTGGCAAAAAATGAATACTTTTGAACGAGAAACTGTAGTCCAAATTGGATTCTATAAGGATTTCTCAAATTCTTTGTTTGCTTTGCTTAAAAATCAAGGATTAGCTTTTTCTGAAGATTTTGGAGAAACTTGGAAAATTGTTGAACTAACAAAAGACAAGCAAACACTAGGTGAACAACCTATAGGAATATTTGGCCAAAGACCTAAAAAAGACAATCCAAAATTTTCTTTATATGAGAAAGTTCTCCCTATTCAAAATGGTAATTATTGGGTAGTTATAGCAGACAAAAATATTTGGTTTTCAGATTCTGTAGAAAATACTTTTCTCAGACTATCTTTACCGACGGAGGCTAAAGAATACGAAACATATGATATATTCCCCCACCCAACTCAAGCCCCTCAAAGAATGATGGTGGCAGTAAACAATAAACTTTTTGAAACTAAGGATGGTGGGAAAACTTGGAGTACAGGCGATAAAATTGGCTTACAAACACCAATTGGTAACATCGGTCAAATTATTATAGATCAAAATAACGATGAGATCATTTACCTTATGTTAGTAGATAAAAAAACTATTCGACGAGATGGTTTATATCAGCGAGTAGGAGGTAATGGAATTTTTAGTTAAAAAGGGTTTTATTAGTTAAACAAGTTATTAATATGTTTTGAATAAAAGCTATAAAAACCATTTTGAATTACTTCAAACAATGAAAATACTGCAGTTTTTTTAAAAAAAATTCATACCCAAAGAATCTAAGCTATGTTTTACTATTTTAACTAAAAAATCTTACCTTTTTCTGAACCTAGAGTTTTTCTAAAAACCCTAGTTTTGTCTCAAAATCTAAGTTTAAGTTGGTACAAAAATTGACAATTTAATTAAATTTAATCAGTTTTGTACACCCTACTAAAATTAGTCCAGCCGAGATGGTGGAATGGTAGACACGAAGGACTTAAAATCCTTTGCCCTTTGGGGTGTGGGGGTTCGAGTCCCCCTCTCGGCACCAGATGAAAAATTTTTTTGAAAAAACTTAAAAAACAAAAACATTTACCGTAAAAAATACACAATAAAAAATGTTAAAAGCGAATCCTGAGTAACTCCAGTAAATTTAATTTTTTCAAAATAAAATTAGAAAACTATAAGTAGAGTGGTAACCTTGATTAAAACGAAGGCATCTTCTTGACAATAGTGTTTTATTGAAGTCTTATATTACTGACTATCATAGATAATCATGTTGTCCGTTTCTGTTATGCCTTTTGTTTCACTAAACCAAAAAGAATTACAAAAAATTTTGACCGTGTGTAGTCAAATTAGTCCAAGGATAAGTGATGTAGAAATTTTTACCTTCACGAAGGTAATCGTCAAGAAAGATAAAGTGGAGATAAATGCTTTTAATTCAACTATTTTTTATAGAGCTTTTCTTAAACCTACAAATATAGATATCTTAGACGAAGAAATTTCTTTTTTAATCAAGACAGACCTGTTTACCAACAGTGTGTCTCTAATCCACGACGAAATAGTAGGAGTTAATATTGATTTAGATAAGACTTTGCTTATTTTACAAGGTTCAAATAGTAAACACACTTTAAGAATAAATACCGAAGAGTTATCTAATTTTACTACCCCTCAAAATAATCCAGAAAAAGTTCAAGCTAAATTTTTTATAAATAGTAATTCCTTTATTCAGACTAATAAAATAGCTCAAGTATCGGTAGGTAATCCTAGAACCGTTTATCAACCAGAGTTTTTGCACATTTGTTATACTTTAAACTTAGGTAAAAACCAGATTGCTGTGGTATCTACAGATAGATATCGAATGGCTAAGATGCTTGTAGATGTGCGAGTTGAAGAAGTTGTGGAAGACTTAAAGCTAAGTCAAAGAAATTACCTTATTAATCCCAAAAGTCTAAATATTACTGCTAGTATGGTTAATTCATCTTCTGAAATAGAAATGACTTTTGAGAGTGAATTATTGTGGGTGAGAATTGAAGAAAGCCAGTTAGCTATAAGATATGGAGAAGGTATTTATCCAGACTACGATAAAATACTGCCTCAAAGTTTTGCTTGCAGTTTTATGATAAACACAAAAGAAGCTCTAGATGCTTTAAGGCAGGTCTTTTATTTAGCAAAAATGAATACTAACAATAAATCTGTAACTTTACATGTTGAACCAGCTAAAAATCAAATGATATTATCAACTACCACTAGCGACGGTTATTCTAGCGAGAGTACTATCAACATAATAAACTATGAAGGAAATCAAGAAAGTTGGACTCAGTCCTTTAATTCAGAATATTTAATTGACTATATTTCAAATGTCTCAACTGAACGAATTTTATGGGAATCTAATCCTTTAAAACCTTCTTTGTTATCACCAGAAAATCAAAAATCTCAACAAATATATTTAGTCAGTGGATTAAGATAAAAAACAGCTTGTTATCCAAGTTTACCTTTAGTTATAGTCTTATAAAAACGAGATAAACGAGATAATATTAGCTAACTTTATCGACATTCTGAAAAATTGTAGATTTTTAAAATTTCTTAATCTTAGAATCAGAACATAAAACCTCAATAGCAATTCCAAAATATTGATTTAAACAGACAATTCCTCTAACCTGGAAAAAGTTTAAGAAACATACCAAAAATCTCTAACTCAAAGATTTATGAAAAGATAAACTATAAAAAACGTTGTTATTTTGGAACACTTAACGATTCCACAATCTTTCTAAAAGATTCTATGTCTCTAATGGCGATCTCAGATAATGATTTTCTGTTCAACCTATTACCAGCTTTTTTTAGCTGATCCATAAATCTACTGTAACTTATAGTTGAACCAATTTGATCTAAAGCACCATTTATCCTAGCAATCCAAAGTCTTCTAAGTTCTCTTTTTCTTAATTTACGACTTTTGTAAGCATTTTTTTCAGCATGCAATAGCCTCTCCTTAGCTGCTCTAAAGTTAGTTTTGGCTCTGCCTAAATAACCTTTAGCTCTAGCTAAAAGATACTTTCTTCGTTTATGTGCAATTGTACCTCTTTTGATTCTGGACATAGTCTAGTTACTAGTTAAATCAGCTTTAAAGAGCTTTAATAAATTTATCATGAGCATTACTCAAAGTAGTTTTTCTTCTCGCTCGAAGAACTCTTTCCCTAGATTTTTTAATCATTCTATGAGCAACATTAACTCTCTTGGAGAGAAGTTTAGGTTTTTTACCACCCGTTTTCTGAATTCTTTTAGTCAAACCGCCGTGAGATTTCGCTCTCATTTTTTTTAGAGCCATACCTTATTTATATTTAGTTTCTACAAATAATGTGTGAGAATTTGTTTTTGGATTATATTTTTTTAACTTTAATTGCGAAACAGCACCTTTCGCTTTACCACCACCTTTAGATTTGTTTTTGATATATCTATAAACAACCTTCTTACCATCTGGTGTGGTAGTTGTAGAAACGAGCAAAATCTTATTTTTCTGCCAAGCCATAATCCAAATTAGATTAATTAACAACAGGTTGTCTAACTTGTTTTTGATTATTTTTCTCTTTTTGTGTGGTGGTAATCGTTAAATTAACCTTATTAACCCCCTCATTGTAGGCATCAGACAAAACTTCCATGATAAACTTTAAACAGTTGATAGAAGAAGTATTACACACAATTGTGTATTGTAAATCCTCAGGCAAAACATCGACATTTGTGTTCGTAATTGCTATAACTGGAATTTTCATTGCTTCAGCTTCTCTTATGGCGACCGGATTATCTTTAGCATCAAGAACTATAACAGCCGACGGCTTATTATTTTTAAGTACTGTTAAACCATTAAAAAATCTCTCAAGTTTAACTAGTTTTCTATTCAAAGCCAATTGCTCATTACGACTAAGACGACTAAAAAAATCTTTATCCTTAACCATGTTTTTGGTTTTATCAAGAGTCTTTAAAGTTTTGCGAATGGTCGACCAATTAGTTAAAGTCCCCCCAAGCCATCTATGGTTTACATATGCTGCTTGATTATTAGGAACTCTAGAAACAAAATCTTCCACAATATTTTTTGTATGTACAGAAGTTCCTACGACCAGTAATTGACCTTTTTTTTGACCAATTTTTTCTAATAATTTAGCACTTCTCTCTAAAGAGGCTTTAGTTTCCACTAGATCAATTACAGAAAGACCTTTATTAACACCATAAACTTTTTTCTTCAATTTAGGATTTAAAGCAGATTTTCTATTCCCCCGGTGAGTACCTAAAGAAAAAAGGTGCATCAAACTAATTTGTTCAACTCTTATAGACATTGCAGAAAATTCTGATTTTAAATTCCTTTATTATTCTAATTGTACTGTAGCCCCAGCTTCAACCAGCTCTTTTTTATATTTTTCTGCATCTTCCTTACTAACATTTTCCAAAAGTACAAAGGGAGCTGATTCAACTTTTGTTTTAGCATCTGCTAGACCGATATTTAGTATATTCTTAACAACTTTAATAACTGGAATTTTTTTATCAGCTGGTACTTCTGTAATTTTAACGTTAAATGAAGTTTTTTCTTCGGTGGGGGCGCTTGCAGTACCAACATCCCCAGCAGGAACAGTAGCAGCTACAGCAACAGGAGCAGCAGCAGAAACGCCAAAAGTTTCTTCAATTGCTTTTACTAATTCTGAAGCTTCCATTAAAGAAAGTTCTTGTAACTGCTTAATAATATCATCAACTTTAGACATAAAAACACAAGTTAACCTTACTTAGGATAAAAAACAAAAGTTCGTTTTTACCACGAATCTAGCTCGACCAAAAAGAATAAGATTTTTGGTTTTGTCAAGAGAGTATTGTTTCCCGCCTGAAATTCTAAAATTTTCTGTAAATTCTCAACTTTCACTAATCACTAATACAAACTTATCAAAGTTACAAAAAATTAAGATTTAATTAGAGACTCTATTTTTCTAAGAGGGAAAATTATTCATCATGATAAATATAATAATGGATTTTGTTTGACACCATTTTGAATAACCTCAAAATGCAGATGAGTACCTGTACACCAACCAGTACAGCCCATTCTACCAATAGAAGCTCCTTGTTTCACAAAGTCACCGGGTTCAACATATATTTCGGACAAGTGAGCATAAAGAGTTTTCAAACCGTTCCCATGATCTATAACAACAGCTAAACCATAACCTACGACTGTATATCTATAAACAGCTGATACAACACCATCTTTAGCCGCAAAAATAGGGGGTTCTGAAGGATCAGCAAAATCACAAGCAATATGACCCGGTTGAACACATCTAGAAATTATAAAGTTTCCAGATACTGGCCAAATCAACCCCTCACTACGAGCTTGGTCAACAGTGACGCCTCTATAAGTATTGCCAAAACTAGAAATAGATCTTCTTTTTCTTTCCTCTTCTGCTTTTCTAAGGTTCTCTTTTCTTTCTTCTTCCTGTTTATTAGCCAATTCTATTTTGGTAAAATCTTCACTAGGTATTAAAACAAGCGATCCTTTTTCGAAATGTTGTTTTTCCCGATTTATTATGTTTATGTTTCTTTGTATTATTTCGTCTTTATTAATAGCATATAAATTTGATAAATATTCAGCTGTAACCACATCCTCTGTTTTATATATGTAACTGTCAAACCATGGTAAAAAGAGTTTATTACCAACTTCTGGCTCTTTACCATCTGCTATACGGTTATTAAATCGAACCGTGGTTGGTTTCAAGCCATAAAAAGCGGCGATTTGAGAAACAGTTTCTCCTTCCTTTACTGTATGTTCAAAAATCACTTTTATATCTTTTTGTTCTTTATTTGTGGATAAAGAAGTTGTGGATAACCGAGCAATATCTGACTCTGAAATATCACTATCATTGGTAAACTGGGCAATAACTACACTCTGGCTATCAACAAACTTAGAAAGACTACTATTTGTCCTAACCGAATTAGTTGATTGAATAATGTTAGCTTGACCGGCAAAAAAGAGGCCAAACAAACATACCAAAACAAAAGTTGCAAGGTAAAATTTTTGAACTATAGACAAAACTTCTTTCAATAAAGCAATCAATTTATCCAAATAAACCTTAGACTCAATTTTGAGACTTAACCACCAAAGCTCCCTATTTTTTTGAATAGCAAATGTTTCTACCAAAGAATAAAATTTATCTCTTAGATAGTTATATCTCTCTGGCAGGTTCAATACATGGTCATAACCCACCATAAATATCAAATACGATTGATATGTAGCACTATTAATTATTTGTGAAAAAAAACTAAAAGTACAGACAAAAAAAGTCCGACTGCTTAGCAAAAAAGTGATTAAACTTTCCCTAGTTAAAACTATAACCTCAGCTAACTGTTTTTGAGATTTATAAAACGGTAATATATCACCGAAGACACTAGTTCCGCCACCAGATGCAATTAAAACTAATCGGTTAACCCGAGATTCCCTTAAAATAAAGTTAGGCTTATATAGATTTTCTACAAAATTAGCTACTTTAGCTACTTCAGAATATTCGTCACTAACTGTTTGTTTTGCTTGGTTGTTAATTTTACTATTACTATGGCTACTTTTAGATTCTAAGGCAAAGACTTCAATAGAAGTGGACATATCAAGACTGTGAATACCTAAATTCTATTTCCTTTTGTTTACTGCAAACGCTTTTTAGGGCTTAAAAAGCAGAAAGTATTCACTGCCTTCTATTCTACTTCATGTATATATATTTGTCAAGTACATAAATTATTAAAAGTACATAAACTATTAAAAGTCAGTTTTTTCAAAAAACACCAATTTAGACGCCTAAAAACTAAATTATCACTTTTGACCTTAAAAAAAAGAAATAGCCTTAAACATATTTAATTTTATCAAGTTTAATAACTACAAAATTAGATAAAAAATATTTTAAAAACTGAAAAATTTAATATTTCAAGTATTCGAAAAATAAAATTAGCCTCTTATTTATTTATTATATAAAATATTACATATATTATATAAATTATAAATAAACAACTTTTTTTACTTACTGATGTAGATATTTTTTAAAGATTAATTGATATTCGGCTCTTATTAAATAAGAAAGATATCATTTCAAAACTAAACTATATCTACTGTCACCACCCCGGTGTAAACGCCAGGCCTTGTAAAAGGTGGAACATTCACTAAAATTTCTGGTGAAATCACGAACTCACCTCCACCATTTAAATCAAGATTTTGCAACAAAGGTCGAGGTATATTAGCCCCCTCAAAATAACCAGCTTCTGGTAAGATATTATATAAGCCTGATCCAGTGATTACAGTTTGCTGGGAAAACTGGGGATTAATAGAGATTTTATCTGCGGTAATCATGTTATCTCCAGAAGTTAGATGGGTTATTCTAATAGTTGCAGCCCAAGGAACAAAAAATTGTCTACGATCAAAGAAATTTAAACCTTCTAAGGTTGCCGACACAGTTTGTTCTTGGTCGGACACCGTAAGTACACCAAAATTAGTTACTTCTGGAACTCCGCTTACAAAGACTGTCGAGTTAGTAAAACCAAATCTAGTTTTCTCTTGGTTAAAATTATGCTTAATTTCCGACTGGCTCAAAGCTCTATTATAAATTCGAACTACTGCAATATTACCTTCAAAAGCACCGATTCCATCAAGATACGTACCTATCTTGATAACCCCGTCCGAACCTACAACAAGCTCTTGATTGGTCGTTTGGTGTAAAACTCCATTTACAAAAAGTCTAGTCTCATTTGTATTCGATGAGTAAGTTGTGGCTGCCATCTGCCACAAATTATTTGGTATAAAAGTAGAGTTAATTGTATTATTAGCATTAACAGTCGCTTGAATAGTCTGTTGGCGAATCTCAAGACTAAGTCGGTTTCCACAAGCATTACCGCCAAAACTCCAATATCCATTACCAAGTTCTCCATAACTACAATTTGTTGTTTGGTCTGGTTGATATAGATTTACCAAGGTTTGTTTATTGTTAGTAATAGCATTACTAGCTCTTCTAAACCAGACTTCAATAGTCAGATCATTAGAAAAATTAGAATTTAAAGTAGTATCAATCATATCATCAACACCATCAAAAGCAAAAGTCTTATACTGGTCATTTACCCACACTGGGTCATTATCTTCCACGAAAAAGTTTTGACCTAAAAAGCCATGTTTATTAGCTCCTGAAAGATCTAACACATCTTGCCCGGTTCCGCTGTAACTACCAGGGTGTCCTGCATCGTAGTACAAATTTAAACCCTACGTATGAATATCAGTAATTACATTTACTCTATTTCCGTTTTGCCAATTTGTTTCACCGCTAACTCTAAATTGTGATTGATAAGAACCAACTTGATTTGGCAAAACTACTCCAGAACAAACTACAAAGTTACCACTGACTGGCAAATTGCAAGTTGTTATTTGTTCATCAGCTACTTTTACTTCCAACGATCCCGTATAATACATAAAATCTGTATCCACAAACAAAGTACAATCTACTGTTTGACCAGCTTTTTTAGGAGTATCACAATACATTAAAGTTATATTGCTATTTTGTAGTGGTAAGACGGTATAATAAGTAAAGCCACCTGCCAAAGTTCGCGCTTGTCCATTTCCGTTGGTAACCACTACATCCTTAGATCCAATTGTGCCTGCAGGAGTAGTGCAAGTAAGTTGGGTAGATGATACCAAAACCACATTAGTACAAGGATTACCGTCAATAGTTACAGAAGGAGGAGTCTCTGCAATTTGCTCTCCTAGTCTGGCAATACCGTTTCTAGGTGTACGGTTGTATCGGGTAAAATCTCCACCAATCAGAATTTTACCGTCTGGTTGTAAGGCGATAGAATAAACATCAGTATAATCATCACCACTAACTCCACTTCCTGGATTGAAACTAGTGTCTAGTGAGCCGTCTGAGTTA
>Ga0116210_1001137_pt1 | contig 21191 bp, 17 predicted proteins | sample TshhotsprinmetaG_FD_94483 | JGI IMG/M metagenome (GOLD analysis project Ga0116210, IMG submission 94483) | Hot spring microbial communities from South Africa to study Microbial Dark Matter (Phase II) - Tshipise hot spring metaG | ecosystem: Environmental > Aquatic > Thermal springs > Hot... | reverse complement strand
TCCGGGCCGCGCGCGTTAGCAAGCGGCAATGTGGGGGCACTCCCAAACCGAGTCACACGCGTCAGAAGGCGGGGCAATAGACCGCTCCCTCACGGTCGCGGCTCGGACCCAGTTCGAATCCGAGCCGCGCGCGTCAGCAAGCGGTAATGTGGGGGCACTCCCAAACCGAGTCACACGCGTCAGAAGGCGGGGCAATAGACCGCTCCCTCACGGGCGCGGCACGAATCCGACCCGCGCGCGTCAGCAAGCGGCAATGTGGGGGCACTCCCAAACCGAGTCACACATGTCAGAAGGCGGGGCAATAGACCGCTCCCTGACGGTCGCGGCTCGGACTCGGTCGGGCGCGGCACGAATCCGAGCCACGCGCGTTAGCAAGCGGCAATGTGGGGCATTCCCCATCCGAGCCATACGTGTCAGCCAGCAGCACAATCCGCTCCCGCACGGGCGCGGCGCGGATTCGGTCGGGCGCGGCGCGGATTCAATCGGCCACGGCGGCCACCAGCGCACAGGTGTGTCGCCCACCAGCAGCCAGCACCTCGCCACCGCTCAACCCTTGCACCGCCACCAGCAGGGAGCGATCCGTGGTGGTACCATCGCCCAGCTGGCCACAATAGTTCAGCCCCCAGCACCAGACGCCGCCTTCTGCTCGGCTGTCCCGCGACAGGTCACGGCCCGATGGCTCAGGTAGCTGGTTGTGCCTGCATGGAGTCGTTGCGGTCAGGACGGTCTGTGTGATGGGCACCTGGGCGGATGCCGCCTCTGCCGGCGCCGGATGGGCCACTGCTCCGCGCGATGCCAGCAACGCCAGCACCCCGGCGAGCAAGGCGATGGACCATCTCCGCGCGCTATGACGCACCAGGTGGCGTCTCATCGCGACTCCCCCCGAATGAACCGGCCGACGACGCTGCCCCGGACACTTTGCAGCGACGGATGCGCTCGGGGCGCATCAATCCTCCCCGTGCACCAGGCGCATCAATCCTGCTTGCGCACCAGCGAATACGTGCGCGGCAGGCGTGCCAGCAGGGCACATTCGGACGCCTCGGCACAGCCGGCGCAGTGCAGCTCACAACCCTGCACGGCGGCAGCGCGGTCGTCGCGCAATTTGCCCATGCGCAGGAGGGTCTGGACCATCCCCTCCAGCGTGGGCAGGTCGATCCCCAGGCGTGCGCTCAGCTCGTGCAGCGTGAGGGGCTGCCCGGCGGCTTCGAGCTCTTCCAGCAGGCGACTCAGCATGGTGCTATCCGATCGTCGGCAGGCTGGCGGCTGCGATCGACTGGCCGACGCGGCGACTCTTCTCGTCCGGCAGGTGCAGCTGGATGCGCTCCGCCAATTCAGGGAACTCGCCCTGCAACACGCGTTGTGCCTCTTCCAGGATGAGCGGACCGCCCGAACCAGAGGTGCAGCGCCCCAGAATGAGGACATGTTTCAAGGTGTAGAAGTCGGCGTAGTGGGCGACGGCGTAGCCCATGTAGACACCGATGGTGCGCCAGATCTGCTCGGCGCCGCGATGGCCAGCTTCCAGCTGTTCCTGCGCCGCCTTGAGGCGTTCCGCGTCGGGCACGTCGGCAGGGATGTGCACGCCGGCCAGCGGGGCCAGGCGGAAGACGCACTGTTGTGAGAAATACTGCACGCCGCAACCGCGGTCGCCCGACCACTCGTCCACCGGCGCCGCGGGATTGTAGTCGACCGGCACGAAGGCCAGCTCGTTCAGCCAGCCGGTGATGTTGCCCTGCGGCGTCACATAGCCACCCGCCTGACTGGAGCCGAGCGCGATGCCCAGCACAGCGTTGTCCTCCAGCGACATCGAGCCGGCCAGCGCGGTGACCTCGCCGTCGTTGACGATCTCCAGCGGCACACCCAGCTCGCGCCGGATGCGCAGGAAGAGGTCGCGCACTTCGTGGTAGCGCTCGCGGGGCACACCCCGGAAGAGCGAGGCGATGCGCACACGATTGTTGACATAAACGCCGGCGGCGCTGCCCCCGATGGCGTCGACGCGCGGCATCTTCGAGGCGGCCAGCTGCAGCGCGTCCATAATGTACCGGTAATGATACTCCGGGTCGCTCTGTTTGCGCGGCTCCCAGACAATCTCGTGGCTGAAGATGGCCTCGCCGTTGACCACGGCGGAGACCTTCAGGTCGGAGGCGCCCAGGTCAAAGCCGATGCGGTAGCCGTCGAGATGGCGTCCCAGCGGCTGTTCCGTCTCCTTTTCGGGTGGCACCTCCTCGGGAGCACACGAGACCACGGTGAAGGGATGATCGTAGATGTCCTCGCCCATGACCCGCGCGTCGAACGCGCGCTCGCCGTCCGGGCTGTAGACCTGGCGGATGTAGGTGCCGATGCTGGCCGGGCCGCCCACGTAGACCTTCCAGCCGCCGCGCTGCCAGAGCAGGAACTTGACCAGCCGCTCGGCATACATTAGGTTGGCCTCGGCATGGGGATGTCCCTCGGGGAAGACGACCGTCTCGAAGCGTGAGACGCTGCCATCGGCACGCTCCAGCCCCAGCACCAGCGGCACGCCGGCGCCGGATGCTTGCACTTCTTGGCGAAAGGCGCGGTTGGCCAGCACAGCCGGACGAAACGCCTCGTCCAGCGGTGGAGTAAAACGGGGTGGAATCAATCGCAACGCTCCACTCATACGTCACACTCCTGATGGTGTGCAAAGATCGATTTGCTGGAACACGGGGCACATTGTAGTGCGAAATGGCACGGGCGGCAACCCATCCGCGCCGTGAGCCACCGGATCCGCGCCGCGACCGTGCGGGAGCGGTTGTGTTGCTGACACGTGTGGGTCGGTTTGAGAAGTGCCTCCACATTGCCGCTGGCTGACGCGCGCGGCTCGGATTCGAACTGGATCCGCGCCGCGACTGTGAGGGAGCGGATTGTGCGCCACCGGCCGACACGCGCACTCTGGCCGCTGGCTGACGCGCGCGACCCGGTTTATGCCGCTTGCTGACGCGCGCGACCCGGTTTATGCCGCTGGCTGACGCGCGCGTACTGGATCCGAGCCGCGACTGTGAGGGAGCGGATTGTGCGCCACCGGCCGACACGCGCACTCTGGCCGCTGGCTGACGCGCGCGTACTGGATCCGCGCCGCGACTGTGAGGGAGCGGATTGTGCGCCACCGGCCGACACGCGCACTCTGGCCGCTTGCTGACGCGCGCGTACTGGATCCGAGCCGCGACTGTGAGGGAGCGGATTGTGCCGCTGGCCGACACGCGCAACCTGGTTCAATGGCACCGGGATGCGAGGCACTCCGCACGACCTCGAGGGGACGCAGTCAGCCCTGGTCCAGCTCGGCCAGCATCGCCTGGATGGTCTCCGCCAGCGGCGCGATGTGGCGGTCACAGACGGAATACACCACCTCAGCGTCGAGGTCGAAGTAGTGATGGGTGAGAATGTCGCGCATCCCCATCACCCGTTTCCATTCGACCTGGGGGTAGCGGGGCAACAGTGTGCCCCCCGTGACGCGGTCGAGGTGTTTGACGCTCTCGCCCAGCGCGATCAGCTGCATGCAAATGGCATCCAGCTTTTCCCGCCCCGCTTCCGAGCTGACGAAATCATCCGGGGAGCGGATGGGGGCAAAGCGCTGGCGCACCGTCTGAGCAGCCGCCAGGATTTGACGCAGGATCTCGCGCACCAACGCGACGTCATACATAGACCGCTTCGGCGTCGATGCGCTTTTTGAGGAAGGGATTCATACGCTCGCGGTAGCGCACCACATCCACAGGTCGCTGGAGCAGTGCTTCCAGTTCCTGTTTGATGCCAACCATGTGCAACAGGTCAGGCTGGGCAAGCTCCACGACAATGTCCACATCGCTGAGCTCGGCCAATTCGTCGCGGGCGGCTGAGCCGAACACACCCAAGCGCACAATGCCAAACTCGCCGCGTCGCGCTGCGCAGAACTGTGCCAGGATGCGCAGAAGCTCTTCTCGTCTCATCCGCTCTGCCTCGGGGTGCGCTGCTGCTACCACGATTCTACCATATGAGACGAGGCGGGCAAAGCAAACGCATCGCCCCCCAGTCCCATCCGCGCCGCGACCATAAGGGAACGGTGTGTGCCGCTGGCTGGCGCGCGAGTGCGGGCGCAATGCAATTGCGCCCCTACGGCCGCGCGTGGCTCGGTCAAATCCATCCGCCCCGCGACCAAATCCGAGCTGCGACCGTGAGGGAGCGGATTGCACCGCCGGCTGGTGTGCGGCTCGGCTCGACGCGTGCATCTCCCACATTGCCGCTTGCTGACGCGCGCGGCTCGGATTCGAACTGGGTCCGCGCCGCGACTGTGAGGGAGCGGTATGTGCCGCTGGCCGACACGCGCACTCTGGCCGCTGGCTGACGCGCGCGGCTCGGATTGAGTCCGCGCCGCGACGAATTTGCTACGATGTCGCTCCCAAAAGGGCAGAATCTCCTGAAATATACCTTGACAACTCCTGGACAAATATTGTATAATATAGATACAAATGGTCGATATGACGCATAGCCAAAGAAATATACACACAACAACACACAGGGAGATAACCGATGAAAGAATTGCTGAACAAACTGGTATCACTGGTAGTTGCACTCGCATTAGTCGCCACGCTGAGCGGCGCCGCACTGGCGCAGGCTCCCGGCGACATCGTTGCCACCGCCGTCGCCGACGGGCGCTTCACCACCCTGGCAGCCGCACTGCAGGCCGCCGGCCTGGTCGAAACTCTCCAGGGAGAGGGCCCGTTCACCGTCTTCGCGCCGACCGATGAAGCCTTCAAGAAGTTGCCCGAGGGCACGGTGGAGGCCTTGCTGCAAGACATCCCCGCCCTGACAGAGATCCTGCTCTACCACGTCGTGGCGGGGCACTTTGAGGCGGCCGATGTGATCGCCCGCTCCGAACTCGAGACGGTCGGAGGGGGGCTTCTGACGGTCAAGGTCGAAGAGGGCAAGGTGATGATCAACCAGGCGCAGGTGGTCATCCCCGACGTGAAGGCCTCTAACGGGGTCATCCATGTGATTGACAGTGTGCTCATCCCGCCCAAGCCGGCGCCGGACATCGTCGAAGTGGCTGTGGCAGATGGGCGCTTCACCACCTTGGCAACCGCACTGCAGGCCGCTGGTCTGGTCGAGTTCGTCAAGCAATCGGCGCCGCTGACCGTCTTTGCCCCGACCGATGAGGCCTTCGCCAAATTGCCCGAGGGCACGCTGGAAAATCTGCTGAAGGACAAGGCTGCTCTGACGCGCATCCTGCTCTACCACATCGCGCCCGGTCGCTACAGCGCTGAGGAAGTGGTGCGCAAGAGCTCGGTAGCCACCTTTGCGGGTGAGTATCCCTCCATCAGCCAGAAGGCAGGCGGCCAGGTGATGGTCGATCAGGCACAGGTCCTCATCCCTGACATCGCGGCCGGCAACGGAGTCATCCACGTGATTGACTCGGTGATCTTGCCGCCGGCACCACAGGCTGCTATGCAGAAGAACCTTGTTGAGGTGGCCGTGGCGGATGGGCGCTTCACCATCCTGGCGCAGGCGCTGACCGATGCCGGCCTGGTGGAAGCGCTGCAGGCGGCCGGTCCGTACACCGTCTTTGCGCCGACCGATGAGGCCTTCAAGAAGTTGCCCGAGGGCACGCTGGAGAGCTTGAGCAAGGAACAATTGACCCGCATCCTGCTCTACCACGTGGCACCGGGTCGGGCGATTGCGGGTGACGTTGTCAAGTTGTCCTCGCTGGCCACCCTGGCGGGCGCACCGCTGAGCATCCAGGTGAGCGGTGAAAGGGTGGCGGTGGGTGACGCTCAGGTGATCATTCCCGACGTGATGGCCAGCAATGGGGTCATCCACGTCATCGATACCGTGCTGCTGCCCCCACAATAGCCCTCCTCCTGGCAGCCGAGCCGTGTGATTGGGGTAGAGGTCGGCACCGACCTCTACCCCCCTTTTTGCACAAGTGACCTCGCCATTTGTTGTGCCGCTGGCTGGCACGCGACCCACATACCCAGCCGCTTGCTTACGCGCGCGGCTCGGATGGGCGCGCGCGGCTTGGTTAAATCCATTCGTATCGCCTCAGCCCACCTGAAAGGTTTGACCCAGCGGCTTGAACTCGGCCACTTCCTGCCGCGCCAGCTTCTCGCGAATCTGTTCGAAGCGTCTGACAGTCTCGGCTGCATAGAGGCGTTCCCCACAGCGCAGGCACACGTCGGCACGCACGTGCAACACAGCGATGTGCACACCGCCTCGCACCAGCTTCTCCACTTCCTTCTCAACCAGCTCGCCCCCGCAAATGGGACATCGCTCAAAAGGTTTCATCGTTGCCTCCTCGTCCGCCAGTCTACCCAGCGCGTCGGGTCAGGTCGGTACACTGTGATCAGCACGGCCCACATCGTCGCAGGGTTGTAGGCCCATACGCTGTGAATCGGCTCACCAGTAAAACTGGTGCCATAGACCAGACAACTCGGATAGGGCTCATCAGTAGGATACTCTTCGATGATCTCACCCTGTAGCACGCTGAAGAAAATTTCATCGAACGACAGGCGATCCGCTTGTGCCTCTTCGTCGGCGTGATCTGTGATGCGGATACGAAGATGCCGAATCGCCTCGATGATGTGCTGGATATCCACCGGTCCATCCTGTTATGGTATGCGCCACATTCATTGTAGCCGGACGTGCTGGAAAGACAAGGGAGCAGGGCGAATGTGGCCACTTGTCCACGCGCAACCCGGTTTGGCCGCTGGCCGGCGCGCGCCCCACATACCCAACCGCTTGCTGACGCGCGCGGCTCGGTTAAATTGATCCGCGCCGCGACCGTAAGGGAGCGGGTTGTGTGTGGGCGCAATTTAATGCGCCCCTACGGCCGCGCGCGGCTCGGATGGGCGCACGCACCACAACCCCCCGCCTACTATGCCAGTTGCACCGTCTTGTGGTATACTGCACATCCTCATCGGACAATCGCCAATGGAGGATGTGTCGGCAATGTTTATCGGCCAGCAATCCAAGGCAGCCATTCTGGAGGACTATGCGCGCTACGTCAACCCTGGCCGCGTGTCCGTCTTCAAAATGGTGGGTCTCGACTTCATTCCCGGACGCCGCGAGGGCGTCTGGTTGTGGGATGTCGATGGCAGCCGCAAGCTGCTCAATTGTCGTTGCTCCGGCGGGGTCTTCAACTTGGGGCACCGCCCGCCGCGTGTGGTGCAGGCAGTCAAGGCCGCGCTTGACGAGATCGACGTGGGCGACCACATGCTCCTGGATGAAATGCGCGCTGCCCTGGGCAAGCGTCTCGCCGCCCTGACACCCGGCGACATCCAGTACGCTACCTTCTCACCCGGTGGCGCGGAGGCAATCGATGTCGCCATCAAGCTGGCGCGCGCATACACCGGCCGCCCGGGCATCATCTCGGTGCACAAGGGCTACCACGGCCACACCGGCTTTGCCCTCGCCACGGGTGAGGATTCCTTCCGCGGCAAGTTCGGCCCCATGCCACCCGGTTTTACCAAGGTGCCCTTCGGCGACGTCGACGCACTCGCTGGCGCGATCAACGAGCAGACTGCTGCGGTCATCATGGAAACCATCCCCGCCACCGGTGGCATCCTCATCCCACCGGACGACTATTACCCGCGCGTGCGCCAGCTGTGCGACCAGTGGGGCGCGCAACTCATCCTTGACGAGGTGCAGGCCGGCCTGGGACGCACCGGTCGCATGTGGGCGATTGATGAATGGGGCGTCGTGCCCGACATCTTGGTGATCGGCAAGGGACTGAGCGGCGGCATCTACCCTATGTCGGCGACATGCCACCGCCCCCACCTGGATCGCTTCTTCCAGCAGCACCCCTTCATCCACTTGTCCAGCTTTGGGGGCGCTGCGCTGGGCTGCATTGCCGCCCTTGCCATGTTCGACGAGATCACCGCGCCCGGCTTCATGGAACACGTCCAGGCGATGGGCGAGCGCTTCGAAGCCGGCTTCCGCGAGCTGCAAACGCGCCACGCCATCATCGCCACATGGCGCCGGCGCGGCCTGATGATGGGTCTGGAACTGGTCGACGCACGCATGGGCATGGCGTTGAGCCCGCTGCTGGCGCAAAACGGCGTCCTGGCCGTCTTCGCTGACCATCGCCCCAGCACGTTGCAGCTGATGCCCCCGCTGATCATCCAGCCCGACGAGGTGGACTTCGTGCTGGAGGCGCTCGATCGTGCGCTCGCCTTCCTCGAAGCGCACCCCGAGATGCTCGAGATGGTTTCTGCCTTGAGCGGCGCATTGGGGATGTGACGATGGGCCACGTCAAACGACAGTCCGCCAAGGGATACGCGGGCGCGCTGGTCCGATCGCTCACCTGGGAGGAGCAGGCGGTCGACGCGGCGCGCAACGGGGGCATCACAGGGGGACAGACCCCGTCTCCACCTTACGTCCTGCCGCTGGATCGCCTGACCGCGGAGGATGCGCCCCATGTGGGGGGCAAGGCGCTGCGTCTGGCGCAACTGGCACAGGCCGGCTTGCCCGTCTTGCCCGGCTTCTGCGTCACCACGGCCGCCTATCGCGCCTATTGCGCTGCCAGCGGCATCGCCGCATTGCTGCCGGAAGCGGGTGAGTTCCCGTGGGAGGATGTGGCGCGTCTGCAAGCCTGTCGCACGGCGTGCGCGCAGAGCGCCATGCCGCCCGAAGTGGCGCGTGCCATCGTCGCTGCCTACGCCCAGCTGGGCAACGCCATGGTGGCGGTGCGCTCGTCGGCCACCTTTGAGGACCAGGCCGAAGCGTCCTTTGCTGGTCAGTACGACACCTTCCTGAACGTCTCTGGCGCGTCGGAGGTGCTGGAGCGTGTGCGCGCCTGCTGGGCCGGTATCTGGAGCGAGCGCGCGCTCTCCTACATGCGCGAGCAGGGCATCGACCCGCGTCGCGCGCAGATGGGAGTGGTGGTGCAGGTACAGGCGGATGCCACCGCCGCCGGCGTCCTCTTCACGCTCAACCCGCTCACCGGCAACGAGGAGGAGATGGTCATCGAGGCGGCTTGGGGACTGGGCGAGGCGGTCGTCTCTGGGCGCGTCACCCCGGAGCATTACGTGGTCAACGCGCGCCACCGCACCCTGCTGCGCCACGACAGCGCCCGACAATCGGTTATGTTGGTGGCGGACGTCAACGGTGGCACGTTGGAGAAGCCACTCGCCCCCGACCAACAGCGCCAACCCGTGCTCAGCGAGGCACTGGTGATGGAGCTGGTCGACCTTGGCTATCGCGTCCAGGCGCTCTATGGCTATCCGCAGGACATCGAGTGGGCTTTGGCGGACGGGCGCTTCGTTCTGTTGCAGACGCGCCCGCTGACTTCCTTCAGCTTCGATCCCGCGCTGGGGCAATGGACCTCGGGCAACTATCGCGAAGTGCTGCCCGGCTTTGCCTGCCCATTGGCGCTTTCGCTCAGCCTGGAACACGACTACGGGCGCAGCCTGAGCCAGTTCTTCCGCGAGCTCAAGCTGGGCGAGGCACCCCCCGGCACGGTGTGGGGACGACCTTTCTTCGGGCGTGCGTACTGGAACGTGGGTGCGGCGAAGCAGCTCGCTGCCCGCCTGCCCGGGTACAAAGAACGCCTCTTCGACCGCACCGCCGGCATTGACCCGACCTACGAAGGCGATGGCGAGGTCACCCCGTGGACACCGGTGACGGTGGTGCGCGCGCTGCCCGTCCTCTTTGCGTTGGGGCGTATGTACAAACGCGTCTGGCGCGAGGCTCGCGATTACCGCGACCGCTTCCTGAACGTGGTCGAGCCTGCCTTCGACGCGGTCGATCCCACCGCCCTCTCAGACCAGGAGCTGGCGGACTGGTGTCGGCGCGCCGTCGAGCTGCACTGGACAGCCAACAACGTGGCCATCCGCGTCAGCCTGCTTTCCGGCCAGGCGCAGGAAGAATTCGAGCCGATGGTGCGTCAGCTGAACGCTGGCTTGCCGCCGGAGCAGCAGATCGCCGAGGGTGACCTGATCACTGGCCTGCGCGACGTCCGCACGGCGCAGCCCTCGTTTGAGCTGTGGCAGCTGGCACGCGCAGGGGTTGCCGATCCCGAGATCGCCACCGCCATCACCCAGGGCGACCCGCTGCATATGCGCGAGCGCCTGGAGGCCACGCCGCGTGGCCAGCGCTTCTGGCAGCGCATCATGGACTACATCCGCCGCTACCGCTACATGGCCTCGATCGACGAGGACCTCATTCAGCCGCGTTGGGACGAGGACCCCAGCTTTGTCCTTTCCACGTTGCAGAGCTATGCACAGGCGGAGGAGTCGTTCGACCCAGTGCGCCGGCTAGAGCGCCAGTGGCAGATTCGGCGCGCGACCGAACGGCGTGCGCTGCGCATCCTGGCGCGCGGCTGGCGGCGGCTGTGGTGGTTCGGCAGGCGATCGTTCACCAATCATTTGCGCTTGGTGCGCCGCTATATCTGGTGGCGCGAGGAGACGCGCGTCATCGCTGCGCGCGCCTTCTACCAGTGTCGCCGTTTCTTCAAGGAACTGGGACACCGCTGGGCCGCCGCCGGCATCCTGGAACATGCCGACGAGATCTTCCTCTTGCGCTGGCCGTCCATCGAAGCCATGCTGGACGGACGCAGCGATGCTGCCACCCTGCGCGAGGAGATCGCCTACTATCTGCGTTTGAAGGAGTGTTACCGCAATTTTGATCCTCCGTGTGTCATCGGGCGGGGCGCCAGCGTGCGCCCGGCGCCCTTCTTCCTGATTCCACCGGTGCAGAAGGTTTTTGTCGGCATCCCGTGCAGCAGCGGAGTGGCCGAGGGGCCGGCACGCGTCGTGGCCTCGCTGGAAGAGGCACGCGCGCTGCGCCGCGGCGAGATTCTGGTGGCACGCTACACCAATCCCAGCTGGACGCCACTTTTCAACCTGGCAGCTGGCATCGTCATCGAAGAGGGTGGGCTGCTTTCCCACGGCGCAGTCGTGGCACGCGAATACGGCATCCCGGCCGTATTGCGCATCGAACGCGCCACCAGGCTCTTGCGCACCGGCCAGCGCCTGCGCGTAGACGGCAGCCGTGGCACCGTCGAAATTATGTGATGTAGCCAAAATTGGCATCAAAAGGATATATTTGATATAATGGGATAATGGGGTAATTTGTACCCCATCAAACCAAGGCAATGCCATCGCCGCAGAATTGGGGAAGGGCACAGATGATGCGCGTCGCAAAGGCGCCGGCGAAGTGTGCTACAGCGGCGGGGCAATTCAATCGTGCCCGATCATACGGGGGGAAAACGTTATGGAAATCACACGTCAGGCTGATTACGCAGTGCGCGCCATGATTCACCTGGGGAGCATACCCGCCGAGGTGCGCGTGTCCACAGCACTCGTCTCGAAGGAGCAGAAGATCCCGCTTCCCTTCCTGACCAAAGTGATCGCCCATCTGGTGCGCGCCGGATTGGTGGCCACCTCGCGTGGCATGGGCGGGGGCATTTCGCTGACACGCTCACCTGAAGAGATCACCCTGCTCGAGATTCTGGAGGCTGTGGAAGGGCCTATCACCCTGAACCGCTGCCTGCTGCGGGGCAACCTGTGTGAATTGCAGCCGCAGTGTGCTGTGCATGATGTATGGGCAGAGATTCAGAAACACCTAGTTGAGGACCTGAAGAAGGTGACGCTCGACTATCTGGTGCGCGCGCAAGCGAGCAAAGCCTCGGGGCAACCGGTCGAGTTGCCATCATCTCTCGTGCGCATATGAGCGCGTCGCGCCGCGCGTCCTCTTTCTGCCTTCCCTAACAGGCGTCACATCCGGCTTAGCGCTCGGCCTCGTCTTCTGCAGCGAATGCGTCCGAGTCATCGGCGTAACGGTCGTTGACCAGGACTTCGCGCGGCTGACCGTTGACGGCGGGGCCAATGATGCCTTCTTCTTCCAGCTGATCCATCAGGCGCGCGGCGCGCGGATAGCCAATGTTGAGGCGCCGCTGCAACAGGGAGGTACTCGCCCGCCCGGTCTTGAGCACCAGCGCGACCGCCTCGTCTAACAAGGGGTCGCGTTCCGCTTCCTCGAGCAGCCCCTCCCACGGGAAGGTCTGCGTGGTTGCCTCACCTGCCTGTTCCTTCCAGAAGGTGACCACGCGGCGAATCTCTTCATCCGAGACGAAACAGCCCTGCAGACGCACCAGCTTGGCCGAGTCGGGCAGCATGAGGAGGGCATCGCCGCGGCCCAACAGGCGCTCTGCCCCCGCCGTATCCAGGATGACGCGTGAATCGACCTGGCTGGTCACCATAAAGGCGATGCGCGCCGGGAAGTTGGCCTTGATCAGACCGGTGACCACATCCACCGAAGGGCGTTGCGTGGCGATGATCATGTGGATGCCGGTGGCGCGGGCCATCTGGGCGATGCGCGTAATGGCGCGTTCCACCTCGTCGGGCGCCAGCATCATCAGGTCGGCCAGCTCGTCAATCACCACTACCACGTGGGGCAAGGCCTCCAGGTCTTCCGTGCGCGCGATGCGCTTGTTGTAGTCGAGGATGCTGCGCGCTCCACAACGCGCGAAGAGCTGATAGCGCTCGTCCATCATGCGCGTGATCCACGTCAGCGCCCCGACCACTTGTTCCAGATCGGTCACCACCGGCGCCAACAGATGGGGGACACCGCTGAATTGCACCAGCTCGACCATCTTGGGGTCGATGAGGAGCAGGTTAAGCGCTTCGGGGGTGTGCTCGCAGAGCAAACCGGTCAGGATGGCATTGATGCAGACGCTCTTGCCCGAGCCGGTGGCGCCGGCGATGAGCAGGTGGGGCATGGCGGACAGGTCGGCCACCACGGGAGCACCCGAGACGTCGCGCCCCAGCGCGATGGGCAACACCCCCTTGCTGCGCGCTTTGTGGAAAGCATCCGACTCGAGCACGCCGCGCAAGGAGACCAGCGTCACCTTGCTGTTGGGCACCTCGATGCCGACGAGAGGGCGGCCTGGCACGGGCGCTTCGATGCGGATCGGCGCGGCGGCCAGCGCCAGCGACAGGTCGTTGATCAGGGCAGTGATCTTGCTGACGCGCACGCGCTGGCGCAACACGCCGCCATCCGGCGCAGGACGCTCGACATAGCCCGGTTCCACACCAAATTGGGTGACCGCCGGCCCAACGTTGATCTCACGCACGCGCGCCGGCACACCAAACGCACGCAGGGTCTCCTCGATAACCTGCGCCTGATAGCGCACGTCGGCGCCAGTGACCGGCTCCTTGGACGAAGGGATGAGCAGGTCGAGTGGTGGCAGATGGCGGCTGCGGCGCGTGGCGCGTTTCGTTTGCAGGGTGTGCGCATTGACCGGCACCGTCTTGATCTCCGGGCTCAGACGCCGACGCCCGACGCGCGCGGCCGCCTCGGATGCACTCGGATGGGTTACCTCGGTGACGGGAACTTCCTCTTCGCGGGGTGCGAGGACGACGTGGCGGCGGATGTCTCCAGCGAGCAAGAGGAAGAAACCACCCAGCGCGGCCAGCACAATGCTCAGCAGCAGCAATCCGCCGATCGTCTTGCCCAGCGGGTCCACCAGGGCGGTGCGGATGCCCCAGCCGACCAGGCCACCCCCACCGCCAGCGCGCGCCAGTGCCAGCGCATCATCCTGTTCGCTCAGCAGATGCACCAGCCCCAGACCTGCAAAGAAGAGGGCTTCCAGGCAGACGGCGTGCTCCCAGCGCAGCCAGCGCGGCGGTGTGACGGCCGTGGCACCCAGCTGGCGTTGCAGCCCGTCCCAGAGCAGTCCGATGCCCACCACGCCGAGCACCAGGGCGACGGGTACTGCACCCACGCCGAAGGCTTGGCGCATCAGGCTGGCTAATCCATCGGTGAGCGAGCCAGAGGCAATAGAGAGAAGGCTGAGCAGGGCCAGGCTGGCCAGTACCAGGAGTGCCAGGCCGGTGAGTTCCCGTCGCATCGCGCGCAGTGGTTGCATGGAGCGGTCAGTCGCCCACCTGTCGCAAGCTCAATCCCAGGCGATGCATTGCACTATCGATGCGGATGACACGTGCCCGCACGCGGTCGCCCTCCTTGAGCACGTTGCGTGGATGCAAGAAGTTGCCCTCGGCCAGCTCCGAGACGTGGATGAGGCCTTCCACTCCCTCTTCCACGCGCACAAACGCTCCGAAGCTGACCACGTTGGTCACCTCGCCCTCGACAATGTCGCCGACATGGTACTTTTCATCCACCGACAACCACGGGTCGGGCTTGAGCCGTTTCAGGCTGAGCGCGACGCGCTGTTGCGCCGGCTGCACATCGATCACATACACCTGCACCTCATCGCCCACTTGTAAGATGTCGGAAGGATGGCTGACACGGCTCCATGAGAATTCCGAGATGTGGATGAAGCCTTCCACGCCGCCCAGGTCGACGAAGGCGCCGAAGCCACACACGCTATTGACGCGGCCAGTGCGCACCTGCCCCGGCGCCAGCTGGCTGAGCAAGGCGACACCGTCGTGTTCGTTGATGGCGGCACGTTCGGAGAGGATGAGGCGGCTGCGCTGGATGTCGATCTCGATCACGCGCAGGCAGAGCACCTCGCCGACGCGCCGCGCCAGCTCGGCCTGACGCGCTTCGTTGTCGTATTCTTCAGGGATTTCGAGCAGCTGCGAAGTGGGCACGAAACCCTGGATTTGCCCAAAGCGCACCAGCAGTCCGCCCCGGTTGTATCCCACCACGCGCAGTTCCACCCGTTCCTTGCTCTGGAGCAGCCGTTGGGCACGTTCCCAATCTGCTTTGAGTGTTTCCGACTGCGCAGGGCGTGGGGATGCCGTGACGGGGGCGCTTGGAGACGCCCGCTCCGTCTTGACAGCTTCCGACGCCATGCGAGAGGTCGCCGGTGCCCGGACACTGTCTACCAGAAGTGCTTCGTATTCGCCTCGGGGGCTGGGTTCGTATTCGGATAAACATTCAATGTCTGAAAGTAGAGCTCGCCAGTATCCTTCATCCGGAGGAATTTCCCATGGTTGCAGAGGTTCACTGGTCATCGTCACTCCCTTGTATCGCTACACACATCGCTATGCGCCGATAGGTATCTAGTATTATTATAAGGCAAGCAACTGTTATTGTCAAGCATTTTTGAGGGCGGATTGGGTCCTCGCGCACGAGCCAGCACCGAGATTGCCACTCCGTTCGCAATTCGGAGACGAGCTTCTGAAAATCGGGGGCCGAATGCACGATTCTGTGGTATAATATGATAGAACTGTGTTGTCGGGCAAATGGTGTGCGCGGCCACATTTACTTCTTTTTCCCTCTCTGAACACCACTAAACCTGGCTCCGCGGTTTTCGCTTGAGCACCAACAACCTCATAGCTGGAACAAGGAGGCTCCTATGAGTGTACCTAGGCTGTTCATCCGTGTTCTGACCAGCAGTTTCGCACTGTTGTTGCTCGTGACTGCCACACCGCCGGGCGGATTGGCCGAAAAACCACCGTCCGACCTCGGCAGCGAGTCTGTTTCGGGAGCTGCTCAACTGAGCGATGAGATCCAGGTTTCACCCTTTGTCGGCCCGCCTGACTACGACAACTATCTGCCTGCCGTCGCCTACAACAGCAGGCACCACCAATTTTTGATTGTCTGGCACCGCTTGCGCTCCGATGGCTGCCGTGAGATCTGGGCGCGTCGCGTGACGGAGAGCGGCCAGCTGCTGAACAACTTCATGGTCTCGACCGGCCCCTGCCCAGAGAACCACATGCAGCCGGCAGTGGCCTACAATGCCAAGGACGACAATTACTTGGTCGCCTGGATGCACAATCCCAGTGGCACCAGCCTCAACGACCCCAACGAGATTCTGGCCCGCACCGTGGCGTGGGACGGCTCCATCTTGGGCACCAAGCATCAGGCCATCGCCTGGGCCAACCGCAGCTTCTGGACGCCGCGCGTGGCCTGGAACAGCATACGGAACGAGTACATGGTCGTCTGGAACGCCATCAATACCACCACCGGTTTGCCCAACGACATCGCCCACGCCATCCTGGACCACAACGGCATACGTATCGTGGATTCTATCATCATCGACACGCTTATGTCACCGCACCAGGTGGACGTCACCTGGAACGTAGCGATGGCGGAGTTCTTCGTGGTCTGGCGGCGGATGTGGACTCCGGGGGATGGGGACATTATGGGTGCGCGCCTGGATCAAGATAACGGCTTCATAGTCAGCCCGCCCGGCGTGATCAGCATTAGCACGTTGAGCAACGACCAGCAGAGCCCGCGCGTGGCGACTAACCAGCAACATCGTTACGTGGTGGTCTGGTCGCAGGTGTACGATCCCAGTCATTGCTGCGATTGGGACATCCACAGCCAGGAGCTCGACGTCTACGGCAGCCTAGTCGGCGGGCCCATGATTATCGTCGAGTCCTTGGACGACGAGACGATGCCGGTGATTGCTGCGCAGCCTGGACCGACGCGCAACTACCTGGCTGCCTGGCGGGTGACCGTGACAAACAGCAATGCCATAAGAGCCCGATACTGGGATGACATGGGGACCCAATCGCTTGTGATCTCCAATGTGATCTTCTGGGACAGTTCGACCCCGGCCGTGGCGATGGGAGGTCCAGGCTTTTTGACCACCTACACATCGGACTCGACGAGCGACCCGACGGTGCACAGACATGTGTACATGCGTTTCTACGTCCTGTACACGACCTACCTGCCCGTCATCAAGCGCTAATGGAGGCGGTTGGTCGCGACGCGGATGGATTTGACCGACCCGCGCGCACCCATCCGCGCCACGCGCGCCCGCAGGGGCGCATTACATTGCGCCCGCGCGGCAGCCAACGGCGCAATCCGCTCCCTCACGGTCGCGGCTCAGATTGATTCAACCGACCCGCGCGCGTAAGCAAGCACGGTCACCACTTCGCTGGCTTGCGGAATGTACCGTGCGCGTCGGTCAATATATCAGGGAACTGACTGGCAGCCAGAACTCTCTGTCGGATTGGTTTCACAAACGAGGCGATCTGTCTCAACTCGTGACTCGGTCGCTTGTTCGGATACAGCACACCTACTCTCAGATCCAGTCTTTGCCTCACGATCTTGATCGGTTCCACCAGGTCTGAGTCATTGCTGATGACGACCGCAACCTCATACAGCCCCTCGTAGCCATCGCTGACCAGGTGTGTCGCCAGGTTCACATCCGACCCTTTTTCTTCGGTTCGGATGACGCGCACGTATTCTGGTTGGCTCGGATCTCCATCTGCTCGCGGCATAGCCCTGGGATGACTTAGGAAGCGCCCGAGATAAATTTCCAAATTGGGCAACGTCCTCAGCGCTCTCAGATAGATCTGCTGGCGTGTTGGTTTCCCAGGGTCATCAGGCAGCGGCCAGATCAGCGCAGTAAAATACTTGATCTTGAGAATCTGATGTCGCGGCAACAACAGGTAGCACAACCGGTCGAGATCGAGCCATTTATGCGGTGTGCCTTTCAGCGCACCATAGTACAAATTGAAGCCGTCTACGTAGACATATGTGCGCACAATTGTCCCCCACAAAAAAGCAGAGGCCACCCGCTTTCGCGGTATGGCCTCGCGCCCAGCCCCCGAAGGAACTGGGGGAGTCTACTTCTAGTATACACTAACCATGTACTGTTGTCAAGCGCCCCTATGACGCGACAATATATGCCCAGCCGTGCCTGGGTCCGACCCGCGCGCGTCAGCCAGCGGCGATGTGGGGGCACTCCCCATCCGAGCCACACACGTGTTGGCCGGCGGCGGGTACGGGCGCAATGTATTGCGCCCCTACGCACGGTCGCGGCGCGGATTGATTTGACCGAGCCGCGCGCTCACGAGGCGGCTGTCAACAGGCGCGCCAACTCTTTCTCCGCCGTGTCGTCATCCAGCTTCTTGAAGAGGGGTGCCGGCTCGCGCAACGCCTGTCCCGCCGGCAACTGCGACGGTTCCCAGCGCCCCACCGCCTGGCTGCCGTCGTAACACAGTGCGACGTGCGAACGCGTCGCCTCGTGGAAGGTCTGGGTATACTGGCGGCCAAACAATTGCCCCTCGTAGCCCAACATCTCGTGCAGACGCTGCGCGCTGAAGGGCAACACCGGCGCCAGCAAGATCTTCAAATTGTCGATCACGCGCAACATGACATAGACCGTCGTGGCCGCTTCCTGCTGGCTGTGCCTGATCTGGAACCAGGGCGCCTTCTGGTCGAGATAGACGTTGGCGGCGCGCGCGATCGTCATCGCCTCTTCCAGCGCTGCCTTCAGTTTCACCGCCGCGTACAGCTCACCCACCGTCTGGAAGCCGGTTTCACTGCGCGCCAGCATCTCGCAATCCGTCCCGTTCATGGTGCCGGGCACCGGCACGCGCCGGTCGAAGTGGCGCCAGGCAAAGCTGAGCACGCGGTTGACCAGGTTGCCCCACGTCGCCACCAGCTCGTCATTGTTGCGGCGCACGAAGTCGGCCCAGGTGAAATCGGTGTCGCGCGTCTCCGGCGCGATGGCCGTCAGATAGTAGCGCACCGGGTCAGGATCGTAGCGCGACAGCAGGTCGGGCGCCCAGATGGCCCAATTGCGACTCTTGGAGAGCTTCTGGCTCTCCATGTTGAGATACTCGTTGGCCGGCACGTCGTAGGGCAGGTTGAAGGTGTGGTTGGGATCGTCGTCGTACAGGCGGCCGGTGGCCATCAGTTCCGCCGGCCAGATGATCGTGTGGAAGGGGATGTTGTCCTTGCCCATGAAGTAATAGGTCTTGGCGACGGGGTCGTACCACCATTCCTTCCACTGCTCCGGCCGGCCGACGTTGTGCGCCCACTCGATGGTGGCGCTCAGGTAGCCGATGACAGCCTCGAACCAGACATAGATGCGTTTATGTTCATAGCCCGGCAGCGGCACCGGGATACCCCATTCGATGTCGCGCGTGATGGGGCGCCCGCGCAGGCCCTCCTTCAGATAGCTGCGCGAGAAGTTGATCACGGTGGGCCGCCAGTGTTCCTTGTTCGTGTTCAAATAGGCCCACAGGCAGTCGCTCAGCTTAGGCAAGTCGAAGAAGAAGTGTTCCGTCTGGCGCACCACAGGTGTCGAGCCATCAATGCGGCTGCGCGGATTGATCAGCTCGGTGGCGTCGAGCAGCTTGCCACAGTTGTCGCACTGATCGCCGCGCGCCCCGGCGTAGCCACAATGGGGACAGGTGCCCTCGACGTAGCGGTCGGGCAGGAAACGCCCCTCGCTCTCCGAGTAGAGCTGGTTTTGCACCTCTTTGTACAGGTAGCCGTTGCGCAGGCAGGCCATGAAGATGTCCTGCGAGACGCGATGATGGTTCTCCGTGTCGGTGTGGGTGAAGAGGTCATAACTGATGCCGATCTTCTGCCACGTTTCCAGGAAGCGCAGGTGGAAGCGCTCGAAGATCTCGCGCGGCGAGACCCCTTCGGCGTCGGCGCGCACCGTGATGGGGGTGCCATGGGTGTCCGATCCGGAGACCATCAACACCTGGTTGCCCACCAGCCGATGATAACGCGCGAAGATGTCCGGCGGGATGTAGGAGCCGGCCAAATGGCCAATGTGGGGGTCGCCGTTGGCATAGGGCCAGGCGGTACAAACCAGGATTTTTTCGCTCATGCCTTCAGCATCTCCTCTGTGTGTAAGGAGGAAAATTGCAGTATAAGATAAAAAATGCGCGGCCCGCTTGCGCCGGCGATGCCGCAACCAACGCGAATCGTAACATGGGGCGGCAGCGCTGTCAAGCAACTGGGGACCCGACCGATTGACCGCTGTGCGGGTGTGGTCCACGTCGCCCAGAGTGTACCCCATGGGCTGTGCCGCGGACGTGGGCAAGTTGTGGACAGCTCCACTTGCACCTATAATATAATATGGATCAACATGCTTAATAGTAGTTAAACGAGAAACCATTCCTGTGCACCCCACCACCCTCGACGCGCCGGGGTATGGCGGGTACGCAGTGGAGGGAGCGTGTCCAGACATGGCATACCGAATCCTGCTGGTAGATGATGACCCTGCCCTGCTCAGGATGCTGGGGCTAGCATTGCACCGCGCCGGTTATGAGGTAGTCGGAGCGCTGAACGGCCCGGAGGCGCTGGAGAAAGCGCAGCAAGCGCTGCCCGATCTCGTCATTCTGGACATTATGATGCCCTACATGGACGGGTTCGAGGTGTGTCGGCGCCTGCGCGCGCTGCCCAACGGGGAGCGCATCATCATTGTGATGCTCAGCGTGTTGGATCGCGTGGAGTCCAAGCTGGACGGCTTCTCCGCCGGCGCGGATGACTACCTGGTGAAACCGGTGACCGTCGAGGAGATGCTGGCGCGTGTGCAGGTCTTGCTGGCGCGCCGCGGTCAGATCGCGGAGGCGAAGCAGCGGGTCCAAGCGCGCACCGTGGCGTGGATCGGCGCGAAAGGCGGCGTGGGCACCACCACCTTGGCCGTCAATATGGCCCTCATCGGCGCGCAGGACGATCGCCACACCATCCTGATCGACCTGCACCCCCAAGGGGGCATGGTGGCCGAGCAGCTGGGCGTGACCGTCCACCAATCGTTGGGAGACATAGGGCAGCAGGCGGTTGAGGCACTGGATAGCAGGATGCTGAGGCGTTACCTGATCACCTACAACAACCGCCTACGCATCCTGGCGGCGCCGCCGGTGCCCCAACGCGCCGAGAACACTCTCTCACCGCAGCACGTGCGCGCCCTGCTGGATCACCTGGCGACACGGGCTGACCTGTTGGTGGTCGATCTGCCTGCACGGCTATGCCCTATGACGCAGACTGTGCTCGAGCGCACCGATCGCATTGTGCTCGTCACCGAGGCGGATAAGCTCGCCATCGGCGCGGCAGGGCGTTGGCTGCAGATGCTTGCCGCTCATGGCATCACGGGCGACGTGGTCGAGGTGGTGGCGGTGAACCGCATTGGTGGCGCCACATCCCATAACAAGACCGAACTGGAGCAGATGCTGGGCACCTCGATCCGGGCGCTGATCAGCTATGCCGCTGACGCGTGTCTGTTCGCCCTCAAGACGAGCACCCCCATTGTGCAGCAGCAGCGTGGCGCCCTCGTCGAACAGCAAATCCGAGAACTGGCGCAACAGCTGCTCTAGCTTCCGCGCAGGCGACTTGACAGACACACTCCGTTGTGCCTATGATACCAAGAGTTACCTGTGTGTTCAGCGACACAGGTGCCCGTCGCCCCGGATGGCACGGGCGGTAACGGTGAAGTTGGTGACTCGCGCGTCGGATGACGCCGAGAAGTCCAACGCTGTCCCGCAACTGTAGGGCGGTGTGTCCACCGCCGAGCCAGGTCATCCACCTGTGTCGTGCACCACGGT
>Ga0116210_1001135_pt1 | contig 21205 bp, 21 predicted proteins | sample TshhotsprinmetaG_FD_94483 | JGI IMG/M metagenome (GOLD analysis project Ga0116210, IMG submission 94483) | Hot spring microbial communities from South Africa to study Microbial Dark Matter (Phase II) - Tshipise hot spring metaG | ecosystem: Environmental > Aquatic > Thermal springs > Hot... | reverse complement strand
CTCAAAGGCGACACCAAACTCAATCACTTTGCACTCAAGTCCAAACTGTATTTGCGCGCCATCCAATCTGCCTTCGCTGCTTTGCGGGAACTCCATCCCGCTCAACTTGCTGCGTAAGGTGAGGAATTTAAGTTAGAGACCCTTATCAAACATCCCCAGTTTCTCTCGGAGTGTCTCCATGCCGCTCAACCCAACTCTCATCCGTCAACAGTTTCCCTCGCTCGATCGGTCGGCGATCTTCTTCGATAATCCAGGCGGCACGCAGATCGTCCGCCACAGCTTGGAGCGTATGCAGCGCTATCTGCTGGAATGCAACGCCAATCACGGCGGTGCCTTTGAGACTAGCCGCCGCTCCGATGAAATCCTCGACGAGGCGCATGCCGCCATGGCCGAGTTCTTGAACGCTGCCCGGCCGGACGAGATCGTCTTCGGCCACAACATGACTACCCTGACGTTACACCTCTCGCGCTCATTGGCGCAGTGGCTCCAGCCGGGCGATCAGATCGTGGTCACCCGCCTCGATCACGATGCCAACATCGCCCCCTGGCTGCTGATCGCCGAGGACCGCGGCTGCCGCGTCGTCTGGGTAGATTTTCATCCCGAAGATTGCACGCTCAACCTGGAGGAGTTCCAAAAGGCCCTCGAACGCCAACCGGAGATCGTGGCGTTCGGCTATGCCTCTAACGCTGTGGGGACCATCAACCCTGTGCGCCAGATGACCCGTCTAGCCAAAGAGGCCGGCGCTCTAGTGTTTGTTGACGCGGTTCACTACGCGCCTCACGGTCCGATTGACGTGCAGGACATCGGTTGCGACTTTTTGGTCTGTTCGGCCTATAAGTTCTTCGGGCCTCATCTGGGCGTGCTTTACGGGCGCTACGAGCTGCTGAGCGATCTGAAGGCGTATAAAGTGCGGCCGGCCCCCAACAACCCGCCCGGCAAATTTGAAACCGGCACCCAAAATCATGAAGGCATTGCCGGCTTGTTGGGAACACTCGAATACCTGGCATGGCTCGGCGCTCAGTTTGGCAGCGACGCCGCAGAAGGCCTGCGCGAAGAGGGCTTCACCGGCCGGCGCCTGCTCTACAAGCAAGCGATGACGGCCATCCGCGCTTACGAATACGAGCTGAGCCGTGCCCTGCTGGTGGCCATCGCTGCCGTGCCCGGCACGCGCATCTACGGCATCACCGACAGCAAGCAGCTCGATCGGCGCGTCCCGACCGTCTCCTTCACCCTAGCAGGGAAACACCCCCGAGCAGTAGCCGAGGCCTTGGGGCAGGCTGGAATCTACGTCTGGGACGGCAACTATTACGCCTTGGCGGTCACCGAGCGGCTAGGGCTGGAGGACAAGGGCGGCATGGTGCGCGTAGGCGCCGTGCATTACAACACGGTTCAAGAGATCGAACGCCTACACGACGCCCTCAACCAGGTGGCTCAGCAGCCATAGAGGCTGAGCCGCGAGCCGATCGCCACCCGACGCCCGGCGGAGAAACGAAGAAGCAAACCGCTTGGGCCTGGGTGGGATTCCCATTGCCACAATGTTATAATCCCGCCTATGTTCAGCGACATCCAACAGACCCTCGAAAATGCCATCCATTCCGTTTTGACCGCCCAGGGAGTCACCCCTCTGCCGCTCAAGTGGGCGCCGGTGCCCTTCGCCGGCGAGTGGGGCATCTCAACCTCCTTTTTTCACATCGCCGCCGAGGAAGCCCGGGCCGGCCGGGCCAGCGGCAAGCCGGTTCCCCTACGCGCCCAAGAGCTGGCCGAAACAGTGCGCAATCGGCTGGGCCGCTTGCCGGGCATCAGTCGCCTGGAGGCAGTGAAAGGCTACCTAAACTTTTACTTCGAGGCCAACACCTATGCCCGGCGCGTGGTTGAGGCCGTGTTGACCGCCGGCCCCAACTATGGACGCGGCGCCCCCAAGGGCGAGCGGGTAATGGTGGAATATGCCCAGCCCAATACCCACCACTCCTTTCACATCGGCCACTATCGCAATGCCATCCTGGGCGAGGTGCTGGCCCGCCTGCTGGAATTCGCCGGCTTTGAGACCATTCGCGCCTCCTACCCAGGCGACATCGGCCTGGGCGTGATCACCACCATCTGGGCCTACGACAAATTCTACAAAGGCCAAGAGCCCGAAGGGATCCACGAGCGCGGTCAGTTTCTGCTCAAAATCTACGCCGAAGCCACCGCCCTGCTCGAAGAGAAAGAGAACGAAACCCCCGAAGAAGCCGCTCGGCGCCAGCAGTACAACACCGAACGGCGCGAAATGTACCGCAAGTGGGACGCCGGCGATCCCTACGTACGTCAACTGTGGCAAACCACCCGCGAATGGAGCCTGGAAGAACTGCGTGACATCCTGCGCATGTTAGACATCCGCATTGATGTCTGGTTCTTTGAGAGCGAGATGGATGGGCCGGCCAAAGCCATCGTCGAGGAGCTGATCGCCAAAGGCATCGCCGACGATGAACGCCCCAACGGTGGGCCGGTCATCGTGCGCATTGACGAAAAACTGGGCCTGAAGAAAGAAACCTACCGCACCAACGTCATCCTCCGCTCCGATGGCACCACCCTCTACCTGACCAAAGACCTGGCCCTGGCCAAGATCAAGTTCGAGCAATATCACGTGGATCGCTCGATCTACGTGGTGGACGTGCGTCAATCCATGCACCTCCAACAGGCGTTTGCCATCCTGCGCCTGTGGGGCTTTCCCCAAGCCGAGAAGTGCTACCACCTGGGCTATGGTTTTGTCAGCCTACCCGAGGGGGCCATGTCGGCCCGCCGCGGTCGAGTGGTGCTGTTCAAAGACGTGGTGGACGAGGCGGTGCGTCGCGTTCTAGCGGTTGAATCAGAAAAATCGCCCCAGATGAGCGACGAAGAGCGTCGTCAGGTGGCCGAGCAGATCGGTTTGGGCGCCCTGGCCTACTCTATGCTCTCAGTGGACAACAACAAGGACATCGTTTTCGACCTAGACGCCGCCCTCTCCCTTGAAGGCCGAACCGGTCCGTACCTTCAGAACGCTCACGTGCGCGCCAACTCCATTCTGAAGAAAGCGCGCGCGGCCGGCCTCGCTCTGCCCTTGGAGAGCCTGCCCGCCCTCGAGTACGAGCTGACGCGCCACGAGATCGACCTGATCGAGCAACTGGCGCGCTTCCCGCAGGTTGTGGAACAGGCCGCCAACGAGTATCGCCCGCTAGTGATGGCCTCTTATGCCTATGACCTGGCCGAAGCCTTCCATTCGTTCTATCACGCCGTCCCCGTGCTTCAGGCGGAACAATCCCACCTGCGCGACGCCCGCTTGCAGCTGGTAATCGCCGCTAAGCAAGTGTTGGCAAACGCCTTGCGCTTGCTAGACATCCAAGCGCCTGAAGTCATGTAAGCTTTAACGAAGGTCAGGAGGGAGGCATCCTTCCCAACCTTCGATGCTCCATCCACATCATATCCGAGCAAGGAGAGCAACGATGCCGATTAAGACCATTATTATGGGTGCAGCCGGACGTGATTTCCACAACTTCAACATCTTCTTCCGAAACAACCCGGCCTACGAAGTGGTGGCTTTCACCGCCACCCAAATCCCCAACATCGAAGGGCGCCTCTACCCCCCTGAACTGGCCGGCCCGCTCTACCCGAAAGGCATTCCCATCCACCCCGAAGAGGAGCTGGTGGACCTGATCCAACGCCATAACGTGGACCAGGTGGTGTTTGCCTACTCCGACATCTCCCACGAATACGTGATGCACAAAGCGAGCATGGTCACTGCGGCCGGCGCCGACTTTCGCCTGATGGGCACGCGCACCACCCAACTCAAATCCTCCAAGCCGGTAGTATCGGTGAGTGCCGTGCGGACCGGTTGCGGCAAGAGCCAGACCACGCGACGGGTGTCGTTGATCTTGCGTTCCTTGGGCTACAGAGTAGCGGTCGTCCGGCATCCCATGCCATATGGCAACCTGATCCGCCAGGAAGTGCAGCGCTTTGCCGACTACGACGATCTCGACGAGCACGACTGCACCATCGAGGAGCGCGAAGAATACGAACCGCACCTGGCTAATGGCATGATCGTCTACGCCGGCGTGGACTACGAGAAAATCCTACGAGCTGCCGAACAAGAAGTGGACATCGTGCTGTGGGACGGCGGAAACAACGACGTCCCGTTCTTTGTCCCCGACTACCAGATCGTGGTTGCTGATCCGCACCGTCCCGGCCACGAGAACACCTACTACCCAGGCGAAACCAACGCTCGCCTGGCCGACGTGTTTGTGATCAACAAAGTGGACACCGCCCACCCCGATGCTGTGTTGGCTGTGCGCGAGTCGCTTCATCGGTTGAACCCCAAGGCCGTGCAAATCGAGGCCGCCTCCCCGCTCTTCGTCGAAGATCCGCAAATGATCCGCGGCAAGCGCGTCCTGGTCGTGGAAGACGGCCCCACGCTGACTCACGGCGACATGGCCTACGGGGCCGGTTACATCGCCGCCCGGCGCTTCGGCGCCGCTGAGATCGTGGATCCACGCCCCTTTGCCGTGCGCTCCATCGCCGAAACCTACGCCAAATACCCCAAGACCGGCCCGGTCCTGCCGGCCATGGGCTACGGCGAAACCCAAATTCGCGACCTGGAAGCCACCATCAACGCTTCGGATGCCGACCTGGTGATCATCGGCACGCCGATTGACCTGAAGCGCCTGATCCAGATCAACAAGCCTTCCCAGCGCGTGCGCTACGAATTGCAAGAGATCGGCCAGCCCACACTTGAAGACCTGTTGCTCCGCAAATTCGGGCGCAAAGCCTAAGCCAACCACAGCCCACCGCGTCCCTGCAGCAACCGCAGGGGCGTTTGCTTTTCCCCTCGATGCCATGACACAAGGGGCCAAAACCAGGACAACAGACCTGGTCAAGCTTGCCGGCCAAACCATGCGTCAAACCGATCACACCTTGTAGAGCAGATCGAGGTACTTCTTCAACAAGTCGCTCACCAAGCCGCGCAAAGGAAACGTAGCGCCTAGCCCATACACCGGCGCCAAATCGCCCTTCTCCTCAGGATGCGCCCGAACGTAGTCCACGGCTTGGCGCAGATCGTCCAAAAAGCGCTCGGCCACGCCTGGCTGGGTGTGGCGCAAGGTCACGCAGAGATGAATGGAACTCGGCTTGTGCAAGGCGTTCAAACTCCAGCGCTTGCGCGTCATCTGCTCCAAGATGCGGTAAATGTCTAGCGTATCGGAGGCAAAAGCGATCACAAACAGCGGATCGCCCAAGACACGCAACTCTGGGATGCGGCGAATGCCTTCTTTGATGAAAGCGGCTGTTTCCAAGATGCGCTTGGCCGCCTGCAGATAACCCTGCTCACCGATAGACACCATGGCCGCCCAACAAGCTGCGCTGAGCCCGCCCGGTCGGCTGCCGGCCAAGGTAGGAGAGAAATACAACCCGCCCGGCCATTCGGTGGTGGTGTAATATTGATAGTGCAGCAGCTCGTGCCCGCGATAGAGCGCCACCGAAGTTCCCTTGGCGGCATATCCGTACTTGTGGGTATCGGCCGAGATCGAGGTCACGCCGGGCAGGCGAAAATCAAAAGGCGGCACCGCATACCCCAGGCGCTCGGCCCAGGGCAGCAAAAACCCGCCCAAACATGCATCGGTGTGAAAGCCAATGCCGCGCTCCCGCGCCAGCTCGGAGAGCTCAGCAATCGGATCGATCATGCCGTGGGGAAACGAAGGGGCTGAGCCGACGATGACGATCGTGTTGCGGGTGATGGCCTTGCGAACGGCATTCACATCGGCCCGAAACCTTGCGTCCACGGGGACATACACCGCCTTGATTCCGAAGTAATGAGCGGCCTTGTCGAACGCGGCGTGCGCCGTGACGGGCAAGATCATCTCCGGTCGCCGGATGCCGCGGCTGGCGCGTGCCCAATCGCGGTAGGTCTTCATCGCCAACAAGATGCTCTCCGTGCCGCCAGAGGTGACCGTGCCGCAAATCTCCTGTCCTTCGCCGCCCAACATGTGGGCAGTCATCGCCACAATTTCCGCTTCAAACTTAGAGGCGCTGGGCCAAACATCGGCATGGAGCGGATTGCTCTGCGAGTGCAGGGCATAAACCTGATTGAGAAACGCAATGTGCTCCCGATCGCCGTGATACACCGCTCCAGAGACGTAACCCTCGCGCCAGAGCGCCTCTTCCTCCTCGCACAACGCTCGTATCTCCTGCAAAATCTCCTCCCGCGGCCGGCCCTGCTCAGGCAGACGGGCAAAGGACGGGAAACGGCCGCGGTAGGGCTTCAACGAGCGCTCCAGAGCGGTCATCATGGCCTCGTATTCTTGCTCGATCTTGTGCTGTACACCGGGCAGGGTGCGAAGCGCTTTCTCAGTTTGTCGGAAGAACAGGTTCTTTAGGTTCATCTTCGCTCCTCGTCACATCCTTAGTGCATTGCCCCAGCCGGCCTAGCCAGCTCGATTCAGGCGCAGGAAACTGGCGCGATTCTGCCGATAGAGAGCCACGAACTCGCCAAACAGCTCATCATAGATCGCCCGATTCTGCGGCTGGGGGAAGTAGGTTTTGGCGACTGGAACGCGCGCCTCGATTTGATCGTAGGACAGATAGCCCAACGCCACAGCTGCCAACAGAGCCGCCCCGCGCACGTTCACCTCCAGCGGGTCTTTCATCTGACGGATCGGCCGGTTGAGCACATCGGCCAGGATCTGACACCAGACCTGCGAGCGCGCTCCGCCGCCGACCATGTTCACCGCCGTCACCCGCCGGCCAAGGAACGACTCGACGAAGGTCAGCAACCAACGGGTGTTGAAGGCCACCCCTTCAAACACGGCGCGCACCAAATGTTCCCGCTGCGAAGACAGCGAGAGGTTGAAGAATCCCCCACGAGCGTAGCGATCGTCAATCGGCGCCCGCTCTCCATACAGCCAGGGCAGGAAGAGAATGCGTCCACTGCCGGCCGGGGCCCGCTCGGCCATGGCGTCAAACAGGCGATAGACGTGGGCCGGCCGCTCGCCCACCGCCAATTCATCCTGTGCAAAGAACACCTTGTCCCGCAGAAACTGCAGGCAGGCCCCAGCGCATTCCTGCTCATTGGTCAACAAGTAGCGTCCGGGGATGGCCGAGGGCAACGTTGCTAGGCTATGAAGCAGATCGGCCTTCTTGAAAGGCACATGACAGGTCAGCCACGACGAAGTGCCGATGTACAAATGGGGTTCAAAATCGTGGATAGCGCCCGATCCGACGGCCGCACTTTGCACATCGGGCGACCCGATCACCACCCGCACATCCGAACGAAGGCCCCAGCGACGGGCCAGTTCTGGGCGGATCACGCCCAAGATGGAATTGGCCGGCTGCAGCTCGGGGAGCTTCTCGCGCTCTAGGCCGGCCCAGCGCAACAAGCGCTCGTCATAGCGGACGGCATGGATGTTGCGGTTATTGGTCACCCAATGCAGGGCGATCGAAGCAAATGAAGCAGCCATACGACCGGTCAAACACCAGCCCAGATAATCCACTGGCTCCAAAAACTTGAAGGTGCGGCGGTACAGATCGGGACGGGTATGCTTCAGGTAGAGAATGTGAGCCAACGAGTCCTTGCCCGAAAGGGAAGGCGCGCCGGCCGTCAGCCAAATCCAGAACATCAGTTTGAGTGGGTCATAGCCCTGAATACGCACTGGCCCCATCACCACCTCTCGAACGTAAGGAGCGCCGCGCGAGTCCATCCAGATGATGGCGTTCTCCAAAGGCTGACCTTCTGGGTCCACAGGCACCGTTCCTGACCATTGCCCGGTGCACGCCAGACCGACGATCCGCTCCGGTGAAACCAAGTTGCGGCCCAACAACCGCTGCATGGCCTGATCCACAGCGTTCCACCAATCGTCAGGGGATTGCTCAGCGCCTCCATCGCGGAAGAGCAACAACGGCGTCGCTTGGAACTCGGTCCCGATCCATTCCCCCTGCGTTGTAAACAAGGCCACCTTCGGCCCCGAGGTGCCCAGATCTAGCGCCAGAAGATAGGTCTCACTCATGCCTGCCTCCCCTCGTGATTGTACCCCCGAACTGGCGCCTTGAGTCACCAACGGCCTGCCCGCCGATCCAACCCTCCATTCCACCAGAAACCGAACCCGGTCGAGGGTTCCCCTCAACCCGATCAACGCCGGCAGATGGTCAGAACGCCCGAGAAGGGGCGCTGGCTCCCTGCCCGCTCTTCCTTACAATCCCATAGCAAACTCATTACAGTACTGAAGGGGGATACATCTTTTGGAACCAAAAATCGTTATATTAACCAAAGAAAGGAGGTTCCCATGTTGACTCTCGTGGTGCTCATCGGTCTAGCCATGCTGGCGTTCGTCGGAGGCGATTGGTTCCTCTCACAGTTCAATTCAGACGAACTGAGCAACATGGGCGTGGAGAAACCATGAGTAGCAAACATCCACCCCCGTTCAGCCTGATGCCGCTGGGAAGGTGTGCATCAGGCTGAATGCTTTAATGGGAGAATGGGTGGTCTGCAGAAGGAGCCGTGAGATCAGAGGCATTGGGAGCTGCCTCGGGCAACAGGGTTTCGGCCAGCTTGTGAGTCGTTGGATCATACATGCCCTTGAGCGCATCGCTCAGGGTGCCGGGCCACAGTGGAGCACCGACGATGTAGGCCGCCCGGCCGATCATGTGCGCAGCGATCGGCGCGGTCACGAACAGGAATAAGATGATAGCAATGGCGCGCGTGGTCACGGCGAGATCCCAGAAGTGAACGATAGCGCCCAAGAGTATGAAGGATACGCCGAACGTGGCCGATTTGGTGTTGGTGTGTAGGCGCATATACAGATCGGGCATGCGATAGATGCCCACCGCAGCCACAAACATGAAAAAGGCCCCAATCAGCAGGAAGACTTGCGATAGCAGGCTCATTGTTTTCCTTTCTCCAGATAGCGCGCAAAGGCCACAGTGCTCAGGAAGGCCAACAAGGCTATTACTATGGCCGCATCCAGCATGAGCGGTCGATTGAAGGCTACGGCCAACAGGGTGATGAGTCCGATCGAAAGGGTGGACATGAGATCAAGCGCCACCACGCGATCCAAGGTCAGCAGCCGATGATCGCGTTTTGGGTCACGCACCATGCGAATAAAAGCCAGGCCAAAAGCAGCTGCCAACAGCAGAAACGCCAAGGTGAGCACCATGGTCAGGCCTCCTCTTGGCTGGGGAGCAAGAACGAGCGTAAGCGTCGTTCGAGACCCTCTTTTATATTGCGCACAGTGGCTTTTTCGTCCTCTGCATATATGACATGAACGTAGAGGACACGGTGATCCGAAGATATGTCCAAGCTCAGGCTGCCTGGGGTGAGCGAGATCAGGTTGGCCAGAACGGTGATCGGCACGTCGCCTTTCACGTCGAGCGGCACAGCCACGATGCGCGGCCGCATCAGGTTCAGGTGGGGGGCGAGGACACTATAGGCCAACAGTAGGTTGGAGACAATCAGGCTCCACAGGAAGAACATCACCAAACTGAGTACCCGCCTGATCAGGCGAAGATAGCGATAGGGTCGAAGGACGCGACGAGAGATCAGGATCACCAGGTAGCCAAGGATGAAACCCACCACCAAGTTGGGGGCGTTGATCGCGCCTTCTAGGATCGCCCAGCTGACGGCCAAGAAGATGTTGAGCAAGAAGTATTTCATGGCGCACCTTTCCACACAGCTTGGATATACAGGTCAGGGTTCATCAGTTGCGCGCCGGCCCCCAAGGCCAATTCAAAAGCCGGCGACGCGCCCAAACCCATGATTGCCGTCAACAGAGAAAGGGAGGCTACCGAAATCAACAAGGTCGTCCAATTGCGCCCTTCGCCTCGCAGGGATGAAATCCGCTGATCATGGTCTGGCCGATCTTTCCAGAATGCTTCGTTCCAGATTTTCATCATGGAGAACAGCGTCAGCAGGCTTACTCCTAGCGCCACAGCGACGATCAGGTAGTGTCCTTGCGCCAAGCCGGCCCGCACCAAGCCCAATTTGGCGAAGAATCCCGAAAGCGGTGGCAAGCCGGCCAAGGCTAAGGCGGCCAACAGGAAGAGCACTGCCAAGCCAGGCATGTGATGATAGGCACCACCTAGCTTTTTTAGGTCATATGTCCCATAGCGATGATACAGCGCGCCGCTGACCAGAAACAGCGCTGTCTTGGCAATGGAGACGTGAACGGTAAAGAAGATGGTGGAAGCCAAGCTGGCCGCACTAAACAAACCCAACCCCATCAGCAAGTAGCCGATCTGGCTGATGATGTGGAAGGAAAGCAGGCGGCGCATGTCATATTGGGCAACTGCACCGAGCACGCCGGTGATCATGGTCAGGCCGGCCAAGAACAGCAACAAGGTGTGGGTGAAGCCAGTGTCGTGAATGAAGATCAGGGTGAAGACTCGCACCAGGGCGTAGACACCCACCTTGGTTAGCAGGCCAGAGAACAGGGCCGAGACGGCCACTGGCGGAGTATGATACGAGTCGGGAAGCCAGAAGAACAGGGGAAACATGGCCGCCTTAATGCCAAACGCGGCCATGAAGAGCATTGCCAGTGCTGTCACCGGTCCCCTCTCTTGCGGCGAGAGGCCCTGGGCGATGATCCGTCCTAGGTCGGCCATGTTGAGCGTGCCGAAGATGCCGTAGAGCAAGCCTAACGCAGCCAAAAAGATAGCCGATGCCATCAGGTTAAGGGTGACATACTTGATAGCGCCTTCCATTTGAGCGCGCTCGCCGCCTAGGGCCAACAGGACGAAGGAAGATATGAGCAGCACTTCAAACCAGACGTAGAGGTTGAACAGATCGCCGGTCACAAAGGTCCCGCTCACGCCCATCAACAGGAAGTGATAGAGTTGGTGGTAGCCAAATTGCTCGCGGGCGGCGTCTATAGTGAACAGGGAGAAGACCGAGACGGCTAGGGCGATGATGCCGGTGAGCAGCAGCATGATGGCGCTGAATAGATCTACGGCTAGGATGATACCGAAGGGCGCCGGCCAGTTGCCAACTTGCGTCACCAGAATGTCCTGACCGGCCACCTCTGTCAGAAGGACTATGGCTGCGGCCAGGAGAGCTGTCGAACCTATCACATTGAGCCAACGCTGGATCATTCGAGAGCGATAGGCCAACAAGGTGGCGATACCCGTGGCTAGAGGAATGGCTATAGGAAGCAAAATCAGGATGTTCATCCTATCCTTCTATGCCTTTCATCTCATCCAGATCGTCAGAGCCCACCGAACGATACGTCCGATAGGCCAACGCCAAAGCGAAGGCGGTCACGCCAAAGCTGATCACAATGGCAGTCAGGATCAATGCCTGAGGTAGAGGATCGGCGTAAGGGGCAGTTAGGGCCTGTTCGCCTGGGGCGATGACAGGCGGCGCTGCCCGATTGAGGCGTGCGGCGGTAAAGATCAGCAGGTTGGCCGCATGACTCAGGAAGGCCAGCCCGATGAGCAGCTTGACCAAGCTGCGACGTAGGAGCATGTAAATGCCGGCTGCATACAATCCACCAACGACGATGGCCAACACTACTTCCATCACTCCACCTCCTCCAGCGCAAAGATAATGGTGAGGGTGACACCAAGTACCGTCAGGAATACACCGAGGTCAAAGAGCAATGGTGTGCCTATTTTGTTGAGCGGCGACGGGAGCGGTAGGTCGATCCATAGGCCACTCATGAAGGGCAGGCCAGAGGTCAAGCCGGCCAGGCCGGAGAGCAGGGCGATGGCCAGGCCGATGCCGATCAGCAAGCGAGTCTCTACGCCAAGCACTCGACGAGCTTGCTCTGCGCCATAGGCGATGGAGTATAAGCCGTAGGCTGCTGCAGCCACCAGGCCAGCGACGAAGCCGCCTCCTGGATCGTTGTGGCCGCGCAGGAAGACAAAGACGGCAAAGGTCAACAGCAGAGGGAAGAGATAACGCACCGCAGTGCGCAGGATCAGGGAATCGACCCTCATGACGCCTCCCCTCCTTTCGAGGCCTCAGCCGGATCGTCGGTCGGGAGGGGAACCGACGGGGTAAGCGCCGGGGCGGCCGACGCGGCCTGTGCAGGTTGCGCCGACCGTCGAGCCAAGGACGGGGCTGCGCTTTCTGCTTTCGTCCTTCCCTTACGAAATTTGAGCAGGGCGTAGACGCCGATGCCGGCCACCCCTAGGACGGTGATCTCACCCAAGGTGTCCAGACTACGGAAGTCGACCAGGATGACGTTTACCACATTGCGCCCGTAGGCTTTGGTCAGGGCGTTTTCGGCAAAGAAGCGCGAGACGACAGGGGAGATTTCCACGTCTACAGCGACCAACACCAGCAGGGTCATCAAACTGCCGGTCAGCAAGGCGACAACCGCATCGGACCGGCGCACCGAGGGAGAGGAGAGATTTTTGAAACGCGGCAAGTGGTAAAAGGCTAGGACGAAGAGGATGACGGTGAGGGCTTCGATAGCAAATTGGGTGATGGCTAGGTCGGGCGCGCCAAACATCAGATAGATCAAGGCGATGCCAGCACCCACAACACCCAGGGCGGCAATTGCCCCCAAGCGAAAAGGGGAAAGGATGGCCGCTAGGGTGGCACCTAGGATAAGCACGGCCAGGGCCGCTTCGTAGAAGAGCACGTCGTTGACCGAGAGGGGAAGCACCCAGGGCACGCCAGAACGTAGCAACACCCAGCCAACGGTGACGACCACGCTGAGCACGATGGTTAGCAAGTAGTAGCGCAAGGCGCCGCTTTGCAACAGGCGGGTTTGGAAGCGGGCCAGGGCGTTGAGGCCGTCTAGAGAGCGTTCGTATAGATAGGCCGGCCCCCAGGGCCACGACAGGCGCTGTAGGGTCAGGCGCAACGAGGTTCGGTAGGCAAACAGGAGGGTGCCAACGACCACCGTGACCACGCTGAGCAGGAAGGCCGGGGTGATCCCATGCCAGAGGACGAGTTTGACTGGAATGGTTTGGCCGGCCATGCTCGAGGCCGCCGGCCCAATGATGCGCTCAGCTGCGCCGGCGGGAAGCAGGCCGGTCAGCAAGCCAACGCTAGCCAAGAGCAGCGGCCCCGACCACATGGTAGATGAGGCTTCGTGGGGAGAATGGGGCAGTTCTTCGCTAGGTTTGGCCCAAAAGGGCGCTACACCGGTCATGCCGGCCACGAAGACCGTGGATAGACCCATGAAGAGCGCCACAGCCATCCAGATCGGGCCGGCTTCGAGGCCGCTCTCGTAGACCAGTTCCTTGGCAATAAAGCCGAACAGGGGAGGCAAGCCAGCCATTGAGAGCGCCGCCAGGCCGGCGGCGGTAGCGGTGAGGGGCATGGCGCGCAACAAGCCACCCAGGCGCGGTACGTGGCGCGTGCCGGTCTCATGATCCACCGCGCCGGCCACTAAGAAGAGCGCGCCCTTATACAGGGCATGGGCCAACAAGAAAGTGGCCGCCGCTTTGAGGGCCAGAGGGCTACCCAGGCCGATTAGCAAGGTCAGCGTTCCGAGAGCGGCCACAGTGGAGTAGGCCAACAAACGCTTGAGGTCGGTTTGCGAGTAGGCCAGGACACTGGCGACCAGCATGGTCGCCGCCCCCACTCCGCCCACGGCATACAGCCAGATTGGGTGGCCTCCCAAGATGGGGTTCAGGCGGGCCAACAGGTATACCCCCGCCTTGACCATGGTGGCCGAGTGGAGATAGGCGCTCACTGGCGTCGGGGCCGCCATAGCGTTGGGCAACCAAAAGTGGAAGGGGAATTGCGCCGATTTAGTAAAGGCGCCCAGCAGGATCAGCGCCAAGACCGGCACGAAGAGCGGATGATGTTGCAGCGCTTTCCCTTGAACCAGCAAGGCCGAGGCCTCAAAGGTGCCGCCGATCTGGCCGAGCAGGACGACGCCGGCCAACATCGCCAACCCACCGCCGCCGGTCACCAGCAGGGCCTGCAAGGCCGCCGAGCGAGAGCCGGCTTCGTGGTGATAATATCCAATCAGTAGGAAGGAACTCAGGCTGGTGAGCTCCCAGAAGATGAACAGCATCAACAGGTTATCGGCCAAGACGACGCCCAGCATGGCGAACATAAACAGGAACAACCAGGCGTAGAAGCGACCGATGTTCGGATCGGAGCCGAGATACCCCCCAGCATAGATCACAATCAGGGCGCCGATGCCCAAGATGAGCAGGGCGAAGAGCGACGATAAGCCATCCAGGTAGAGCGAGAAGGAAATGTCAAAGGCCGGCGCCCAGGGAATTGACACAGCCACAGGCTGGCCCTGAGCGCTCAGAACGGCATAACCCATCATCACCAAGGAGGCTAAGGGAAAGAGCGCCAACAGCCATCCCATCTGAGCGGTGGTTAGGCCCTGTTGTCGCATCCACAGCGCAAGCGGGATAGCCAGCAGTAGGATGAAAAACGGCAAAGCGAGCAACCACTCGTTCATAACTCTTCTGTTCCAAGGTTCAAGTTGCTTGGCGAGCCTTGTAGAACTCGACCATCACATCCAACAGAACGGTCAGCAAGGTTAGTGGGATGACACCCCACAACATGATCTGGTTGAAGATCGGCAAGGCGTCGTGTTGAGAAGCCTGCAAGATCAGATAGGCTGTGTAGGCTACATAGTACGCAAAAAGGATGCCGCCTTCCCAGCGAGAAATCTGGCGGTCGGTGAACAGGATCGGCAGGGTAATCACGGCCACGGCGATCATCACCGGAAAGTCGAAGCCGATGGCCGCATCCGAAACCAACAGGCCATTCGGTGCTACCATGCCCCCCAAGCCCAACACGGCCAGCAGGTTGAAGATATTGCTGCCGATGGCATTGCCCACGGCAATATCGCGTTCCCCCTTAATCGCCGCAACCACAGAAGTGGCTACTTCGGGCATGGAAGTGCCGGCGGCAACGATGGTCAAACCGATGATCAACTCGCTCAACCCCAACCAACGAGCAATGGCTGCAGCGTTCTCCACCAGCAGGTTCGAACCATACACCAAGAAAAGGAACCCCACCGCCAACAGGGCAATGTTGATCGCCCAAGTCTTCCATCCGCTTTCTTGAAAGGCAAACTCCTGCAAATATTCTTTCTGAACAGCCACATCTTGTTCCTTGCGGCTCTGATAGATCGAAAAAGCCGTATAGCTCAAGATGCCCAGGAACAACAAGGCAGCCTCCCAGCGGACCATCTGTCCGTCCAGCGCCATTCCATAGGCCAAGAACGAAACGCCGATCATGATCGGCACATCCAGGTAGATCAACTGCCGGCGGACGACCAACGGTGTGATGGCCGCCGAAATGCCTAGGATAAATAGAATGTTGAAAATATTGCTGCCGACTACGTTACCGACGGTGATGTCGGCTCGCCCTAACAGCGCCGATTGCACCGACACAGCCATCTCGGGCGAACTGGTGCCAAAAGCCACTACCGTCAGGCCGATGATCAGGGGCGAAACCCCTAACCGCGCGGCGAGATGAGAAGCTCCCCGCACCATCCATTCCGCTCCTAGGGTGAGCAGTCCCAAGCCAAGCAGGAACAGAAAGATCGTCAGAATTGTCACAGCGACACACCTCGTTGCAAAGAATAGACGTATTTTAGCAAAAAGCCGTCCAGAACGGCCCGTGGAGAGGGGAAAACCAATAGATCTCTTACAAAGTGTTGACTTTCGTCAGTTTGTTTCTTGCAGAAAGGTGATCGCCATTTGCAACGCCGCCTGCACCGATTGTTCCTTATTGGCACGTCGATCCCCCTGCCAGTGGAACAGGCGGGCGTGTTCGCCATGGGGGGTCGCCAAACCGATCCACACCGTGCCGACCGGCTTCTGCGGCGTCCCCCCGCTCGGACCGGCGATCCCGCTCACCGAAAGGGCCAAGTTGGCCCCCAAAGCACGCTGCACCCCACGGGCCATCTCGATCACCGCTTCTCGGCTGACCGCACCGAACTGCTCCAACGTCTCTGACGAGACCCCTAGCAGGCCGCGCTTGACCGCGTTGGCATAGGCCACCACCCCGCCCAAGAAGTATTCTGAGGAGCCGGGCGCGTCGGTAATACGATCGGCCAACAAGCCGCCGGTACACGATTCGGCTACCGCCAGCGTCCAGCCGCGCCGGCGCAGGAGCTCACCCAAACGGATTTCCAGACGTTCTTCCATACTTCCTCGCCTCCAAACCAAAACAACTCGTTTTTACCACACCCTCCCCATCGTAGGCAAGACAAAGGCAAACTGCCCCAATCGACCCCAGAAGCCGCAACGCCTCCCAAAGAGCTCTACCAACTCTGCCTACTCTGTAGGGACAGAACATCCCCGACCACTCTGTCTCTCTACTCCCCCACACATGTGCAACATCCGCTCCCCTCCTAGCGGTTTGTCGTGCCGGCCGTCAACGAAAGCCTTAGGAAGTGGCGGCTAAATTATGGGTTAGACAAACTGATACCCATGCTAGATAGTTCAGAAGTTGTTTTTTATCCCCAACAAAGGTGAATCACTCGTCCCTTTCCACCTTCTCGACCCTGGCAGGAACGCGGGCCGGTTGGGTATCTATTCGGCGTGGGCTTTGACCCACAACGAAACCGTGCGATGATGCACGCCCAAATGCCGGGCAATGCGGCGCAAACTCATGCCATCCACATACAGCTCGACCGCTCTCCGCCGAACTTCTTCCGGATAGGCCCAGGCTTTCGGTTCCGGCGTGTACTTGATGTGACAGAACATGCAGCGATAACGCTGGCTGCTGCTGTTGGTTTTCCCGGCTCGGTTTTGTCGTTCGGTTCGGCGACATCGTGGACATTCTATCATGTCGCGATTTTAGCCCAGTTTTGAGCCACTCCTAGCCTTACAAACCCATCACCCGCCGCCCCAAAAAGCGGTACAATAAAAAAACCGACAGACTCTGCCAGTTTTGGCTGAGCCACCTGTGGGATTTGAACCCACGACCTGACGATTACGAATCGCCTGCTCTGCCTGCTGAGCTAAGGTGGCTTGGCAAAGAAATCCTCTTACGCCCTATCAGCGCTCATCGCCTGTCGTTAGGCAGCATGGATTATACAAGATCAGCGCCAAACCTGCAAGTTTTATGACGTTGGCGTTGCAGCGACCACAGAGCGCATAGAGAAAAATCAACGCATACCGAGTCGCCTGCAAATCCGACCTGCCCTCTACGCCCATGAACATCGCTATGATCTCCTACCACACCTGTCCACTGGCCACCCTGGGCGGTAAGGACACCGGCGGGATGAACGTCTATGTGCGCGATCTCACCCGCACTTTAGGCGGGCGCAGCATTCACGTGGACGTATTTACCCGCTCCCAAGACGAACACGTGCCCCACGTCCTGCATGACCTGGGCTACGGCAACCGCGTGGTCCATGTGCCGGCCGGCCCAGAAATCCCTCTCCCCAAACACGACCTAGTCAACTATCTGCCGGAATTCGTAGAAGGAATCCGCCGCTTTGCCCAAGAAAAACACATCCGCTACGACATCCTTCACAGCCATTACTGGATGTCGGGCCTAGCGGCCGCCTCCCTCTCAGACCTCTGGGAGGGCACTCCGATCCTCCACATGTTCCACACCCTGGGCATAATGAAAAACCGCATTGCCCGCTCCGAAGAAGAACGCGAGGGCAAATATCGCATTGAGGGCGAAAAGCGCATCCTGGCGCGCGCAGACCGCATCGTGGTGGCTACCGAAGCCGAAAAAGCTCAGCTGCAGTGGCTCTACAAGGGCGATGTGCGCAAGATGGTCATCATCCCGCCGGGGGTTGATGTCAGCCGCTTCTACCCCATTCCACGCGATGAATCTCGCGAATTCGTCGGCCTGCCGGCCGATCGTTGCATGGTGCTGTTCGTCGGGCGCATTGAACCGCTCAAGGGGATCGACACCTTGATCCGCGCCATGGCCTGCCTGAAATCCCAATCGATCGATCGCCCGGTCTACCTGGTGATCATCGGTGGCGAACCGGATGTACCTCCAGACCAGATGACCGGCGAAATGGCGCGTCTACAGCAACTGTGCGACGAACTATGCATAGGACAAATGGTGGTCTTCCTCGGAAAACGCGCCCAGGACACCCTGCCCTACTACTACTCCGCCGCCGACGTGGTCGTCATGCCCTCGTCCTACGAATCGTTCGGCATGGTCGCTCTAGAAGCGATGGCCTGCGGGACGCCGGTGATCGCCTCCCAAGTAGGCGGGTTGGCCTTCTTGGTACGTCATGGCGAGACCGGCTTCCTGATCCCCGAAGGTGATCATGTTGCCCTATGCGAAGCCCTGACTCGTCTGTTGAACGATTCAACGTTGCGCGCCCGCTTGGGCAAACGGGCACAAGAATACGCCCAGCATTACTGTTGGGAGCGGATCGCCAATCGCATGATCCACCTCTACCACGACCTGATGGCCCAGCGCACCCGCCCTGCCTCGGCCTCATCCATCGGAGATTCGGCCTGAGATCGACACGCGCCCCCTTCCAAAGCGCTTCTTTATGATTTCTTTACACAACCTTCTTTTTCACTTTGCCCAGACGGGCTATCCTATAGCGACATGAACAAGGCCAAAATTCTTGTCATTGACGATGAACCGAGCATCGTCAAACTGGTGCAAGCCTACCTTAAACCCGAAGGGTACGACGTGTTCACTGCCCAGGATGGCCCCAGCGGCCTGAAGGCAGCGCGAGCCTTCCAGCCCGATTTGATCATCTTGGACGTGATGCTGCCTGGCATGGATGGGATCGAACTGCTCACCCACCTGCGTCGTGAATCGGACGTATACGTCATCCTGCTCACCGCCCGCACCGAAGAAACTGACAAGATCGTCGGTTTGACGGTAGGAGCGGACGATTACGTCACCAAGCCTTTTAGCCCTCGCGAACTGGTGGCACGCGTCAAAGCCGCCCTGCGACGCTTGACCGCCCTCAAAACGGGGTCTGCCGATGCCAAGACATTGGCATTCCGCCACCTGCGGATAGAGGTCGGCGCCCGGCGGGTGTACGTAGACGAACAGCCGGTCGAACTCACCGCCCTGGAGTTCGACATCTTACGGGTGCTGGCCGAAAACCGCGGCCGCGTGCTCACCCGACAGCAGATCCTCGAAAAAGTGTGGGGAGGGGACTATTTTGGGGAGACGCGCGTGGTGGATGTTCACCTGGGTCACATTCGTCGCAAGATCGGGGAGCGGTTCATCGTCACGGTGCGCGGCGTGGGCTATCGGTTTGAGGACGATCCGTTATAAGCGGAGCGATCATGGAAGTGATTCAGCAGCGCCTCGGCGCCAAGTTGTTCACGGCCTTTGTGACCGTGATCTTGTTGGGAATAATTGTTCTGGCCGTGGCGCTCCAGTTTACAGCGCAGCCGGCCTTCTTCCGCCATATGCGGCCCATGGAACATGGAATGGGGATGGGGCCTCCGGCCAGGATCGTGTTTGCCAATTTCCGGCGTGGTTTGAACGAAGCGGTCGGCTGGGCTGCCCTGGCAGCGGTGGGGATCGCTGCTGGGGTGAGCCTAGCGCTAAGCCGGCGCATCGTTGCCCCGCTGCGGGCAATGACGTTGGCCAGTCGGCGCATCGCCCAGGGGAAATACGACGAGCGGGTTGACGTGCTTAGCCAGGATGAGCTGGGGCAACTGGCCGAGAGCTTCAATCAAATGGCTGCCCAATTGGAACAGATGGAGACTATGCGACGACAACTGATCGGTGATGTGAGTCATGAATTGCGCACACCGCTCACCGCCATCAAGGGCTGGCTCGAAGGATTGATGGACGGCGTCCTGCCGGCTGAACCGGAGACCTATCGGCAAATCTTGGCCGAGGCCGAACGCCTCAATCGCCTGGTAGACGATCTGCAGGAGCTGAGCCGTGTAGAAGCGCCCACCTTCGAATTGGAATGGGGTCAAGCGAATCTACCCTTGCTGATCGAGGTCGTTGTGCGTCGCTTGGGGCCGGCCGCACAGGCCAAAGGCATCACGCTAGCGGTCGAGCTCCCTCCCTCGCTACCAACCTTCGAAGGCGATGAGGACCGCCTGGGACAAGTGCTGACCAATCTGGTCTCCAACGCCATCCAATACACCCCCGAAGGTGGAACAGTCACCCTCTCGGCCCGGTTGGTGGGCGATCAGATCCAGGTCTCGGTCACCGATACGGGCATTGGCATCTCGCCGGAACACTTGCAACACATTTTCACCCGCTTTTACCGCGTGGACCGCTCGCGCTCGCGCGCCGCAGGCGGAGGAAGCGGCGTTGGGTTGACGATCGCCCAGCGGCTCGTGGAGGCCCACGGCGGGCGCATCTGGGCCGAGAGCGAAGGCCCAGGCAAAGGTAGCCGCTTTGTGTTCACCGTGCCGCTCCGTCGCCCCACTGGCTAACACCTGCGCAGTCGCCCTCAGGGGATGGGCTGTACGACACCGATCGGGTCCGGCGCCGGCCGAAACAAGCCGATCGCCTGGCAGCGCAAGCCGCTGGCCTGGGCCACCAAGCCCTGATTTGAGATGACCTCGATCCGAATATGTGTGTCGGCTTGAAAGGTGGTATCCACTGTGAGTTTCAGTGTCACTTGGAAACCGCCAGGCAGGGAAGGGAAACACACCGTCTTGTCGGGATGGACGCGCCCCTCGTCAGGAGCAAACAGGGTGGCACAGACTGCGCTCAAGTCGGGGCCCGAAGCGTTGATCAGCGTCACGTAAGCGTTGGTGACCTCGCCCATCCCATGGGTGATGTCTAGGGAGGTGTCGCAACTCAATAGGCGGATCTGAAGTGGTAGCGAGGTCGGGGTGGGGCTGAGGAGGGAGGAAGCGGTGGGGGTCGTGGTGGCGGTCGGGCTAGGCGAAGGATCGGAAGGAAGCGGCGAGGGCGAGGAGGAAGGCGTGAGCACTGTTGGCGATGGAGAGGCGGCAGAGTGCGTCGGCGGGACGATCACGATCGGTGTAGGGGTAACGATCCGTGGCAGCGGCGAGGGAGTGCTCCAGGCCGGGTTCGGAATCGGGGCGATACGCTCGTCGCTCAGGCAAGCCGAGAGCCACAGGGTCGGCATCCCCAGAAGCAAGATACGTACAGATAAGCTCATATATAGTCCTTTCAGACCGGAGAAACAAGCAGCTCGTCTTTTGGATTATCGCATAAAATTCGGAAGGAGCTTCTCGTGTTTCTCCGTGCAGGCATAGAACTTTTCAAATAATTGGGGCGTTGGTGCATGAATAGTTGACGAAGAGAGCGTGATCGTGTAAGTTTGGTTTATGCCAAAACACAAAACCACACCCTCACGCCCGAAGAGAGTATACCGTATCAAGAACTGGTCTGAAT
>Ga0116210_1001133_pt1 | contig 21239 bp, 24 predicted proteins | sample TshhotsprinmetaG_FD_94483 | JGI IMG/M metagenome (GOLD analysis project Ga0116210, IMG submission 94483) | Hot spring microbial communities from South Africa to study Microbial Dark Matter (Phase II) - Tshipise hot spring metaG | ecosystem: Environmental > Aquatic > Thermal springs > Hot... | reverse complement strand
GTTTTGGCCTTCCATTTTACCGATCAGGAGGTCTTTTTTTTCTTCTTCTATTCGGATGTCTACCCAAAATACGATACACTACCTCTCCACTCTTGGAAAAATTACTTTTCATCTGCTACTATTAAAGTAGTCCCGCAAGAAAATGACAATGTTTGTTTCGCTGTTTTTATGGTCAAAAAGGAAAGGAAAAGAAAGGCGAGGAGATAGTAGATGAACGAAGGGGAAATGCCCTCTCCAGTGAGTCACTACGCGGTGATCAGTGAACCGCCCTACCCACCCAAGTGGCGGGTTTCACCGCATCAACACGAGGTGCACGAAATCGGTTTGGTGAAGAGGGGCAGTTGTTTCCTCACCTTGCCTCATGGCGAGTATGCTTTCTCTACCCATGAGGTGTTCTTTTTCCCCAGCCTTCTCCCCCACGGTTTTTGGACCACTCCCGACTCGGAGGTAGAGTTTGTGGTCGTTCAATTCACTACCCTCCACCCTTTTCTCCTCGCTGAACTCGTGAACACGCCTCCCATCGGTCGCTTTACCCTTTTCCCCCTGGAAGTGAGCCTGTTCCTCGACTTAGTCCACCAGCTCCAGAGGGAATGTGCGGGGGGTCTTCCCTGGAGTGAATTACAGTGCCAGGCGCTCCTCCAAGAAATCGTGGTCCTCCTCTTGCGGAGCCACAGGCGGGGGAAAGAACCCTATCTCAATCCCGAACAGCAGCGCGCGATTGAATCTGCACTCGCCGTGATTCACCACAGGAGTCACGAAAATCTCAAAATGAAGGAGCTTGCCGAATCATTAGGCTTCTCTCCCCAACACTTCCGGGACCTCTTTCGCCGCTACGTGGGGAAAAGCCCCAAGGCTTACCTCACCGCCCTCAAACTCCAACGGAGTAAGTGCATGCTCCTCCACGGTGAGTATAAAATTAACGATATTGCTCTGCGCTTGGGTTTTGGTAACGCCGGACAGTTCTCGAAGGTTTTCCGCAAGAACACCGGGCTCACCCCTCAAGAGTGGCGTAGAGTCCACTCTCACAAGGAACGTTCTCTTCCCGAGCACCTCCCCGAGAAGGTGCATCCATGATTCCCCAAGAACGCATTCGTTGCCTCAAGGACCTCCCCCCACAAGAGGGGAAATACGTCCTCTACTGGATGCAGGCCTCGCAGCGGGCGGAGTGGAACCACGCCTTAGAGTACGCTCTTCTTTGCGCCAATGAGCGGAGGAAACCTTTCCTTGTCTTCTTCGGACTCACCGACCGCTTCCCAGAAGCCAACCTGCGCCACTACCGATTCATGTTAGAGGGGCTCCAAGAAACCCAGAGAACACTCAAAAAGCGGGGCATCAAAATGGTCGTGCGCCATGGTTCACCTGAAAAAGGGGTCTTAGAGGTAGCTCAGGATGCCGTCCTCTGCGTGACCGATCGAGGGTATCTCCGCATTCAGAGACAGTGGCGCACCTACGTTGCCGAGCGGATTCCTTGCCCCTTCTTCGAGGTAGAGAGTGAGGTCATCGTACCGGTTGAGAGGGCTTCCTCCCATGAAGAGTATGGTGCCTACACCCTCCGCCCCAAAATAAAGAGGCTCCTCCCCCTCTTCCTCAAGTCCATAGAAGAAAAAAAGGTGCATCGTCCCTCTCTTTTCCTTCCCCCTTTCCCTGGGGAACTCGACCTCTCTTCCCTTGACGAGCTCCTCACCCAACTCGACCTTGACCGTTCTGTCTCCCCGGTCAATCTCCGCGGAGGGACGGAAAGAGCCAAAGAACAATTAGCCGAGTTCGTCACCGAGAAACTCCCCTTGTACCACACGAAGCGAAACGATCCGAGCGAGAATTACCTCTCCGGCATGAGCCCCTACCTCCACTTTGGGCAAATTTCTCCCCTCTATATCGCTTTTGAGATACAGAGAGCCGAGTGTCCTGACCTCGCCAAGGAGAGTTACCTTGAAGAACTCATCGTGCGGCGAGAGTTAGCGATGAATTTCGTCTTTTACCATCCTCACTACGATTCTTTCCTTGCTCTCCCCTCCTGGGCGCAAGAAACCCTACTCACTCACGCCCAAGACAGGCGTACCTACCTCTACCATCTCGAGGAACTGGAGAAAGCGAAAACCCATGATTCCCTCTGGAACGCTGCGCAAAAGGAAATGGTCCTTACCGGAAAAATGCACGGCTACCTGCGGATGTATTGGGGAAAGAAAATCTTAGAGTGGAGCAAAGACCCTGAAGAAGCATTCCGTATCGCCCTCTACCTCAATAATAAGTATTCTCTCGACGGACGCGATCCCAACAGTTTCGCCGGCGTGGCGTGGTGCTTTGGGAAACACGATCGAGCTTTCCCTGAACGACCTATTTTTGGTAAAGTAAGATATATGGGGAAAGAGGGGCTACAGAGAAAATTCCCTCTTTCCTCCTATATCGAGAGAGTAGCGAGGTTGAGCCATGACTTTCCCTAAGCCACAGATCGGGGTGAGTAAATGCTTAGGATTCGATCACTGTCGGTACGACGGTTCGATCCTCCCTCATAAGCTTGTAGAAAAGATGAGAGAGGTGGTGGAATTCATTCCGGTATGTCCGGAAGTAGCTATCGGTCTTGGTGTCCCCCGCCAACCCATCCGAATGGTGAAAGAAGGTGAGTCTTTGCGCCTCGTGCAGGAAACTACCAAAAAGGATCTCACCGAAGTTATGCATCACTTCGCCCAAACTTTCCTTGCGAGCCTCCGTGTTCACGGTTTTATCCTCAAGGCGAAATCCCCTTCCTGTGGGTTGAAAGACGTGCCTATCCACTCCCCCCACGGGCACACCCTCTCGCGGGGGAATGGTCTTTTCGCTTCCCAGGTGATCGCCCATTTCCCGCACATAGCCATAGAGAGTGAAAAACGCTTAGAGAATTCGGCGATCTACGAACACTTCCTCACCAAGGTTTTCACCCTCGCCGCATTCGACAAGCACCAAGAAGAGGGCTCTCTCCAAGCGCTCGTCGACTTCCATTCTCGCTACAAGTTCCTCCTCATGGCCCACCATCAAGTAGAAACCAAAATTCTCGGGGCTATCGTCGCCAATCACGAGAAAAAGGACCCTCATCGCCTCTTCCAGGAATACGAGGAACACCTCCACAAAGCGCTCAAACGAGGAATGAACCGCAAATTAGCGACCAACGTCCTCTACCACGCCTTGGGATACTTCAAAGAGCAACTCACCCCCCAAGAGAAACGCTTTTTCCTCCACGCAGTGGAACAGTTCCGCCGGGGGGTCATCCCCTTTTCTGCCTTGACCACTCTCCTCCGTTCTTGGATCGAGCGATTTGGGGAACCATACCTCGCTTCGCAAGCGTTTTTCTCCCCCTATCCGGAGACACTCAAAAGAGAATACGAATACGATTCCCTCCCTACTCGAGACTACTGGGAATAGAGAGGACTTTTGCTTTTCTCTTTCCGAGGAGTTTCAAAGTTACTCGCGAAGAGTCTTGGTAGTCTCTGGTTCGATTTTTCCATCAACTCAAGGAACCTCAAAAAAGGAAGCCCTGGGTGGTCTTACGATTCAATCCTAATCATCACTCCAGGGTACTTTGAAGAAGTCCCGGAGCAGGATCGCCTTTTCTTCCCTCATAGAGGAACTGCAAGATTACTTCGCCAGACGGCAAAGCGAGGCTCACGAAGATCGAAAAGAGGAGCTATCCCAAGATACATACTTCGCGCCGTCGCGGTGTCAAAGGATTTTTACCCCCATGAAAGCATCCAAGGCAAGCGAAGCGTGCCGAATCTCCTCTATTCCATCAATTCTTTGAGCACCCTCGGTTCGATGCGAAAGGGAGAACCCTTCCCCTGCAGGAAATGGTGTTTTTCGAGGAGATGGATGGAGAGTTCACTCACCGAGGGAGTGAGTTCCTTATTGAGCCTCTTCACCTGCATGGTCCGCTTTTGAAAAATACCATCCTTGAAGGGACAGGGGATAAACCCCCGTGCTTCGAAGAGTTGCACTTCCCATTTATCGAAGACCACTGGCTCTCCGAGGCCCTTTTCCGCCTCTTGCATCATCTTCTTCAACCATTCGGCCACTTCTTGAAAATCTAACCCCAGTGCAGCCATCTCCCGCTCGTCTGCGGTGATGATTTCGAGGAGATTCCTCGCATCGTTGCCCAAAAACCCGACCAAACTGATGACTCCCGGTTGCATGTTGCGTTGAGCTTCGATGTACTGAGGAGTCATCTTCATCGCCACCAACCCCCTCACGCAAACTTGTCGTAATAAATCTTCTCCTCAGGGACACCGCACTGAGTCATCACCTTAACCGCTGCATCGATCATCCCTGGGCTCCCACACAGATACCCCTCCTTGGCGCTATCGGTAGGAATAACGGTTTGGAAGTACTTCTCAAGTACTTGGGTGATCAAGCCCACCTCGCCATCCCACTCATCCTCAGGGAGAGGATCGGAGAGAGCAGGAATGAAGTGAAAAATGGGCCACTTTTCCTCGAGTTCCCGAAACATCTCCACATAGAAGAGGTCCTTTCGCGAACGAGCACCAAAGAAGTACCATATCTCTCGGTCATTCACCCCTTTCTCATATAAATCGAAGAGGATGGATTTGATTGGTGCCATTCCACTCCCTCCGGCAACACAGATCATGGTCGCCTTGGTATCGCGGACGTAAAACTCACCGAAGGGACCGGGAAATTCGAGAATTTCCCCTTCTTTCAGGTGATGGAAAATATAGGTGGTCAACGCACCACCCGGAACGAGGCGAATGAGAAGCTCAATGCGATCTCTTTGGCTCGGGGAGGAGGAAATAGAGTAGGCTCGCTCAACCGGTTCCTTGATCGTATCGTAAGGTGGTACCCGCAACTGAACGTATTGCCCCGCCTTGAACTCGATTTCGTTCGGTTCGATCAGTTTCAAGGTCAACTCTTTGATATCGTAGGTCACGTCAACAATCTTTTCCACCAAGGCTTTAAACTTCTTGACGAAGAGAAGTTCAGGAGGAATCTCGATGGCCAAATCCCTTTTCACCTTAATCTGACAGGTCAAGCGGATATTTTTTGCGATCTCCTCCTGAGTCATGTAAGGGATCTCGGTAGGAAGATGCGGCCCCACGTCCGATACCACCTTCGCCTTACAGACCCCACAGCTCCCTCTCCCCCCGCAGGCAGAGGGGAGAAAGATTCCCGCCGAACCTAAGGTGAAAAGGAGCGGTGCTCCGCCACGAACCTTGATGGTCTTCTCCCCGTTTATGGTGATCGTCACCTCACCGTAGTTATTCACGATAGCGTCCACCAAAACGATCAAGGCCGCCAAAACGCCACTGATTACGCTCACGGCAAGGGGAGCAAGTAAAATCTGCATCGAGTTTACCTCACTGCACCCGAATCATTCCCGCAAATCCCATGAAAGCCATGGCCATGATGCCGATGGTCACCATGGTGAGGGCTGTCCCTTTGAGTCCGGGAGGAACCGGGTTATTATCGATTTTCTTTCGGATCGCCGCCAGGGAAACGATGGCTAACCACCAGCCCAGACCCCCACCTAATCCGTACACGAGAGACTGGATGAAGTTATAGTTCCTGATCTGCATGAACAGGGTTACTCCGAGAATAGCACAGTTTACGGTGATGAGGGGCAAAAAGATTCCCAAACTCATATAGAGCGCAGGTGATACCCGATCGATCAGCATCTCGAGAATCTGCACCACCGAGGCAATGACGATGATGAAGATGATGAATCTCAGGTACTCAATGTTTAGAGGAACGATGATGTGATGGTAGACAAACCAATTGAGTGCAGTAGTGATCGTCATGACGAAGGTGACCGCCATGCCCAATCCACTCGCCGAGACCAAATCCTTAGAAATGGAAATGTAAGAGCACATCCCGAGAAAGTTAGTCAACACCACGTTACTCGTGAAAATGGAGGCAAAGAGGAGCAAAATAGGGTCAACGTTCATTTCTTCTCACCTGCCTTCATGAGGAAAGCATTGAACATCCAGAGGAACGCTCCCAAAAGGAAGAAGGCACTGGGGGCCATGACCATGATCGTCCAAGGAGTGAAACCCTCAGGCATAATCCGCACTCCTAAGAGACTTCCGAAACCGAGGAATTCCCTCACCAGGGCGATGACCACCAAAACCAACATGTATCCCGCCCCGGCAGTCAATCCATCCCACAGGGAGAGGAGAGGACCATTGGACTGGGCAAACGCTTCCGCCCTCCCCATGATGATGCAGTTTGTGATGATGAGCCCCACATACGGGCCCAAGGTTTTACTGGCATCGGGGAGGTACGCCTTGAGGAAGAGATCGAGAATGATGACGTAAGAGGCGATAATCAGGGTCTCAAGGGTCATCCTCGACTTCCGGGACATGAAATCCTTGAGGAGCGAGACGGTAAAATTCGATAACCCGGTAGTCAAGATCACCCCCACAGACATGATTACGGTATTGAAGAGATTGTTGGTCACCGCCAGGGTCGAACATATCCCTAAGGTGGCCACGAGAATTTGGTTCTCTAAGAGAATGTTTCTCTTCGCGATCTTAGTCAAATCGTTCATCATTGACCACCTCCAAGCTTCCTCTTCATCTCCTCAATTGCTCTATTGAAGATCCTCTCCACCGATTTGGAGGTCGAGGTCGCACCGGTTATGGCGTCAAACCTCCCACTCTCGGGATCGTAATCTCCCGTGCCACCTACCCTCAGGGTTAAACCCCCTTCCGGAATCCTCTTATTCACGAACTGGTCGCGAAACCACTTTTCCGTGATCCGCCCTCCCAACCCCGGGGTTTCGTTTTGGTCGATGAAATCTACCCCGATAATCCTCTCCACCTCCTTGTCGAAGGCCATCGCGAAGCGGATACTCCCCCACAGGGCATCTCCGGTGAAAATGGAAGCCACTCGTTCTTCACCATCGACCGTAGTGGTGTACACGGTGAAATCATCGATGGCGAACTGGGAAACCCTTTCCTCATAAATTTTCAAAGCTTCGGCGTCGTTCTTGTAGCCGATCCCAAAGGCGTTGAGGAGTGCCCGCACGGCGAAGATTTCCTCGTTCTGCTTCACTTTACCGAGGGTGGCAAAATTGATCAAGGAGAGCACCAATACAAAACCAAAGGTGATGAGCGAGGTGTAAAAGATGGTAGCAAACCTCGATTCCTTATTCATTTTTTCACCCCTTTCCCTTTCACCTCATCGAGGAGAGGAGAGAAAGTATTGCCCAGTAAAACCGCAAAGCTCGTCCCCTCGGAGAACAGGGCAAAATTTCGAATGATCACCGTGACACAGCCGATGACGACTCCATACCAAAACTGGGCAAGAGGCTTCTTCGGTGCAGAAACAGGGTCAGTGGCCATAAATACGGCGACAAAGAGGAAACTCCCCGAAAGGAGGGAGGGGAGTACTGACAACCCCACCCCAAAGAGGTTGAGGGAAAAATTGAAAAGGAACGCCGAAGAAATGATAGAGAGGATAATCCTCCAGCTTGCGGTTCGAGTGACTATCAAGTACACTGCAGCCGCAAGGATTAAGAGAATCGGGCTCTCCCCAAGCGAACCAGCCCGCAAACCCACCAGCAACTTCCATAGTTCTAAGGGCTCATTCGCCCGCAGAATGTTGAGCGGAGTCGCCGAGGTCACGGCATGGATTCTCGGCATAATCCAACCGGTCGTCATGTACACCGGAAAGGTAATGAACACGAAGAGACGTCCCACGATCGCCGGGTTGAACACGTTCCTCCCAAAACCACCGTACATCTCCTTAGCCACAAACACTCCAAAGAAGCTCGCTACTCCCGCAATCCATAAGGGGACCTGGGGAGGCATGGAAAGGGTGAGGAGAGAACAGGTGACTAAAACAGCCTCGCTCACCTTCTTCCCTTTCTTCCACTCCATGAGGTATTCGGTGAGAATACCCAAAGTGAAGATAACGAGGCTGAGCCACAACACCCGCAGACCGTAGAGAAAGAAGGCGAAGGCGTAAATGGGAAGGAGAGCATAGAGGACTCTGCGCATCAAAGGTTGCTTCTGAAAGAAAGCCATTGTTCCTCCTCCTACGAGTGTTAGCTTCGTTTCTATTATAACAAACAAAACCATCAACAAAGCCACAAGAAACTGTGGCCTAATTTCTCAAACCCCCTCCTCGTTCTCTTTATTTCCACACCACAAGGCGAAGAAAACACTTCCTTCGCAAGTACTTTCTGGGAAACACCGGGAAAAACTCTCTCTTCAATCGATCGCTACAAACCTCCAAAAGATGACTCTTGCAGCGGCTTCTCTTTTAGCCTTTGCAAGCCCCATAGCCCTGGAGAAAAAGCCCATTCTTAGGAAGATTGCTCTGAGTCTTGCGTTTTCCACAAAAATACCCTCCCCCAGGAGGGGAAGGGTATTCTCCAGAAAGAGCCAAAGACGCCTCTTATGCAGATTTCCCTCACAGATCGGCGAGTTTTTTCATGATGCCCTTCGTATTCTCGTAGAGTTCTCGGAAGAGGGCGTAATATTTGTCGTACACTTTCTTGCGCTCCTCATCCACGGTGATGACCGGGCGGAAACTGATCCACTCTTTAATCTGTTCGGGAGAAGAGAAGATCCCGGTGCCCAAGCCTACCAAAAAGGCGTCCCCAAACGGGGCCTCTACGTCTTTGGAGAGACGTTTCATATGGAATCCGGTGATATCGGCAAAAATTTGCACCCAGAATGAGGAACGAGCTACGCCTCCCACAATCCAGCACTCCGGATTGAGTTTCATCCCGGTCTTCATCGCCTCCTCCATGTTGTGACGGAGAGCGTATGCTGCTGATTCGAGCATCGCCCGATAGAGATGGGCGCGAGTATGGTAGAGAGAGAGGCCTAAAACCGTCCCCCGCGCATCGGGATCCCAGATGGGAGAGCGTTCTCCCATGAAGTAGGGGAGCACGATTAACCCTTCACTTCCCGAAGGGATGTTCTGCACTTGGAGTTCTAAGAGGGTATAGGCAGGAATTTTGGTGTTCTTCTCCACTTCCTTTTCGTACATTCCGAATTGTTCGCGGAACCACCGCGCTAAGGCTCCGGAGGTGGCGCTCCCTCCAAAGGTATAGATGAGCTTGTCGTCGTAGACCACGTAGGGGAAACTCACCAAGAAAGGAGTGAGGTACTGCCCTTCATGCACCGTTCCCCAACACATGGAGGTCCCCGCCATGGCTACGTGTTCACCCATGGTGAGTACTCCGGCTGCAAGTTGGGCTACCGGTGCATCGACTCCCCCGGCAATAACGGGAGTCCCCTCCTTGAGATTCATTCGTTCGGCGAATTGTCGGTTGAGTTTACCCACCATGTCTGAAGATTTGAAAATAGTATCGGGGAGCATCCGTCGAGGAATACCCAAAATCGAACACATTTCCTCCGACCAGGTACGCTTGCGAATATCAAAAACCCCACCGATATTCCCTGCCGAGGAGTAGTCGGTAGCCAAAACTCCCGTCAAACGATGCACGACGTAATCCTTAGGGGTGACGAATTGCCCAATCTTCTCCCACACTTGCGGTTCGTTATTGCGAATCCACATCATTTTGGTGAAGCCATAGTAAGAGTCAACGTAATTTCCGGTGATTCCAAAAATGGTTTCTAAGGGAACGTTATCCTTCACCCACTGCGTTTCCTTACGGGCACGGCGGTCCATCCAGATGAGACAGGGACGTAAGGGGTTTAAGTCTCTATCCACCGGAACACCCGAGCCACCGTAGAGGCCACTTATAGCCAGTCCGGCAATATCTTGAGGTTTCACCCTTGCTTTCTCCACACACCGTGCGACCGTTTCCACCACCGCTTCGAGCCACACATCTGGCCATTGCTCTGCCCAGGAAGGGCGAGGCGTGATGACATCGTACTCGGTGAAAGCATCAGCCACGAATTCCCCCTTCTCAGTCACCATAACGGTTTTGGTCCCTTGTGTACCAATATCAGTTCCCAAAAGGTACAACGTTTTCACCCCCTACTCCGTTTTCCTCTCTTCCATTGTACCATGCCTTCGCTCAACTATTATGGTTGACATCGGGAAGGTGATTGTTGATGTAGAGATCATACGCTCCTAAATCCAAGAACCCATGACCACTGCAGTTAAAAACGATCACTTTTTCTTCCCCGTTGAGAACACATTTCTTGGCTTCCTCGATGACCGCTTTCACCGCATGGGCGGTTTCCGGTGCTACCACCAAACCTTCGGTACGGGCAAAGGTCACCGCTGCTTCAAAAACTTCGTTTTGCTTGTAGGCTTGTGCCTCAATGAACCCGAGATCGTATAACAGGCTCACGATGGGAGCCATGCCGTGGTAACGTAAACCTCCGGCATGAATCGCAGGGGGAATGAAATTGTGACCTAAGGTGTGCATTTTGAGGAGCGGGGTGTTCTTGGCTACATCTCCGTAATCATATTCATAGCGTCCACGAAGGAGCGAAGAACACGCGGTCGGCTCCACCGCAATCGCACGGAATTGTTGTGTGCCGGCGAGCTTATCGCGCATGAAGGGAAGAACGATTCCGCCGAAATTACTCCCTCCCCCCACACAGCCAACCACGATATCGGGATATTTCTCCCCCACCTTTTCAAGCTGCAATTTGGTTTCTTCACCGATAATGGTCTGATGGAGTAAAACATGGTTCAATACGCTCCCCAAGCTATATTTCGAATGAGGAGTGGTCACGGCGTCTTCGATGGCTTCGCTAATCGCCACTCCCAAGCTCCCCGGTGAAGCCGGATCCTGCGCCAGGATATCTCTTCCTGCCTTGGTGCGGGTACTGGGACTGGGATAGACCTCTGCGCGCCAGGTCTGCATGAGAACCCGCCGGTAGGGTTTCTGCTCATAACTCACTTTGACCATGTATACGGTACATTCTAAACCAAAGAATTGACAAGCCATGGCCAATGCCGAACCCCACTGTCCGGCTCCTGTCTCGGTAGTGAGACGCTTGGTCCCATCCTTCTTATTGTAATACGCTTGGGCCACTGCAGTATTCGGTTTGTGGCTCCCTGCAGGGCTCGTCCCCTCATACTTATAGTAAATGCGCGCCGGGGTTTGCAAAAACTTTTCCAGTTTCCGGGCACGGATGAGGGGAGTCGGCCGCCACAAACGGTAGATATCGAGGACCTCGCCGGGAATATCGATGAACCGGGTAGAACTCACCTCTTGCTCGATGAGGCTCGGGGGGAAAATCGGCGCAAGGTCCTCCAGTTGCACCGGCTGCATCGTGGCAGGATGGAGAGGGGGATCCAAGGGGCGGGGTAAATCAGCGAGAATGTTATACCAAATGGTGGGCATCTCTTGGGCATTGAGGATAATGCGATTTTCTTCCATACTCGTTCCTCCTTTCTTTTATGAAGATGAGAGTAGCACTCGGTCTTCGGCAAACTTCTTATGACGCAGGAGCGTAAAACGTTCAAGAAGCTCCTGAATGGTCATTTTCTTGCGTTCTTCGCCGGCTACGTCAAGCACCACTTCTCCTTCATCCATCATTAAAGTTCGGTTGCCAAAGGAAAGGGCGTCCTGGAGATTGTGAGTGACCATAAGAGTGGTGAGATGGTTTTCCCCCACTAAACGGGCGGTGAGCTCCATAATGATTTCCGCCGTTTTCGGATCGAGGTTAGCGGTGTGTTCATCGAGGAGTAAAATCTTGGGTTTGGCCAAGGTGGCCATGAGGAGGGCTAAGGCTTGCCTCTGTCCACCGGAGAGTAAGCCCACCCGATCCTTCAAGCGCTTCTCTAAGCCAAGGCCGATCTCGGCGAGCTTATCGCGGAATATCGCCCGCATTCTCTCGTTTAAAGCCATGCGAATCCCCTTCGGTTTCCCCTTGAGATAGGCAATGGCCAGATTCTCTTCGATGGTGAGCGAGGGAGCGGTACCCTGGGAGGTGTTTTGAAATACCCGCCCCAGATAGAGCGCCCGCCGGTGGGTAGGCAATTCGGTCACGTCGAGTTCGTCGATCACGATGCGCCCCTCATCGGGAAAATAGGCGCCACTAATCAAGTTGAGCAGGGTGGTCTTCCCTGCTCCGTTACTCCCCACCACGGTCACAAAATCTCCTTCTTGCACTTGGAGGGTGAGGTTCCGAATCGTCCAACGCTCATCGAGAGAATTGCGAAAGAAGTACTTGTTGACTCGTTCTAAGCGGAGCACTACTTCACCCTCCCCAACTTTTCTTTCAAGATCGGGAAAGAGAGAATCACGATCACGAGGAGCCCGGTGAACAACTTCAAATCATAGGGCTTGAAACCGATATTGTATCCCCAGTTCAAGGCTATAGCAGTAGCCAGGCGGTATACCACCGAACCCAAAACGACCTGCAAAGTAGCCATAAAAATGGTTCTCCCCCGTAAGAGCACTTCACCCACGATCACCGAGGCGAGCCCAGAAATGACCATACCGATACCCATATTGATATCCACAAAACCCTGATACTGGGCAAACATTGCCCCCGCCAAGGCCACCAAAGCGTTGGAAAGGGAAATCCCGATCAATTTCATGCAGTTGGGATCGATGCCCTGAGTAGCAACCAAGGTTTCATTGTCGCCGGTCGCACGGATGGAGAGACCCACTTCGGTTTGCAAGAAGAGGTCCACCATGACCTTCACCAAGACCACGAGGAGAAAGAGGAAGATGAAACGGAGGTAAACCTCCGGAACCCGAGGAAAGGCGTCCCGCAAGAGGACAAACACCGTGCGATGCCCCAAATTTTCGGAGAGAGAAATATTGGGTCTTCCCATCACCCGGAGATTAATGGAATAGAGGCAAATCATGGTGAGAATACCGGAAAGGAGCGCAGGAATGCGGGAAAAGGTGTGGAGTACTCCGGTGAATAAACCCGCCAAAGCCCCTGCCAAACACGCCGCCACGATACCCGCCAGAGCCCCGTATCCCCGATACATGAGGAGCGCCAATACTGCTGCCCCCAAGGGGTAACTCCCATCCACGGTGAGATCGGGAAAATTGAGACAGCGAAAGGTGATAAATACCCCCAAAGCTAAAAGGCTAAAGAGGAGTCCTTCTTGCGCACTATAGAGGAAAAAATCGCGAATGGTTTGGCCCCCTTTCTCCTCAAAAAGGGAGGGAATCTTCCCCCCCTTTCTTTACTACTCTATGAATTGAAGCGCGACTTCTACACCTTTTCCTTTCATCTCCTCCACAAAGCGCTCGAATTGCGCTTTAGTTGCTGCGCTATCTAACCCCAAGGAGGTGACCACCTGGGTATTGACAAGGAGGGTTAATTTTTTGGCAAACTCGACCGGTACCTCTCCGGGTTTCTCTCCTTTGAGGATGCGCGCCACGATATCGGCGGTTTGCCGACCGTGGAGGTAATAATCAAAGCCCAAGGCGCACAAGGCTCCCTTACCCACGGTAGTCGGGTCAGCTAAGACCAAGGGGAGTTTATTGTCCACACACACCTTCCCCACCACGTCAAGGGCACTCACCACCGTATTATCAGTTGCCACATATACGGCGTTCACTTTTCCTATGAGAGACTGAGCAGCCATAGCCACATCGGCGGTGCTCGTCACCGTGGCCTCCACGAGTTCTAAGCCGTTTTCTTGACAGGCGGCTTTGGCCATCTCGTTCGTTACCACCGAATTCACCTCTCCGGCGTTATAGAGCGTTCCTACTCTCTTTGCATCGGGGAAGAGGAACTTAATGAGATAGATTTGCTTCTCTACCGGAGTGAGGTCGGAAATACCGGTGACATTCCCTCCTGGTTTCTCCAAATCTTTCACCAATCCTGCCGCCACCGGATCGGTCACTGCACTGAAGACAATGGGGATGTCTTTCGTGGCGTTCACCGCAGCTTGAGAGGTGGGTGTAGCAATAGAGACGATGAGGTCAACCTTATCGGCTACAAATTTTCGGGCGATGGTGTTCGCCGTGGCTACGTCTCCCTGCGCGGATTGAGCATCATAGACGATATTTTGCCCCTCCACATAGCCGTAGACCTCGGCGAGGGCATCAATGAGTCCTTGGCGGGTAGCATTGAGGGCGGGATGGTCTACAATTTGCATAATACCGACGCGAATCTTCTCTTCGGCACTCCCCGCAAACCCAAGCCACACGACCAGAAAGAGTACCAACCCCACGAAAAGAATTCTCTTCATCGCTTCTCGCCTCCTTGAAATTGGTATCGAACAAAAAACCCCTCGCCTCAGGGACGAGGGGTAACCCGCGGTACCACCCTTCTTGAGCTCTTTGCTCCACTCCCTTCCTGTAGCGGAGAAAAACCGGTCGTGCCTACTCTGTTCAGCCGACGCCTCCAAGACCCATTCATCCTCGCGCACAACACCGGGCTTCCACCTCCCCCGGCTCTCTTGAGTCTGCCACAAGGACTACTCTCTCCCTTCCTCGGCTTCCCTATTCACTTTCCCTCTCCCAAGTTATAATTAATTATACGCACAAAAAAGGAGAAGTAAATACTCCCGTGACAGAGAGAGTCTTCTTTCAAGAGATCGAAACTCGCTTCGGTTGGAGCATCTTCAGTTGGAACGACACCGGGCTTTTCTCCTTCATCCTCCCCCAGCGTACCCAAGAAGAGGCACGCGCACGCTTCGAAAAACAGTGCCGCGCCTGGGGGAAACACTTGGAGCGGAAAACCGCGAATCCCTTCGGGATCGAAGAGGACCTTGGGGCTTACTTTGCGGGAAGAGAGGTGCATTTCTCTTTTTACCCTTTCTCTTTGGAGGGGTATACTCCCTTCACCCGGCAGGTTCTTGAGTATATCGCCTCTCTCCCCTACGGAGTCCTCACAAATTACGGAGCGATCGCCCGCGCAATCGGCCATCCTCATTCCTTCCGGGCGGTGGGGAGAGCCTTAGGACGCAATCGCCTTCCCCTCCTTATTCCCTGTCACCGGGTCATTGCCCGAGAGTCCCTCGGGGGATACGGAGAAGGACTGCGCTATAAAGTCCTCCTCCTCTCTCTGGAACTACATTCGGCTCGGGCTTGAGATTCTCCTCGGAGGTGCGCTGAGAGTGGTTCTTCTAAGAAAACACTGATCCTTTTGTACACGAAGAAAGTAATCGCCCCATTGATGACTCCCTTCAAGAGGTTGAAAGGAATAATAGCGGGAAGGAGCATCCCCCATACTACTTCTCTCCCCACTCCCAAATAAATGGGAGTCACGATCAAGTTGGCAAAGACCATCACCGCGGTCATAGCCAATGGTCCGATGATTAACCCAAGGAGAGCTCCTTGGATAGTCCTCCGTCGGGCATAGAGCCATCCGGCCAGGGCAACGTAGGTACCAGTCGCGACAAAATGCATGAGCGCTCCCCACGGACCTCCCTCACCGGTGAGGAGAGCGAAAAGTGCGGAAACGATTCCTGCTAAGAGAACCCCTAACCCCGGACCAAACTTAAAGCTCGCCACGAGAATGGGAACGTTTCCCGGATCGTAGAGGAGAAACGGAGCCTGAGGAATGAGGGGAAAGTGAACGAGGAGACTCATGGCTAACGATAACCCTCCCAATACTCCAAGGTAAATCCAACGCCGACTGTGCATCGTTATACCTCCCTTTCTTCCTCTTCAGGACGAAAAAGCCCTGAAGGCGAACCTTCAGGGCTTATGGAGAACTATGGACCTTCTTCTCCCTTCCGGACTATACCGTCGGCTCCGGATTCACACCGGATCGGCAATCTCTCACGAGATCGTTCGCGGGCTTGAGAGCATAACGCTCTTCACCGCCGGTCGGGAATTCCACCCTGCCCTGAAGAAGTATATTTCCAGAGAGACATTGTAGAGGAGCAGGGAACGATTGTCAAGAAAAAGAAAAAAGACTTACCCCTCTTTCTCGAGAAACCGATGGGGAGAAGGACCGGTCATACTCTCCCGGAAACGGCGCAGCGCCGAGAGCTTTTCCTGCGCCTCTTTGGCTCGGAGAAGGTCACGGTGCAAAATACCTCTTACCTTGGCACAGGTCTCCTCATCTAAGCGTATCATTTCTTGGAAACGAGCAATAACCTCTTGCTTCTCTCCTTCTTCAAGAAGGGAATGGAAATCCCCCAGCTTCTCCATGATTTCCCCACGACTCTGCAAATACGGTAACAGGTTCTCCCACCGCCCCTGCGCTACCTCTTCCCTCATGAGGAGGGTAATTTTTTCTAAACGCTCTAAGAGGGTGAAAACTTCCTCCTTAGTGAGCGGCATTTTTGGCCAGTTCCTGCCACGCTTCTTTGAGTCCTTCAAGAAGCATTACCAGTCGGGGAATCATCTCGGGGGTATTCTCTTCAGAAAGGGAAGCGCACTGCCGCAGAATAAACTGGTAGAGGGCAAAGAGATTTTTGGCGATATCGCCTCCTTGCGCAAAATTGAGGGTATTGATGAGCTCTAAGAGAATTTTCTCCGCTTGCAAAATTTCGCTTCGGGCTCTCTCGAGCTTACCCTCGGCGAAATGACGCTCTGCCAAACGCAAGGAGCGAATTGCCCCCTCGTAAAGGAGCACGATGAGTTTCACCGGTGAAGCGGTATACACCGCATTCTCCTGGTAATTGCGCACCAAATTAGCACTATAGGTATTCATAGGTTAACCTCCACTTCACGATCGCCAATTTTTCGATAGGTTAGCAATCTGTTGCGTGAGCCACTCCGACTGGGTTTGATAGGTGGCGAGCACTTTTTCCAAGGCGGCAAACTGGGTGTACAGGCGCTCTTCTTCCCGTTCTAATCGTTCTTCCATGAGTTCAATCCGCTCGTCAATGTCTTTGATGACGTTACTATAGAAATCCCGTACCCTTTTTACCGTCCCTTGATAGGAATCGGTGGCAAAAGCAAGATGCTCTTTAAGGAGCACTGCCAAACCCTTTTCGCTCGCAGAACCGCCCCCTACAAAAAGCCCCTGTACCGCTTCGAAGTTCGTTTCAAGAGCATCGTTGAGTTTCGTCTCATTCTGTAAGGACAATTTTCCGTAGCGATCCACGGAAATTCCAACCATAGCTAAACTATCGTAGCCCGAATTGGTATAGGAAATTCGTCCCAAAACCTGATTAGCTACCCCCGACACCACGCGATAGAGATTCGCATCACCTAAGAGGGCGCCACCTCTCTCCGTAGTCACATTGTAGGAAGCATTCTCATCCACAAAGTCGACGAGATCGTTATACTTCTCAATGAAATCTCGGAGGGCGCTCTTTATGCTTTCTCTGTCTTCCGCAACGGTCAAATTCACCGTTCCGGTACTCTTCAGGGTCAGAGTTACTCCGGGGATAAAGCCACTCACTACGTTTGACGATGATTCATAGACGATGGGGTTCGTCACTCCAAGAAGAATTCGCGCATTCTGCGCCGACTGAAGTTCGGTCATCCCCGAAAGTTCCGCATCTCCTCCGGTGAGGTTGGCAGTGAAGGTAATCGCCCCCTGGGAGCCGGTGGTATTACTGGTGAGAAGGAGACGATAACCGGTTTGGTCTCTCACCATCGCTGCTTTAACCCCTGCTTGCGCAAGCATAATCGCATTTTTGATCCCCTCTAAGGTGTTGCTAGTACTATCAATGGTGATCTCGGTCACCGCACCCCCACCGACCTGGAGAGTAATGGTTCCTTCTCCAAAACGGAGGGTGTCATAGTTTTCGTAAGAAGTGCTACTTGCGATCTGATGGGCATAGGCGAGCTGCTGCACCTCAAGCCGATAGCTCCCGGTGAGCGCGCTTGAGGTCGCTACCGCGGATAAAACACTCTCGTTACTCACCGCAGTCGCCTTGGCTCGGAAAGCAGTAGGAGAAGAGAGCCGAGAGATACTCTCTTTTAAGGCTAAAAGCCGGGTATTCAAACTCTGCCACAAATTGAGCTTCGTTTCGTAGGTACTCTTTTTCTCCTCAAGCTGGGTGATTTTGGTTCGCTCAAGGGCGATGAGTTGACTGACGATACTGTTCGTGTCCAAACCGGAAACTAAACCACTAATACTCAACGTGCTGGCCATGACACCCTCCTACACTAACTCATCGATAAAAAGACCGGCGAGTTCCCGTAGTTTAGCAATCATATCCAAAAACTTTTCCGGGGGAATCTCCCGAATCACTTCCCCGGTCTCGCGATTGACAATCCGGGCAATCACCTCACGGGTCCCCTCATGGATGGAGAAACGGAGCTCCAAATTGAAAGCCTGAAACAAATTATTGAGAGCCTCGGTAAGATTTTTGGTTTTTTCTGGGTCGAGAAAATTTTCTTTTTCCTTCTTTTGCTTCTCTCGGAGCGTTTCCTCCTCACGAGGGGGACGTAAGAAAACCCCCTCTCCTTGAAGAGAGGAAGTAACTCTCTGTTCTAACCCCTTGGCGGTCATCGAAGAATCCACCTTCACGGCTTACCATCCCTTCTCAAAAAGGGGGCGAAACCGCCCCCTTTTTCTATCGTAATAGTTGGAGCACCGCTTGCGGCAGGGTGTTTGCTTGGGCAAGCATTGCCGTACCCGCTTGTAAGAGAATTTGTGCCCTGGTGAATTCCATCATTTCCTGGGCCATATCGACGTCGCGGATACGGGATTCCGCCGCAGTGAGGTTTTCCTGCGCGACACCCAGGTTGGCAATGGTGTGCTCTAAACGGTTCTGGTAAGCACCGAGTTTAGAGCGTTCGGTGGAGACAGCATTAATAGCCACATCTAAGGAAGCAATGGCTGTTTCGGCACCGGCTTGAGTGGTTACATCAATTCCATTGACCGTCAAAGCTGTAGCTCGCATATCGTTTATATTGAGAGCAATAACCTGATCTTGATTCGCACCAATGTGGAAGGTCAAAGTGTTGGTCGCGAAATCACCACTCAAAAGCACCTTGGTATTAAATTGGGTGGTATCACCAATACGGTCAAGCTCCGCGATGAGTTGAGTAATTTCCTGCTGGATCTGTTGACGATCTTCCTGGGTATTGGTATCGTTCGCCGCTTGGACGGCGAGCTGTCTCATCCTCTGCAAAATGGAGTGAGTTTCGTTGAGCGCCCCTTCTGCGGTTTGGATGAGAGAAATGGCATCTTGAGCGTTTCTAGTCGCTTGCGCCAATCCCTTAACCTGCCCGCGCATTTTCTCCGAGATAGCTAACCCCGCCGCATCATCAGCGGCACGGTTAATCCGCAAACCCGAAGACAACTTCTCCAGAGACTTCGAGAGGGCGTTATCCGTTTGGGTGAGACTCCGATGCGCATTGAGCGCAGTAATATTTTGGTTAATTCGTAAACCCATTCTGGTCAACCTCCTCCGTAAAGTTTTCTTGAGGCATCCATGCCTTCTTCACTCTCCCACACGATTTGAAAACCAAAAACCCGACTTCTCCTCTATCACTTATCCTCTCTCGTCACCTCCTCACTTTCGTTTCCTATCCTTAATATCGGTCTCTCCCCCCAAAACTTTAGAGGGATTCCCGCAATTCCTGGAGAAAATTTTTACTCTCTTCGAGCCTCCCCTGGCGGAGGAGAAGATTGAGGAGGTGATTTCGCGCCTCACGATGGAGGGGATGGAGAGTGAGCGCTGAGCGAAAGCACATTTCTGCCTCCTCAAGGCAACCGGTATCGAGCATGGTCTTTCCAAGACTATGCAAGCCATCAGGATCATTGTGGGTGAGCTCGGTAAGCTTCGCCCAATACTCTTGCGCAAGGTCTTCCTTACCCAAACGGTACGCACAGTCGGCCATACGACAGTAGGCATCTACCTCATCAAAAAAGATGAACACAAATGGGGAGAGAGTCTTTCCGTAATCCACCTGAAAGGTCTTCTCCAAATACGCTAAGCTCTCCTCGTAGCGACCCATTTTGTGGAATACCCGCCCAAGCCAATAGTAGGTATCGGGAAGGAAGGGGTCCTTTTCCAGGGCTTCTTCGAGATACTTCACCGCCTCTTCATACCCACCCTCACCATAGGACATCTGGGCAAGCTGTATACAGGAAAGGACAAGCGCACCCACATGAAGTTCCCGAGAGCGCTCAAGGAGGCGGAGGAAAAGACTTTTGGCTTCTTCCCTCTTCCCTTGAGGAAGATAGGCGGAAGCCAAGTAGTACATCACCCTCAAATCCTCAGGGTTTTCCTCATATTCTCTGAGGAGAATCTGGAGATTTCGCTCGTGTACTTTGCGTGATACCCGCAAGTCACTCTCATACCCATGATGGAGAACGACAAGCGTTTTCAATCTCCCCACTTTCCCTCCCAGGTCTACTACCGACTGGGTCACCGTCTCGTGAATCCGGTTACGAAAGCGAATGGCAGGATGGTTGCGAAATACCCGTATCAAATAGTTCATCTCTTCCCTCCTCCCGGTCGGAGTGAGCGGACTGCGAATCAAAACTTCAAAAGCGGTATAATCGGTCACCCGCAAGAGGAGCTTGAGCTTCTTGAGGTCTTCTTCGCGCATCTCGTCATCGGCATCCATGGTGAGAATCCACTCACCGGTAGCGTAGCGAAGCGATTCATTGCGCGCCGCCGAAAAATCATCGCACCAGGGAAAGGAATACACCTGTGCTCCAAACGAGCGGGCAATTTCCACAGTCCGGTCGGTGGAGCCGGTGTCAACCACAATCATTTCATCGACCACATTCTGCACCAAGGCAAGCGCACGAGGGAGATTTCTCTCTTCATTTTTGGCAATCATGCACAGGCTCACAGTGGGATACCGCCCATGGCGGTAATCACCAGTGGGATTATACACTTTTTCCTCTAACCAAAAACGCTGGTTGAGGGCGTCTTCTAAATCGGGTTTGAGAGAGAGCGCTCGATCCAAGGCCTCTTTGGCTTCAGAGTATTTTTGCCGGGCAATGAACACTCCCCCCAAATTATTCCACGCCGCGGCATACTCAGGGTCGTATTGGACCGCTAAACGCAAGAACTTCTCCGCTTCCTTATAATCCTTGCGATAATAAGTAACCAATCCCAAGCCACCGTATGCCGAGGGATGACGAGGGTCTCTCTGCAACATGCTCCGGAAACACTTCTCTGCCTCGTCGAGATTCCCTTGGGAGAGAAAGGCTTCCCCTTTTTTCAACTCTTCACTCAGGCAGACCTCCCCACCGCTCTTCACGTCTTCTATAATCCGGACAGGCATACTCTCACCTCTTTCTCATTCTCATTATCGGAAAAAGGTAAAAAAACTTTATAGATCTCTCATAAAATTTTTTGCCAAATTGCCCTCCCTGCACCACAAGGCACGTTTCCGCACCACCGCGGCCTTAACTTGCCACCGCCCGGAACTCTTTTCTGAATCTCGTGGTAGTCTCACGACTTGGCTCTTTGGTCATCGCGACGGCTTTCAGCCGGATTCCCACGGGAGACGGAAAAAAGACCCTCGGAATGAC
>Ga0116210_1001115_pt1 | contig 21499 bp, 14 predicted proteins | sample TshhotsprinmetaG_FD_94483 | JGI IMG/M metagenome (GOLD analysis project Ga0116210, IMG submission 94483) | Hot spring microbial communities from South Africa to study Microbial Dark Matter (Phase II) - Tshipise hot spring metaG | ecosystem: Environmental > Aquatic > Thermal springs > Hot... | reverse complement strand
TGGCCGCGCCCATGAAGGCCGGCGCGCCGCCGAGCTTGATCAGCGTCGCGCCACCGGTGATGCGCGCGCCGGCGATCGTGTTGGTGAAGGTGTAGGCCCGCCCGCCTTCGATCGTCACGCTGGCCGGCGCCACGGGCTCGGAGATCGTGACCGAGTAGCGGTTCGTGGACATGGACAGGTACGCCTGCGTCCCGAACCGCACATGGTCGGCCTGCCAGAACGTCGCGGCCGTCGCGCCCTCCTTGAAGTTGTTCGTGCCGCCCCTCACGTTCCAGAAGACGCTGGCCGGGCCGCCGACCCAGTCGAGGGTCTTGTTCGCCCCGCTGACGTCCAGCCAGACCGCGTTCGGATCGGAGTCGTTCAACGCGAACCCGTAGCGGCTGTTGGTCAGGATCCCGACGTTCAGCCGCAGGTTCGCCGCGCCGCCCGTCCGCGCGCCGACGTTGGTCGCCAGGGCGTACCGCGGCGCGGAGAATTCGTTGTCGAGCGCGAAGACGTTGACCGTGCTCACGCCGCTGAACGTGGCCTCGCCCACGATCTCCAGCAGGTCGTTCGCGCCGCCGCCGACCGTGCCGACCCGCGCCAGCTCCAGGTCCAGCGTGGCGTTGTTGAACGTCGCGTCGTTGCTCCACGTGATCGTCCCGGCCGACATGCCGGGGATGACGCGGCCGAGCATCGTCGCGTTTCCGACGATCTCCACCTCGCCGGCCAGACGCTGGCGCGCCCCGAGGGTCCAGCCGCCGGTCACGCCGGAGACTTCCAGCCCGGAACCCGCCCCGAACACGAGGACCGCGTCCGCGTTAGTGAACCCCCCGAGCCGCCCAGCACGACGCGACCGGCCATGTTCGTGAAGGCCGCCGAGGCGACCGTGCCATAGAGCCGCAGATCGCCCGGGCCGTACTTGGTCACCGTCCCCGCGCCCGTCCACGGCGCCGTGTTGGTGAACGTCACCGCCGGGTTCGAGACCGTCAGGAACTTCGGGAGAGGGCCGTTGAAGACGCTGTTCGTGAACACGAACTCCCCGTCGCCGACGAAGTTCGGCCCGCTGTCGGCATGCCACCAGAAGTAATGGCCGAGCACGCGGGTGAGGCCGTCGGAGGAGCGAAGGGTCGTGTAGGGCGAGGCGACATAGAGCATGTTCGTCACGCCGAGCGCCGTGTCGCTGCCGAGCGCCAGCCCGCCGTCCTGCAGCACGACCATGCCGATGAAGGTCGAACCGCTCCCGGTCAGCGTCAGCGTGCAGGCGCCTGTTTTGACGATGCTCGGGTTGGTCAGCAAGTTGACCGAGATGCAGCGGTTCGGAATCGTGTAAGTGTCGCTGCGGCGGAAGACGATGCGGCCCGCTTCGTTCGTCACGACGCCTGAACCGAGATCGCCGCTGATCCCCCGACGTCCACCGGCCCGATGCGCACGTAGAGGTTGCCGGTCCACGCCGTGTTCGTGCCGGCGAAGAACGTGGTGGCGTTCGCGATGATCGTCAGATTGCCCGCCCCGCTGATGGCGCCCGCGAGGGTGAGGAACCGGCCCGCGCGCGTCTCGTTGGTCGCCCAGCCGTTCAACTGGATCGGGCCTACCCACACGTTCAGGTTCGTGAACGCACCGACCTGCGCCAACAGCCTCGCGCCGTGCTCCAGAATCAGAATACGGTCCACCGGGTTCGTCTGACCGAAGATGTCCAGCGTCGCCCCCCGCAGAACCCGCACGAAATTGGTCGCCGGCCCCTGCCACAGGGTGTTGAATTCGGTGCGGAACAACCCCTGGCCGACCGTGATGTCGATGCCGCTGCCGACGGTGACGTTCTGCCACGCCTTCTCCGCCGCGCCGGTGAACGTCAGGTGGACCGGCCCGCCGAGCGGGGCGATGAAGGCGTCGTTGGTCGGCCAGATTCCGATCGACCGGATGTCCCATCGGCGGTTGCCGCCGAAGACGGCGTCGCCGACGAGGTATACCCGCTGCATGGCATTGGTCGCGTCGGTGGCGGACGAATTGGCGACGACGCCGGTGTTGGCGACGCCGCGGCCGGACAGGTAGAACAGCTCGGCGCCCAGGTTCTGGCCGTTGACGTCGAGCGTGCCGCCGTTGGTCACCCACGTCGCCCCGACGATCGAGCCGAGGGCCGACGCGTTGCCGACGCGAAGGGTGCCGCCGGTCACGGTGACCGGGCCTCCGAAGTCGTTGGCGAGGTTGATGGTCAGGACGTTGGTCCCGCCCTTGAACAGTTCGGCCCACCCCGTGATCTTGCCCGCGCCGCTGGCGGCGAAGGTGATGTTGCTCCGCCCCTCCACGATGATCCGCTCCGGCGCAACCGGCGCGGCGACGGTCACCATGGCCGTCCGCGTGCGGTCGACGGGGCCGACGTTGCCGAAGCGCACGGTGTCCGCCTGCCACAAGACGCCGGTCGAGGCGACGGTCTCGTTGTACAACGAGGCATGGGTCCCGACGTTTTACGTGCCGTTCGTTCTGACCCACGTCAGTACGTTCGGCGCGCCGCCCGCCGCGCTGATCGTGATCACGCCCGGCGTGGTGTCGTCGGCGACGAACGCGGTGTAGCGGGTGTTCGTCGGCACCAGCGTCAACAGCGCGGCGCTCCCCGTCAGGCTGTTGGTGTAGCTGAACGCGGGGACGGCCCCCGCGCCGAGCGCGCGCAGCGGCGTGACATGGACGAAGGCCGCGGTGTCGAAGACGAGGTCGCCGGCCGCGAACAGGTCGCCGTCCACACCCGGGTTGTTGCCACCGGGGTTCAACACGACCGCCCCGTTGGTAAAGGCCATGACGCCGGGCGTCGAGAGGACGCCGGCGGCCGCGATATCGCCCGCCGACAGCGCCGCGCCGGCCGCGCCGGCGCCGGCGACCGTGCCGGTCACGACTAGGACGCCGCCGCCGACCGCCTGCAGCGAGACGTCGCCGTGGAAACCGCCCATCATCGTCTGGACGCCCGCGCCGGTCTTCACGATCCGCAGCGCCGCGCCCGGCCCCGCGGCCACGCGCCCGGTGTACACGCCGCTGGCGTCGTTGGCGCCGATCCACAGCTCCGCCGCGCCGGCGCTGTTGGTGATCACGCCGCCGCCGAACAGGCCGTTGATGGTCTCCGTGTAGCCTGCCAGGTCGAATGCCCGCTGCGGGTTGGTGCTGTGGACGGGGTAGACGACCTGCGGCAGCAAGGCGACGTCGCCGGCGGCCGCGCCGTGGGGGATCACCTCGTCGGCGCCGAGCCGCAGCCGGGCGTCGTTCGTCAGGCCGCCCTGAAACGTGTTGGCCCCCGCCAGCACGATCCACCCTGGCGTCGCGTTGCTCACGATGAACAGCGCCCCCCGTCCGCTGATGACGCCGAGCACCTGGAGGCCGGCCCACCAGCCGGCCTCCAGGCCGCCGCCGGTGTCGGTCGCGCCCGCGCCGGCGGGAATGTAGATGCCGCGGTTGGGATGGACGACGAGCTCGTTGTTGAAATTCATCAACCGGGCGCGGTTGGTCAGCGTGAAGTAATCCGCCACCGGTACCGCCGGCACCGCGCCGAAGGACTGGTCGGCCGCAGCGTTCAGATATCCGTTGGACATCACGATCCACTTGCCGGTGAAGCCCAGGTTGGCGGTGTTAACCAACTGGAGATTGCCTGTGCCGGTCTTCTCGATGTCGTGGGTCCCAATGATCGGCCCGTCGATTAAGGACGTGCCGGACCATACGGTGATGCGAGTATTGGTCACGACGAAGACCGGCCCCCGCTGCAGGGCGTCGCTGTCGATCCGCAGCGCCCCCAGCACCCCCGCGCTTTCCACGAAACCGCGGTCGGCCAGGTACACCGGCGCGAGGTTCGTCGCGCTGTTGAGCCACAACTGTCCGCCGTTGGTCACGACGATGCCGCCGGTGCCCGCACTTCCGTAACGCGTCACCTCGACCCGGTTCGAATCGTCGATGACGAGGCCGCCGCTGAACGTGTTGCCGGCGTTGGTAAGCTGCAGGAAGGCGACGTTGGCCGCACTCGCCAGCCGCAGCGACGAGGTGAGCGCGCCGCTGCCGGTGATCGGGCCGAAAATCGTGAAGTTGCCCGGCCCGGTCAGCCCCAACCCGGCGTTCAGGACAAGATAAGAGCTCGCCTGAAGCGTGACCGTCTGTGCCGACACGTTGTTGTGCCAATTTTGCGCGACGGCGTTGGTGAGCCCGAACAGGATTCCTTGGCTGCCGGCGACGGTGTTCGTCAGGCCCGCGGTCAGCGTGATCGGATTGCCGACGAGTCTCCAGGTCGTATTGCTGAACCAGATGGACGCGTACGTCCTGTTCATCAGATCGTTCGTGTTGGTGGTGTCGAACGCCTGCCCGAAGATCAAGTAAGCGCCGTCGGCGGGCGTACCGTCCGGCAGCCAGTTCCCGGCGGTGCTCCAGGTCGTCGGGCCGCCGGCGGCGCCGCCGCCGTTTCACGTTCACACGCTCTGCGCGGACACCTCCAAAACACTCCAAGCCGCCATCGCGAGAACAACGAGGCACGAGTTCCATCGTCGATTCATTGCGGCATTCTCATTTGCTTCGCGACATCAGTCCATGCCGGGCCACCCCCACGCCGCATCGTCAACATCCCGAACTCCATTTGCTTTGGTGAATATATTATGCAAACCAAACAGAAGGTCAAGCCACTTATTGTCAAAAAATATTACTCCTTATCTAAATTGTCCATTATTGTGATATAAAAATCGCCATTCCATGGTCTGGACTCGGACGGCTAACTCCGCGACGCGGAGGATGGCGGGGCCCCTTTGCACTGGAGAAGACGGTGGATGGCGACGCGGAGGCGAATCGACGGCATGGGAGTGTCGGCGAAAGGGCGCAGGCGGGCCTGCGCACGCCGGCGGTTCAGGCCCGCGGCAGATCGCCCGGCCCCTTGGTGGGCAGGTCGGTCCAACCCATGAGGTCCTCGTCGACGCAGCGCGCGCACTCGCGCCCTTCGGAGATGGCCCAGACGACGAGCGACTGGCCGCGGCGCATGTCGCCGGCGGCGTAGACACGGGGCACGCTGGTGCGGTAACGGTCGTCGGTGCGGACGTTGTTGCGCTCGTCGAGTTCCACTCCGAGCTGCGCGACGATGCCGTCCGGCTCGGGGCCGAGAAAGCCGAGCGCGAGGAGGACGAGGTCGGCCTTCCATTCGTATTCGGTGCCGGGCAGTTCGACCATCTCCATTCGCCCGCCGGGACCGACGGGCTGGAAGTCCACGTTGACGGTCTTCAGTCGCCGAACGCGTCCGCCTGCGCCGACGAACTCCTTGGTGACGATTTTCCAAAAGCGCTGGCCGCCCTCTTCGTGGGAGCTACTGGTGCGCAACCGCATCGGCCAGAACGGCCAGGGTTGATGGGGCGGCCGCTCCTCGCTCGGACGGGGCAGCAATTCGAAGTTGACCACGGATTTCGCACCCTGCCGGATCGCGGTGCCGACGCAATCGCTGCCGGTGTCGCCGCCGCCGATGACGATGACGTCCTTGTCTTTCGCGGTGATCGCGTGGGAGAGGCTCTCGCCCATGACCATCCGGTTTTGCTGGGGGAGGTACTGCATCGCGAAGTGGATGCCGTCGAGCTCGCGGCCGGGGATGGGCAGGTCGCGGGGGCGCGACGCGCCGCCGCACAGCACGACGGCGTCGTAGGCGAGCAGTTCCTCGACGGACGGGCGCACGCCGGCGAAGCAGTTCGTGCAAATCGTGATCCCCTCCGCCTCGAGGATCGCCAGCCGCCGGTCGACGATCCACTTTTCCAGCTTGAAGTCCGGGATGCCGTACCGGAGCAGCCCGCCGGCGCGGTCGGCGCGTTCGAAGACGACGACCTCGTGGCCGGCGCGGTTGAGCTGCTGGGCGCAAGCAAGGCCGGCGGGGCCGGCGCCGATCACGGCGATCTTTCTTCCGGTGCGGGAGGGCGGCGGCTCGGGCACGACCCATCCCTGCTCGAAGGCGTATTCGATGATGGATTTCTCGATCAGCTCGATCGTCACTGGGGGGCGGTTGATGCCCAGCACGCAGGCCTCTTCGCAGGGGGCCGGACAGATGCGCCCGGTGAACTCGGGAAAGTTGTTCGTGGCCAGCAGGCTTCGCAGGGCCTCGCGCCAGGCGCCCCGCCAGACCAGGTCGTTCCAGTCGGGAATCAGGTTGCCGAGGGGGCATCCGGCGTGGCAGGTGGGCACGCCGCAGTTCATGCAGCGGCCGGCCTGTCGGATGACCTTGTCCGGCGGGAAGGGCCGATAGAGTTCGCGAAAATCCCCCACCCGTTCCTCGACGGGCCTCTCCTCGGGGGTTTCGCGAGGGAACTCCATGAAACCGGTGATCTTTCCCATCGTTCGCCTCCCCGATTGCCTCAATCCGCCGTGCCCTGCCGAAGCATCTCCAGGGCGCGTTCGTAATCGATCGGCATGACGCGGACGAACCGTTCCGGCCATCGGTCTCGCTGCTCCAGCACACGGGCCGCCACGTCGCTACCCGTCATCTTCAGGTGCCGCTGCACCAGCCGCAACACCTCCGCGAGTTCGTCCTCTTGTTCGAGGGCGCCGAGACGGACCATGGCGCGGTTGCAGCGGCGCGCGGCGAAATCTCCGGCCTCGTCCCAGACGTACGCGACGCCGCCGCTCATGCCCGCCGCGAAGTTGCGGCCCGTCGGCCCCAGGACGACGACGCGGCCTCCGGTCATGTATTCGCAGCCGTGGTCGCCGACGCCCTCGACGACGGCGCGGACGCCGCTGTTGCGCACCGCGAACCGCTCGCCGGCGCGGCCGCGGATGTAGACCTCGCCGCGGGTGGCACCGTACAACGCCGTGTTGCCGATGATGACCTGGCGCGAACTGTCGAACGTCGCGCCGCGGGGGGGGAACACCGCGAGCTTGGCCCCGGAGAGTCCCTTGGCGAAGTAGTCGTTGGCCTCGCCCTCGAGCAAGATCGTGAGGCCGGGCGCGCCGAACGCGCAGAAGGATTGCCCGGCCGACCCGCGGGCGCGGATGACAATGGTGTCCTCCGGCAACCCCTCTTCGCCGTAGTACTTCGCGATGCGGCCGGACAGCATCGCGCCGACGGTTCGCTGCGTGTTGCGCACCTCCAGATCGATCTCGATCCGCCGCCCCTCGTCGAGCGCGGGGCGGCAGCGCTCGATGAGCTCGCGGTCGAGAGACCGGGACTCGCCCAAATCCGCCCGGCCGCGAAACCGTGTGGCGACGTGCGGCGGCACCTGGGGTCGGACCAGCAGCGGCGAGAGGTCCAGCCCGCGGGCCTTCCAGTGTTCGCCGGCGTCGCGGGCGTTGAGCTTGTCGACGCGGCCGATCATTTCGTCCACGGTGCGGAAGCCGAGGCTGGCCATGATGCGGCGCAACTCCTCGGCGACCATCCGGAAGTAGTTGACCACGTGCTCCGGCCGGCCTTGAAAGCGGGCGCGAAGGTCGGGGTCCTGGGTCGCGATGCCGACGGGGCAGGTGTTGAGGTGGCACACGCGCATCACGATGCAGCCGAGGCTCACGAGCGGGCCCATGGAGAAGCCGAACTCCTCCGCGCCCAGCAGCGCGGCGATGGCGACGTCGCGTCCGGTGAGCAGCTTACCGTCGGTCTCCAACCGCACGCGCGAACGCAGGTTGTTCAGAACGAGGGTCTGCTGGGTCTCCGCCAGGCCGATCTCCCAGGGAAGCCCGGCGTGCTTGATCGAGGAGAGCGGCGAGGCGCCGGTGCCGCCGTCGTAGCCGCTGATCAGGATGAGGTCGGCGCCGCCCTTGGCCACGCCGGCCGCGACGGTGCCGACGCCGGCGCAGGCCACCAGCTTGACGTCGACGCGGGCATCCGGGTTGGCGCAGCGCAAGTCGTAGATGAGCTGCGCCAGGTCCTCGATCGAGTAGATGTCGTGGTGCGGCGGCGGAGAGATCAGCGTGACGTAGGGGGTGGAGTGGCGGGTCTTGGCGATCCAGGGGTAGACCTTGAAGCCCGGCAACTGGCCGCCCTCGCCCGGCTTGGCGCCCTGGGCGATCTTGATCTGAAGCTCGACGGCGTTGACGAGGTAGTTGATCGTCACGCCGAAGCGGCCGGAGGCGATCTGCTTGATGGCGCTCCGGCGCCATTGCCCGTGGGGATCGGGGCGGTACCGCTCGGGGTCCTCGCCGCCCTCTCCGCTGTTGCTTCGCGCGCCGATCGAGTTCATCGCCAGCGCCAGGGTCTCGTGGGCCTCCCGGCTGATCGAGCCGTAGGACATCGCACCCGTCTTGAAGCGGCGGACGATGCTTGGCCACGGCTCGACCTCCTCCAGTGGCACGCCCAGGCCGTCGGTCTTGAACTCGAGCAACGCGCGGAGGGTGCAGAGTTTGCGGGCGCGGGCGGAGACCAGCTCGGAAAACTGGGCGTAGGCGCGCGGGTCGTTCTGGCGGACGGCCTGCTGAAGACGGGCGATGGACAGCGGATCCAGCAGGTGCCGCTCGCCGTTGCGCCGCCACTGGTACTGTCCGCCCGCCTCCAGGTCGGCGCGCGCCGGGATCGCGCGCCGGGGGTGGGCCTGCTCGTGCCGCATCAGCGCCTCGCGGGCGACCTCCTCCAAGCCGATGCCCTGGACGCGGCTCGGCGTGCCGGCGAAGTATTCGTCCACCAGATCCGACCGGAGGCCGACGGCCTCGAAGATCTGGGCGCCGCAGTAGCTGCGCAGCGTGGAGATGCCCATCTTGGACATCACCTTCAGCACGCCCTTCATCGCGGCCTTGCGGAAGCGCGCCATTGCCTCGGCCTCGGAGGCCGTCTCCGCACAGCCGTCGCGGTGAAGGCGCCGGGCGATCTCGAGGGCCAGCCGGGGGTGGATGGCACCCGCACCGTAGCCGAACAAGGCGGCGAAGTGATGCACTTCGCGGGGTTCGTCGCTGTCCACCAGCAGCCCTGCGCGCGTGCGCAGGCCGCGGCGGATCAGGTGGTGGTGGACGGCGGAGACGGCCAACAGCATCGGGATGGGCACGCGGCCGCCGTCGGCGGCCGCGTCGGAGAGGATGAGGATCTTCGCCCCGGCGGCCACGGCGGCCTCGGCGGCCTCGCGGAGCTGCCGAAGCGCGGGCTCGAGTGCCGTCGGGCCGCCGGCGGCCGGGAAGACCGCATCGAGCGTCGTGCAGGGGAACTCGGGATTGACCCGAAGGCGCTCGAATTCGTCGTCAAGGAGAATCGGCCGGTCGAGCCGCAGCCGGGCGCAGTCGGACTCGGACTCGCCGAGAAGGTTGCCCTCGGGGCCGAGGTAGACGGTCATCGAGGTGACCAGCTCTTCCCGGATCGCGTCGAGCGGCGGGTTGGTGACCTGCGCGAAGAGCTGCTGGAAGTAGTCGTAGAGGAGGCGGGGCCGCTCGGAGAGCACGGCCAGTGGAGTGTGGGTGCCCATGGAGCCGACCGGCTCCTCGGCGTCCCGGACCATCGGCAGCAAGAGGATGTTCACGTCCTCCCGTGTGTAACCGAACATGCGCAGGCGCTCGAGGTAGCGGTGGTCGGGCAGCGGCGCCGTCGACGAGGCGTCCCTCGCGGGCAGATCGTCCTGCCGCCGGAGGCGCGCCGAGATCCAGGCGCGCCAAGGGCGGCGGGACGCGAGGGTGGATTTGATCTCCTCGTCGTCGACGACGCGCCGCTCCTGGAGATCGAGCAGCAGCATACGCCCGGGCTCCAGGCGGCCGCGGTACTCGATGTTCTCCGGCTCGACGTTCAGCACGCCGGTCTCCGAGGCGAGGACGACGCGGCCGTCCCGCGTGATGGTATATCGGGAGGGCCGCAGCCCGTTCCGGTCGAGCATCGCGCCGAGATAGCGGCCGTCCGTGAACGCAAGGGCCGCCGGACCGTCCCAGGGCTCCATCTTGCAGGCGTGAAACTCGTAAAAGGCCTGCAGGTCGGGGTCCATGTCGACGCGGTTCTCCCACGCCTCGGGGACCAGCATCAGGATCGCGTGATGGATGGGGCGGCCCGCCTGGACCAACATCTCGACGGCATTGTCGAGGATCGCCGAGTCGCTGGCGCCTGGGGTCAGGACCGGCCGCAGCCGATCGAGGTCCGGCCCGAAGGCCGCCGACTCAAAGAGCCGTTCGCGGGTGTTCATCCAGTTGACGTTGCCGCGCAGCGTGTTGATCTCGCCGTTGTGGCACAGGTACCGGAACGGATGCGCCAGGTCCCAGGTGGGGAACGTGTTGGTGCTGTATCGCTGGTGAACGATCGCGAACGAGGAGACCATCGTCTCGTCGGCGAGGTCGCCGAAGAACCGGGTGATCTGGTCCGCCAGCAGCAGGCCCTTGTAGACCAGGGTCCGCGAGGAGAGCGACGGGATGTGGAAGAAGGCCGCCTGCGGCAGGCCGGACTCTCGCACCCAGCGTTCGATCGTCTTGCGCAGCACATACAGGCGGCGCTCGAAGGCCGCCCCGGCATCCACCGCGCCGCGTCCGATGAACATCTGGCGGATGGCCGGCATGCTGCGCCGGGCCGTGTCGCCGAGCACGTCGGGATCGACGGGCACGGTGCGCCACCCGATGAACTCGAGCCCTTCGGCGGCGGTGATCCGCTCGATGGCGTCCATGCACGTCTGCCGCTGGTCCACGTCCGGCGGCAGGAAGACGAGGCCCGCGGCGTAGTCGCCCGGATCGGGCAGCGAACGGCCCCGGACGGCGGCGCGGGCGCGAAGCAGCGCGTCGGGGATCTGCACCAGAATACCCGCGCCGTCGCCGGTGCGGGCGTCGGCGCCGGTCGCGCCGCGGTGGGTCAGGTTGACGAGGATGCGCAGCCCGTCCTCCACGACGCGGTGGCTGGGCGGGTTACGCAGGTCGGCGACCAGCCCGATGCCGCAGGCGTCGTGCTCGTGGAGGGGATCGTACAGCCCTTGACGGGGGGGCCGGCCGGTGAGCGGAAGCGATGAGGATGCGAGCGATGATCTCATACAGCGAGGCGGGACAGTATCCTTTAGGGGCAGCCGTCGGTCCAGCCGGGCCGCTCCAACGAGAGTTTGTGATGGCCCGCGCCGGGATCGAGCGGGTAGTTGCCCGTGAAACATCCGGCGCAGAAGTGGTCCGGCTGGCTGACGGTGGCCAGCAGGCCTTCCAACGACAGATACGCCAGCGAATCCGCCTCGAGCACCCGTGCGACCTCGGCGACCTCCCGGCCGGCCGCCACCAGCTCGTCCGTGGACGGAAAATCGATGCCGAAGAAGCACGGATGACGGATGGGGGGGCAGGAGACGCGCAAGTGAACCTCCCGGGCCCCGGCCTCGCGCAGGGCGCGGACGCGCCGGCGCGCCGTGTTGCCGCGCACGATCGAGTCGTCCACCACCACGACGCGGCGTCCCCGCACCACGCCGGCGACCAGCGAGAGCTTCAGGTCCACCGTGTGCGCCCGGTCCTGCGGCTCGGGCATGATGAACGTGCGTCCGACGTAGTGGTTGCGGATGTAGCCGTAGTCCAGCGGAACACCGCTCTCCTGGGAAAACCCGAGGGCGGCGCTCATGCCGCTGTCGGGGATCGGCACGACGACGTCGGCCTGGACAGGGGCCTCGCGAGCCAGACGGCGGCCGAGCCGTACGCGAACGTCGTGGACGTTCTCGCCAAAAACTTGGCTGTCGGGGCGGGCGAAGTAGATCATCTCGAAGATGCACTGGCCCAAGCCACCACCCCCCACCGGCTCTCCAAAGGTGCTGCTGCGGATGCCCGCCTCGTCCACCGTGACCAGCTCCCCCGGCAGCACGTCACGGACGTGCTCCGCGCCAACCTGGTCCAGCGCGCACGTTTCGCTGGCGAACACCACCCCCTCCCCCAGCCGCCCGATGGAGAGGGGGCGGAATCCGTGCGGATCCCGCGCCGCCATCACTTGGGCCGGCGTCATCAACAGATACGAGAACGCCCCTTGCAGCTCGGCGAGCGCCCGCTCCACCCGACGGGGCCGCAAACGGTAGAGGGGGTCGGCCAGCAGGTGGACCAGAATTTCGCTGTCCGTCCCCGTCTGGAAAATCGCGCCGGCCTCCTGGTAGGCCGACCGCAGCGCCTTCGCGTTCGTCAGGTTGCCGTTGTGGGCCACCGCCCAGAGGCCGTCCGCGCATTCCACCACCAGCGGCTGCACGTTCTGAGGCCGCGACGCTCCGGTCGTGGAATACCGGACATGGCCGATGCCCAGCCGCCCTTTCAACGCCCGGCGCTCGGGCTTCGCCATCACCTCGTGGAGCAGGCCGACGCCCTTCACGGATGAGACGTGCCGTCCGTCGGACACCACGATGCCCGCCCCCTCCTGTCCGCGATGCTGCAGCGCGAACAGCCCGCGCTGAATCACCGCCGCCGCGTCCGCCACGCCGTATACGCCGAAGAGGCCGCACGCCTCGCGGGGCTGGCCATCCTCGGACTCCACCTGGTCCGTCACGCCAACATTCATGCCTTATTCCATTCCATTGGCTAGAAGCATGAAGCATTCCATTTTTCGCGACAATAATGTGGCTCGCGTATCATCATGATCGCAAACCCATGACAAAATTTCCACCTAGGGACAGGCACATCATACGAAGTGACAATATTGTACTCGCGTTACATCTTTGTGTTACGAGAGCGGCGTCAAGTTGAGGGGACAAGTCCGGAGTGTGGCATGCAATGGGTGGTCATCCCGTCCTCCCGCCCTCCCTGCCCAGCCCACACTGCCCTCCTGTGCCACTGCCGGCCCCCCTTCGCCGCCCCGAATGAACCTTTTCACCGCAGCGGCCGACGAATAGAGTGAACGCGCAGCGCGTGCCGGCGGCCCGCGACGTGAAGCAACGAAAATCGAGAGTGACACCGCCGTGGCGGCGGAGCGTGTGGGCGGGGCCGACGCAAGCCCCGACGCCCTCGCCCGCGCACTCGCCGGCCGCCAGGAATCGCAACTGCCGCAGCCGATGGGGTTTCGACGGGCGGCCGGCCCCGCCCTCAGGTGAGCATGCGATGATGGCGGGCGGCGATCCGATCGCGGCGATCGGCGACCTTTACCGGTCGTGCCGGGAGGAGTTGTTGCGGTACTTCCGCCGACGCCATCAGGAATCCGCCTGCGTGGAGGATTCGCTGCACGAGACCTTTGCCCGGCTGATCCGTTCGGCAGGCTCGCTGCGGCGTGTCCGCACCCTTCGGGGATATCTGTTCGGCATCGCGCGGCGCGTCAGCGCGGAGGCGTGGCGACGCCGAGTGCGGGTTGCCAACGGAGCTTCGGTGGATGTCCTCCTGGGCCCCGCTTCGGCGGGTTCCGGCATCTCGACGCCTGACCTCGCCGCCCTGCGGGACGTACTGCTCGCGTTGTCGCCGGCCCACCGAGAGGCGCTGAACCTCCGGTTTACGCATGGTCTGGATTACGCGGAAATCGCCAAGGCGACCGGCGTTCCCATCGGCACGGTCCGCTCGCGCCTCCACTATGCGCTGCGCGCGCTGCGGGCCGCATGGGAGACCGAGCCGCATCGCCAGCCGAAGGAGAATCCATCATGACCCGCGAACATCTGGAAGAACTCCTGATCGATCGGGAACTCGGCGCCCTGCCGCCGGCCGTAGGGGCGCTGCTGGAGACGTACCTGCGCCTCGACCCGGCCGCGCAGGCCGAGGCCGAGCGCTGGCGCGAGGCCACGCGGGCTGTCAAGCTCGCCGTCCTCGCCCATCCATTTTCCCCCGCGGCCCGCCGAGCGCGTGCCGGCGCATGTCGGGCGGTGGTCGCGGTGACGGCTATGCTGCTGGCAGCGGCCATCCCGTTCGCGGCCCAGTGGTTCAACCGACCCGCCGCTCCGCCTTGCTCCGCCCGGCCCGCCGGATGGATCCGCTATTCGGTCGCCTATGACCCGGGCCGGCGGGCGTTTGAAGTGATCCCGAACGAAACGAGGGCTTCCCAGTGACCCCCTCAACTCGTTGGCTTGCGGTCGCCAGTGCGCTGGCGCTGGCGGGATGCGAGGTCCGCGAACGCATGGCCTGGTCGCCCGACGGGCGGACGGCCGCGCTGTGGAGCAGCGGCGAGCTGTACCTCGCCGACCCGGCCGGCGCGCTGAGCGGCCCCTTCACCAACGAGGTGGTGCAGGCCGCGTGGGCGGCCGACGGCGAGGCGTTGATCGTGGTCCGACAACTCGCGGTTACTTCATGGGCCGAATACGCCGCCGTGGCACCTCCGAACGAACGCCGCGCCGTCGAGGGGGTGGCGCCGGCCGTGCTCCCGCTGCTGCGGGGCTTGCGAGACGCCGCAGGAGGCGATCCCCAACGGATAGCCGCGCTCGTCGGCGAGCGGTTCGGTGTCCGGTTTGATCGCGGTGACCTCCTCGCGCCGTTGGCACTCTGCGTCCGCGACACCCGCCCCGACGACTGGCGAGAACTGCGGACGCTGCTGCCCGAGTCCGATCTCGACACGCCCATCACGGCCACGGTGTGGGAGGTCGGCGCCCTGCGGATCACGGCCGCGGAGACGTCTTCGGTGCGGCGGCTGATGACCGTCTCGGCATCGGACGTGGAAGTCCGCCCCTCGCCGCGCCGCCCTTGGCTGGCCATCCGCGCCGGACCGCGCCTGTCGGTGTGGGCAGTAACGGGACCCACCGGCACGCTCGAGATCGCCGAAACGGTGCCCGGCGGGTTCGACTGGATGGGCGACGGGGAACGACTCGCATGCGCGGTCCCGGTGATGCCCGTCTGGCGCGACAACGCTCCCAACCTGGCCCATCTTCAGGTGGCGCGTATCGCAGTCGACGGCCCCGAATGGCGGGCGGTGTCCACGCAGACGCTGATGGCGGTGGTATGTCCTTTCCGCCCCCTCGTCCGCGCCCTCGGAAACGATCAGATCGTACTCCCCGCCGCGCCGTCCCGTTTTCCGCACGACGCCGCCGATGCCCCGCCTCCGCCGCGGCTGATGGTCGTCCGGCCGGCCGAGGCCCAGGGCCTCCGATCCGAGGTGCGGGTGCTGGATGTGGACGGGCTTCCGGACGACCTACGGGCCATCGTCCCCTCGCCAGATGGGCGGCACATCGCCATCGTGGAAAGTGGTTCGGATGCGGTGGCCGTGCTTGATCTGGACGGCCAGTCCGTTCGGCCAATCTCCCCGCGGCGCGGCCGCTCGTCGCTGACGTTGCCGGCTTGGCGCAATGCAGAAGAGCTGTATTTCCCCGCAACGGGTGGAACGCCGGATCGCTTTGAATGGTTCCTTTGGCGGGGTGGCGCGGTTCAACCCTGGTCGACCGGCTGGCCGGAGGCGGCCCAGCCGCCCTCGCCCCCGAAATAACTGGGCCCGTTGCGGCGCGCGCCGGCCAACGAATTGGCCGCACGCGCTGCAGGTCGCCCGCAGACCCCAATCACGGGCGAAGCGATGAGGTGCGGTCTTGGAGGTGTTCCAGGCAGGCCTGCCAGTCGCGAAGCCATTGCTCCCGCCATCGATTAACCGTTTTGGCACCGGCGTGGTGGCCCTCCGCATGTTCGGGCTCCGGCCGGTCGGTCCAGCGGGGACGCGAGGGGTCCGGCCGGACAAACGAGCCGCCCCAGTGTTCGGCCTCCGGCTCGTCCACGGGACCGGAGAGCAGAAATAGAACCGACGGAGTATCCCCCATTTTGGGGTCTGGTTTTTTCTCCCAGAAAAGCCGGCCCAACGCGCCTGCGGAACGGACATAGCGCTCGACGTAGGCGCGGTTGCCGAGGTTGCCGTCCTGCCGCCCGCCGATGTACATGCCGCGGAAGGTGGAGTCGGCCTCAATCCACCAGAGCCCTGGATGATGCCGGGCGATGTAATCGCGGGCCGCGGGATCGTTCCGGGTGTTCCACGACCCGATCAGATACACCCGCAGCCGTGGGACAATATCGGGGACGTCATGCAGGGCCTGGGCGAGGTCCGTCGCCGAGCTCCAGGCGAGGCCCCAGAGGGGCCGTGGATCGTCGGCGCGGGCCCATCCGGCCCGAGCTGGGCCTGCTGATGGATAACTGTAGCGAGCTGGCAATACCGTGGATGGCCGCGTACTGGAGCCGGCAATTCGGGGAGGTCAACCGCGGCACACCGGGGGCGCGCGGGGGCGCCGTCCGTCGGCGGAACTCCGCTGCCACGTGCTGGCCAACAATCTCACGCGCGGCCTGATCCCCGGTCCGTTCATGCAGGACGTGCCGCTGGAGCCGGACCGGGATCCGTGGCGGAGGGTAGTAGCCCGCGCTTTTTTCTCGTTCTGCCGGCCGTACGCTCACTTTCCGGAATACCTGCTGTTGGGCGAATCGCGACCGCCGCCCCGCATCCGATGCGCCGAACGTGAAGTGAGGTCCACGAGCATGAAGCCAGAGCGCTCGGCCACCGTGAAGCTGCCGGTCGTCACCGCCGGCAGCTTCATGCTGGCCGACGGGTCCATCGGGACGGTTATCGTCAACACGACCGACCAACTCCGGCAAGCTGCGGTCACGGTAAGCGGGCGATGGACTCTGCACCGCACCGATCGCACGGTGGAACTCGAGGGAAAGCAGACCGGCGGCGACATCGACGTGACGCTGGAGCCCTTCGGGGTGCGGATGCTCGTCACCCGATGAGGGGGGTTGTCTTCGCCCCCGAACGGCCGGGGTCATTCCCCATCCACCGGCGGCGGGAAGGATCGCATCGGCCCATAGCGGGGATACGTTTCCCAAATATCGCCGCCATCGGAAAGGCGGGGATCACGCGTCTCGCGAAGAACGCTCTCCAGCCGGGCGGCCAGACGCCGCAATGCCTCCGCGCATTCGGGCTGTCCCGCCAGATTCTCTAGGCATCCTGGGGCCCGGCGGACGTCGTAGAGCTCCTCCGCCGGCCGGCGGGCGACGGCGAGGTCAAGAAAGCGCCGGATGTGCTCCTCGCCGGAGGAGGCGACCAAAATGGACAGCGTCGGCCTCTCATCAATGTAACCGGAGTGCGGACCGGCGGGCCTGCCGTTCCCGTCCAGGGCCACCGGATCTCCGGCCGGCCAGCGCGCGGGGCGGAAATTTCGGATGTAGAGATGATCCGGCGTTCGGAGCGCCCGCTGGGAATAGCCGAGATTCCCGTGGCGCGCCGACGAGTGCCGCTTCCGGCCTGCGAACACCGCGTCGCGACGGGCGGAGACGGCCTCGCCTCGCGATGTTACCAGCAGGTCAAGAAAGCTTCGGCCGGCCGGCGGCGGAGCGCCGTCCGGGAAGGCCACGCCGGCCGCGTCGAGCAGGGTCCTGCCCAGGTCCGCGAATCCCACCAAGTCATCGACGCGTCGCCCGACCGCCACCCGCGCGCCCCAACGGATGGCCAGGGGCACGTGAATGCCATATTCGTACACGTTGGCCTTGGCTCGCGGGAAGGGCATCCCGTTGTCGGCCATCACAACGACGAAGGTGCGGTCTAGCTCCCCGAATTCCTCGAGGCGGCGGAGCATGCGACCGAGGTGCTCGTCGAACCATTCGATTTCGAGGCAGTAGTCGAGCAGGTCGCTGCGGACGGCCGGAAGATCGGGCAGAAACGGCGGCACCTCGACATCGGCCAGCCGCTTGCCGGCCGCGATTCCCGAACGGGGCGCGTAGAGGCGGTGAGGCTCATGGCCGCCGTACCAGAAGAAGAACGGACGACTGGGCGGGTGCAGCTAGAGGAAAGTTGGCGGCGTAGTCCACCCGGCTGATCCCCGGTCGCGGCGGGTTAAAAGTCCGTCGGTTGAACTCGGGCCCGGCCGGATTGCGCAGGCGTCCGTCCACGCGCCAGTTGCCGGGCGTCCATCCCTTCCCCGTCATGCCGACCCAGTAGCCGGCGCCCTCGAGGAGATCCGGAACGACCGGATATGCCTGCGGGAACGAGCTGGAGTGCGTGCCCGCCTGCTCGAGCTGCCAGTGCTGGCGGCCGGTCAGCAGGGAAGCGCGCGAGGGGCTGCAACCGGGCGACGCCGCGAAGGCGTTTTGGAAGTAGACGCCTTCCCCAGCCACCCGATCGAACGCAGGCGTTCGCACCGCGCGGCAGCCGGCGAAGGAGGTGTGCGGGGGCGACTGGTCGTCGGCGATCGCCAGCAGGATGTTCGGTCTGCCTTCGGCCGGCGGTCGGCCGGTGTCGGCGGCGCAGCGGACGGCAACCATTCCGAGAACGGCCACCATCGCCCATGGGTGTGCACCAGCGCGTGGTCGGACCCGTGAATCGGCCATCAATAGCCGATCAGCCATCCGTCAAAACCCTGAAACTCCTCGGGCTGAAAGGCGGAGCGCCGGACGACCTTCAGCTCCGCCGACGGCGCCGCGCTCGTCGCCGACAAGCCGGCGACCGCATGCAACCGTGCGCTCCGGGCGTCCGCGTCGAACGCCAGCACGAAAACGTTGAGGTTCAGCCCGCGAAGACGTTCGGCCAGGTCGGCGACGGCCCTGTCGCCGGGCCAGGTTTTGAAGGCCAGCACGAACCCGGCGGCACCGGTCTCCCTCGCGCGTTGCTCCAGATCGGCGGCGAGCACGGCGGCGTAGGAGCGGCACTCGACGAAGGGGAGGAGCCATAGCCGGTGGTATTTGCAAAACATGCCGAATACCTTGGGATCGAGACCGGCCGCGGCGATCCAGCGGCCGTCGGCCTCAATCGTGTACCAGGTGGGGCAGATGGCCGTTAGGCTGATCGCGTCACGCTGGATGGCCGCCAATTGGGCGTCCGCCTCGTCGGCGCCGGCGGCCGGCGGCAGGACGGCCAGGCGCGGGGCGGTGGAACCGCCGACGAGGCGGCGCAGCTCCACGGCCGCCCGCCCTTTTCGCACGTCGTGGACGGCGATTCCCAGCCATCCCGGACCGAGGTCCCGCGGGATATTCAGGCGGGCGTTGAAGGCCGGCTCGCCGTTGACAAACCCCATGGCGCCTTGGCCACTGGTTTCGAGCCGGAGGCGGAATCGTCCCACGGGAGGGGACCACTCGCGTTTACTCTCCTGCACAAGCCGCCCCCGGTTCCACACCTGAAGGTGGAGCATGTTTTCGCTGATGCCGAACCGAACGAGGTGTTCGAGGGTGCGCCGGGCAAACAGCCATAGGCTGCCCTCCACGCCCGAGACCTCCGCCTCAACGAGTCCGTCGTGATAGTGAAGGCTGCCCAGCAAACGCATCGAGGTTTCCGAGTGCGCCTCGGTGGTCTGCAGCCGCGCCCCGCCGGCCGACAGGGGGGACAAAACGCCGCCGTCGACCCACCAGCGCGCGGAGATCTGACCACCGCGGAAGGTCTCGACGGCCGGCTGGGGGTTGGGCAGCACCCGGTCGCACAACTCCACGACCACTGGATCCTTGGCCACGGACGCGATCCGGCGGAGCGCGGCCAGCAATCCGCCGGCGCCGGGCAGGGCGGTCAGTTCGTTTTTCCATGCAGCCTGTGCGAAAGAAAGGTGGCTCTCCGGCCGCAGGGCAACTTCCTCGAGTTCGGCCATCCGGCGCTGGTACTCCTCCGGGGATCGGGTCAGCCGGATCAGCATGGCGAGGGCCTCGACGTGGCCGGGCCGAACGGCGAGCAGCTTGCGGGCCGCCTCGGCGGCCTCGTCCGGTCGCTGGTGGTCGTTGAGCCAACGCGCCTGCGCCAGCAGGATGTCCGGGTTGCCCGGAAACAGGCGCGCGTACAGGTTCAGGGACTCCATCGCGGCTGCCGACTCTCCGAGCAGGGTGAGGACGCCGGCGCGCCGGATCGCCAGCGTGATCTGGCCGGGGTCGAGGTCGAGGCTGCGGTTGTAGCGTTCGACCGCGCGGCGCAGGTCGCCCTTGCGGGCGAAGGCGTCGCCGATCAGCATATGGATCTTCGGATTGTCTGGCTCGATCTCCTCCCACTCGCTCCAGAGTTCGATCGCGCGATCGTACCCGCCCTCGAGAAACGCCGTCAGTCCCTCTTGTTGCAGACGCGACCCCTTGGCCGCAGGGGTTTCGACGACCATCCCTTCCTTGCTGGGAGGGATCGTGAAGAAGAGGGGAATCTCCTCGTCCTTGGACGGCTCCGGCGCCGTTTCGATCCGCACGATGCCGGGCAGCCGGCCGACCTCGCCCGTCGCCTGCGGCGAGCGGGCGTCCACGACCACCCGCGCGCCGGGCACCACGGACAGCAGCGACGACACCTGGGCCCGGGTCTCGAGGGCGCGAGGCAGCTGGACGAGAAGCCGGAGCCCGTTGGTGGAGAGCGCGGCGGCGCATTGACGAACCCACGTCGCCAGGGTCGGCAGGGAGACGTCACGAAGCGGGGAGAAGTTCACCAGCACGCCGTCGAACTTGTACCGGGCCGCCTTCTCCGCGACCGCGGCGGGCGGATGTCTTTGTAGAGTGCGGTCGCTATCTATGATCAGCTGGGGTTCCAGACGCAGGTGATTCGCCCGGGCGAGGAGACGGTAGGTCTGGATGTCTTCGGGCGGAGCCGACCAAAAGTCCGGCCGGGCCATCCGATCATCGCGCCAGATCGGGCAGAGGTCCGTGAACTGGAAGGCGTTCGCAAAGACCCAGTGAAAGGTATGGGGTTCGTGCGGCTGGCCGGCGATGAACACGGCGGCCCTGGGCGTCTGTTCACGAACTTCGACGCCCAGCAGGCGAACGCGGGCTTGCCCCTGGTGAGGAGACCAGACGCTCAGCCCCACCATGCCCGGGCGGACGGCTCCCCGCAGCATGCCCCGGCTTTAAAAGACCTCGCGGCCGTCGAGCCGGGCCACCAACAGGCGGTCGCGCAAATACACCTCCAGCGTGTGCGTGCCCCCTGAACGGATGGGCACGCGCGACGATGCCAGCGTGAACCGCTCGGCACCTACGAACTTCTGCCGAAGCCAGATGCCGGTGTCGTCCGCCTCCTCGCTGATGGGGAGGCGCTCCCGCCCCTCCGTCAACTGGCGGAGCCAGACCTCACCGGCAGGATCGAGGCCGAGGTAAACGTAGGACTCGCCGTCCGGGCTGGCGCGGAGAAAAATGCCGAGCTGGCCGTGCTCGATCTGGAAGCCCAGGCGGAAGTAAAAATCGCGGCTGATGTCGCTGCCGGCCAGCCACATCTTGGCGCCGGTCGCGTTGGTCGCCGCGTGCATCACCAGGGATCCGCCGCGATCCTGCTCCAGGTGCCCCCAGTCGACGATCCACACCGAGGCGACCGGCCGGCCGTCCTTTTCGAGGATCGGCGCCTCGGCCGGCCAGGCGCGTTCGAGACGGTCCACCAAATCCAGGCCACTCCAGCCGGGGCGGACCAACAGGCGGTTCAGCCGCCGCGGGTCCCCTTCGCGGGTGTTCAGGGCGAGGTTCCCGAGCAAGAAGGCCAGGCGATACCGCTGCTCCACCAGGCCCAAGTTGATCGGGCGAGTCATGATCGCGCGATGCTGGTACTGGCCGAAATCGCCGAAGGGAAACGCATAGGCCGCCGGCTGCACACCGACGCCCCGGGCGATCTCCCGAGGCATTCGTCGTGATCCCGGGCCAGCCGATCGTCGAATTCTTCCAGGGTCTCGAAACGCTGGTCCTCGGCCCGCCACATGGGGGTCGTCATGAAGTTCCCGCCCCCCGCGCCCCGGCCTCGATCCGGCGGAATCCGTCGTGGCTCTGGGCGCCGACCTCCCACACGCCCGACCGCAGCATGGACCGCACGTACGGCCACAGCAACGCCGCCGGATCCCGCTCG